>Ga0335398_10010745_pt1 | contig 10370 bp, 7 predicted proteins | sample BON03_FD_205742 | JGI IMG/M metagenome (GOLD analysis project Ga0335398, IMG submission 205742) | Freshwater microbial communities from Lake Bonney liftoff mats and glacier meltwater in Antarctica - BON-03 (spades assembly) (version 2) | ecosystem: Environmental > Aquatic > Freshwater > Ice >... | reverse complement strand
ACTTCCTTGTATCCTCCTCATTACCTTTATCACACTCCAATCACTCTCCTTCTACCTCATTCCCACTCTCCCTCACCATACTCTTCCACCACTCCTCCTCATCTCTCTTTCACCATCTTCAACCCTACCATCATCCATTTATACACACCACTACCTTACTCATCCTCTTCCACCTCCCTTCTATCTACCTTCTCACTTTCAAAACAATCATACAACTCTCTTTCTTCCTCTTTCACATTCTCAACACACCATACTCCTAACCCGGGACCCCACGCGTGGTCGCGCGGTGTCCAACACTGTTTGTACTAACCCTACACAAGCTATGGGCGCCCCTATGGGGTGGGAGACCTGTCAGGGCGAGCACCAAGAACCCTAACCCAAAACAGCCCCACGAAGCACACCCAAGCTGCAGAATGACAGCCTGAGCATGTGATCAGGTGTGGCTTGAAGCACGGTGGCAGTATTTGACTTTGGGGTTGAGTTACAGCGCTGTCAAGTCCGCGGTGATGCACGGTGAAGCACGGTGAAGCACGGTGAAGCAAACGTGCCGGGTTGGTGGCAGCAGGTAGAGAAGAGCAAATGCAAAAATAACGCCGCAGAGCCCGAGAGTAAGTATCAAAGAGCTTATTCCGAGTCGGCGTGGCTACGTGCATATGATTTGATTACACAAGAACGACGGGCGCTCCACGGTAAAGCCCACGGTGAAGCTAACAAGGCTCACGGACGCGTCGGTGGACCCGAACCTACCTATAGCCTGACATATCGTGGCGTCCTACTCTTTGCTTGCTCAAGAAGGAGTCACGACGTCGCTCGGTATTAAATCATCCCTCGATTTCTGCTCGATTACGCCTCGTTTATTTCTTTAAAAGATGGACACCAAGCCTGCAAAGCATCGTAGTTACAGGCTGGCAGCGACATTGGCATCTCCACTACACCATGACAAGTCAAAACAAGCAAAAGGTGTCTCGGTCAGTGACAATAATCCACGTCTCGCAGCTCAGAAACCCGTTAGGCAAGAGCACCACATATTCCTGATTCCTTAACATTTTCTTCTTTATTTCTTTCATCTCCCCCAGATCCCTATGTACATACACCCCTCAGTTCCATCGTCAGACGTCTACTCTGGCACACTCATCAATGTCTCCCACACGCCCTTATCTTGAGTGAGCACATTACTCTCCCTGTAATAATGAAAGTAGCCTGCAAAGAGGACAGCTGCATTGGACAAATTCCCACCATTCATCCATGCCCCGTGCAACCACTTCACATAGCTCTCCTTGTTGGGTTTGACTTTGCCCAGGGACCCCACACTCTCTGCCAAAATTCTATTCGATTTCATGAAACACTCTCTATACTTCTGCTTGCCACCCATGATTATATTCACTGTCTCGATCTTGAATTCATACAGGGCCAAACATGCACGCAACACTGTGTTCCCTCTCCCAAGCGCACACTTAAACCCAAACCCATTGGCATGCAGGGCGCTCACCAAACTTCGTCTGTCATCTTTCGTCAAGCAAGCACAACACCACTTATTCACACCCTCATTCTGTGCCGTCTGTCTCACTTTCTTCAACTTGCAGTCCTCCCCCTTCAGATGGTACTTCTCCAAGCAATGAAAGCAAACATTCTTGAGCAAAGGACACAGCGCGGCTCCGGCGTTTTGAGAGCCACCGTCATGTGGCTGCTTCCCACCCCAAGGCGTTCCTGTCTTCACCAAGCAGAGGCCGCACGCCGTGACATTCTTGCCGTCGGTACCTTCGGTGATGCCGCTCATTGCCACTCCCGCAAACACCACCGTAGCTGCTGCCATAGCACTGTTCCTAGCGTGGAAGTTAAGCTGAGGGACGGAGTTCGAAGAGGAGGAAGAAGACAAAGAAGGAAGGGCAATGCGCGAGGCCGACGAAGACGCAGCTGAAGAAGCACTGCATGCGCCCGACGAGGAGGAAGAAGAAGAAATGGCAGCAGGGGCTTGCAATGGAAACGACGAAGACACAGCGCGCGGACCCGACGGGAAAGAAGCCGAAGAAGCTGCATGCGTGCCGGACGAGGTAGTTAAAGAAACCGCAGCGCTCGCCCCCGACGAAGCAGACGAAGTGGGAGGAACCGAAGGAGAGAAAGGAGAAGAGGAAGAAGGTAGGTGCTCGTCCAGCGAAGAAGAAGGACCAGCAGGCGCGCCGGAGGATAGAGAAGAAGAAGTAGAAGGAGTAGGAGAAGAAGAAGAAGAAGAAGAAGAGGGAGTGGCCAAGTCGAGAAGCGCGGCGTTCATATCATCATCATCACCCGACCAAAACGAGCTGGCCTCGCAAGAAGGCAGGAGTGCTTCAGAGCCACCACCCTCGCCTCGTTGGTCCACTTGACCCCGAGGTCCCTCCGCGCGTGCCGGCCCGTCTTGCTGCAGAGGCCCACCCCCCCCGCCTTCCAGCATACGCGCCCGACCATCCCCACCATCCGAGCCAGCAAGGGGAACAGCCGAGGTAGGAAGGGGTGACTGGGGCCCCTCTTCATCCACCTCCATGTACATATCGGGATCATTGCCCCACTCCTCGTTGTCGTGTTGCGACGGCGAAGATGCAGCAGGGGGGGCAAGAAGCGGCAAAGTCGGAACGACGGCAGAAGAGGACGACGTGCTTGAACTTGCGGAAGCCGCCGGCTGCTGGAGGGGAGGCAATGAGAATGCAGCAGCACAGCGCGCACTGACCGCCGCCGCTTCTTCCTCCTGCGTCCGGATGGAAGAAGAATCCGAGATGCCAGTCAAGTCTTGGCAAACCCCACACCAGAGCTGCTCCTCATCAGTGGGGCACACGTCCGCCTGATCTCCAGAATGCAAAAAGGCCTGCAGCTGACTGCGGAGACAACGTCCTGTCTGCTGCGGCTCCAACAAGGCCAACAACGCTTGCTTGTCTGCGAGGATGTGTTGCCGACCCAGCCTCTCGCGCGTGTCACCCATGGCTTGTATGTCAGCCTGGAGCTCCTCGCGATCACGGTGCACCATGCCCACGTAATAGTCGTTGGTCACAATGCGCGTCGCGGCCGGGAGAAGCCGATGGTCCCGCCCTGCTCGTCCCGACATCTGCACCAGATCCACCAAGCTATGCGTCGCGCCCCAAATCAGCACAGCTTGTACCTTCGGCAAATTGACGCCGACGCCTGCCGCGGACGTCGCCACCAGCCACTGCGTCACACAGCGTGCGCCCGACTCTCCATGACACGGATTGCAGAAGTCAACAAGCTCAGCTTCCACCCGCGAACGGTCCGCGGCGCGCTCCTCGTTGCTGCTCCCCTTGGGCGAGTAGTAGAAATAGGGCTGCACGTTGGAGTTGGACTGAAGGTGCAAATACAGCGTTTGGACATCGGCAATGCTGCGGCCAAAAATGATGCCGCGGAGTGGCTGCAGGTCTTCCGCTTGGCCCTCTTCCGCGGCAAGGTCCAGGCGAAGGTACTCGGCAGAGAGCTGGTCGATGTGGTCGTTCAACAACCCTGCGTCATCGAGGCTTCGGGAGCCTAAATGCACATGGGTGTAGCGCATGTTCTTGATGGTGGCAGTGAAGCGGTACGTCATGGAGAAATCGAACTCAAAGCGTTTCTCCAAATACTCCTCCTGCGAAGGGGAAAGGGTTCCCGTCAAACACAGAAGGGGCAAGCCATAGCGCTTGAGCTTAAATAGGCGCGTGAGATACGGTCGGAAGGTCTCACCCCAGTACAGCACAAGGTGGACTTCGTCAATGACCACGCGTTGAAGCTTCCCCAAAATGTGCAACTGGTCCAAAAATGCTTGAAAGGCATCGCCGAGCGCCGTCTCTGCTTGCACAACCACCAACCCGTCCACGCAATCCCAGGAGTCCTTCACTCCAGCCAGGTCGTCCTTCCAATCATACACAGACACGCCGCCTCCTGCAAGCTTCTTGCCATTGGCTACGATCTCCTGCTGCAAGGCAATCGTGGACACCACCACCACTGTCACCTTTCCCGGCTCGCCCGTGACGAGGGTGTAGAGCAGGGTGGTTTTGCCGCTTGACGTGGGGGACACGATCAAAGTGTGGGGCGGGTCTGGTCCCTCCGTCCACTGCGCGCTACGCATCATTCGGAGGATCTTGAGCTGGTCCCCGCGAAACGATGCTTTGGGATTCGACAATACCGTCTTGAGCAGCTGCAGCTCTCGCAAAATCGTCCGCGCATCTTGGTGCAGGAGATGCTTCCCTCCCGAGTGAGTTGAGGATCCGCCGGCAGCGCCACTGACCAGCCGCAAAGGAGGAGCGGCCGCTGGTGAGGATGCCAACGGTGGGCTCACGAGCAAAGGCTGCGAAGAGGAGGAGTTGGAAGAGAAGGAGGAGAAGAAGGAGGACGAGGACGAGGAAGAGGAAGAGGAGGACACGAGCACTGGAGCCGGCTGCGCAATGGCCAAGGAAGGCGAAGAGGCGGGCGCGGCGGCGGACATGGAAAGGGGGTCCGGGGAAAATGTCAACGAAGGTGGGAGAGGCCCTCCAGCTTGCCGAGCGTGTGTGTGTGTGTGTGAGTGTGTGTAGTGTGTGATGGTGTGTGAGCGTGCGTACAGCAAGGTGAAAAATGTCAGCATGTACCACGCAAGATCTAAATCACAGTCAATCATATAGACAAGGCTCCGACGCTGTTGCCAACATTGCTCCTACAACTCCACAGATCCCGCCACGGACTTACCTAACTCTTCTCGCAACGAGCGCACCATGCGCACTCGCCAATTCCAGTTACCAGCATCGGAGTCCAATACCCGCCACCACATTTGCGAATACTGGAAGGAGCCCACGATCATGCCGTAGTTCGTGTTGCCAATGCCGCGGCCCGTGTTGCCGTAGATCGCGTTGGCTGTACGAGCTGAGTGGTTGGCCTGTGGGTGGTGAGGTGCAGGGGAAGGGGAAGAAAAAAGAGGCTTTAGTTATGAACAAGGGCGAGAGGAGGATGGACATGCACCCTAAGAAGAATAATGCGCTGTACCTGCATGTCGTGCGCCATCCTAGCCCCCTCATACGCTTCAGCTTTCGCAGTCGCAAGTAGCTTGTGAAACTGCTCGTGAAGCGAGGCTAGCTGGAACTCATCCTCCACGAATCGACCCATGTCGTCCCGCACAAATGTCTCAGCCGCTTGTCGCCATTCATGCACACCCACCCCCTCCAAACCAGCGTACGTGGCAAATCCCTCCTTGATGGCACTCAGAATAGCGTGGTGGGAGTAGGGACTGCCTTCCTCCACAAACAACGCGTTCCCGTCCGCTTGCTTATAAAGGGCCTTGGCGACATTGTCGTAGAGCGTACGGAAAAGCGCCAAGAAGTCCATCAAGAAAGCGCTCGTCACGGGGTCAAGGAAACGTGCCCCTTCCCCTGCCTTGCCGGTCATGGTGGTCTGCTTGATGTAGCCCTCGATGAGCATGATGACATCTTGAAAGACAAAGAGGCTGCGCCCCCCCAACTGCGTCTCGCGCAACATGAACGCCATCGCCTCCGCACCCCGGCACGCATGCCCGGCAACCACGTAGATAATCCAAACAATTATGCGTATGAAACGGTCGCAGGCAATGATCCACGCCCGCGCCTTGCTGGGTGACAGCTCATCCTTGCCGTTGACATGGTGCTGGAGAGAGGTGAGGACGTGGTAGGTGACCTCTGCCGCCAAGGCCGGGATCCCCTCCTGGCAAGCAAAGAACTCGCCCATGTCGTGGCCCCTCCCAGAGATGTCCTCCTTGACTGCGTAGGGTTGGGCATCGGGAATGCCCAAGATACTGGCGCAACGACACTGCTTGAGTAAGTGAGCGGGCACGGCCGTGGCAATGTGCCTGCCGAAAAGCTCCGGCAGGCTCGCCCGCGCGCTGCGCAGTCCGGTACGCACAGCATCCATCCTGACTACTTTGTCGTTGACACCGTAGGCCTCCTTGCCGTGGGGGATGACCTTGATCTTGTTGGCCGCTTGCGCACTGAGCTTGAACATGTGGTTGATGGTGTCCGCCAGCTTGTAGTAAGGTGTAGTGAGCGTGCTCTCCGCCTTGCAGCGCACATACTTGAGCAAGTCGTCCCTCTCCTTCACGGTCAAAGTCGGGGTGGAGGTGATGAGATGAAAGGTCGTTGCCCGGGCCAGGTACTTGAGGTGGATAATCTTGCTCGACATGTGCGACACATCGACAAACCCTCCCCCGTGCGTCCTCCACAGTTGCGCCACTGTGTGCGCGCGGACAGGACAACATTCGCCCGGCAGCAAATGCCGGTGGAAGACCTGAACGAAAAGAGCGTGCACAAGCGGTACGAGGACCGCATCCGCCTGCTCCCGCGCTAGACGCCCCGCGTCGCTCCCAGCAATGGCAGCTTCCACCGGAGGTAGCGCCACCACGGCAGCACGCACACACTCGGCCGCCGCCATGACAGCAGCAGGGAAAGCTGGAACCTTGGAAAACATGGCCTCCTCCTTGGCCTCCCACTCACTTGGCTCGCCGACCGCCTGGGACCCTTTCTCCTTCTGCCGCTTGTCGAAATCAGCGCGCCGCACAGCCGCTAGCGCCAAGAGGGCCGAGCTCTCAGCGTACTTCTGAATGCTTTGAATGGCCTTAAAGAAGCCTTGGATAGACTTGTCGCTGTCCTTCTCACTGATGGCATCTCTCAGTGCGGCCGTGCTGTCATCCTTTCCATTCACGCGCTTATTCACATCGGCAAGCCAAGTCGACACCGCGTCCACCACATGCTGCTCTCGGTTGCCCAAGCTTGCGCCCTTCGACAAAGGCGACGCACCCGGCTTGGCAAAAAGGCTGACGAAGGCGTCTATGTCTGACACACAGTTACTCAAGAACTCCGTAATGCCGAGTGGGCCGAGCCAGACGCTGTGGTGCCGAAAACCGCTGGGTTCGTCTGCCTCGAGTGAGGCCACTGAGCCCCGTCCCTCCACGCCTTGCTTGGGCCGCCGATCGCCAATAGATGCCCGCACCATGTCGTTTGCAAGGGTCCAATTGGCCTTGTTCCTCTCCGCTGCCGCTGCGCCCTGCAGGAGCTGGTGAGGAGCTGGGTCAGGACAGGCGAGGACTCTGGAGGGCTTGATAGACTTGTTGGCGGAAAGGGCTTGGTAGTGGCAGGGAATGGCGACGGCGGGGACAGTGCTTCCCTTCTCCCGCGACGGACAGGACTGGGCATGATGGGTGTCGAAGCTGCTCTGAGTGGCATAAATGTACTCGCAGGTCAGCTGGTTGGGCGACGCGTGGCATGCTTGGCACACGACACCAGAATGGACAGGAAAGTGCGGTAAGCGGTCCGTTGCCCCGTCGACTTGGCTCTGTCGGCGCTGATGGAGTGCCAGCGGCAGGTGCGACTGTGTGTGCGTGTGGATGTGTGCGAAAGAGGATGAATGAGCGGAAGTGATTGAGAAAATTATTGCGCACTTTTTATCAACTCCTTTTATTAAAAGCTCACTGAAAATACTAACATCGCTTTTCATGTGAGTCTCAAGGATAAAAAAGGAGGACGGTGTTTATCAATTGAAGAATTAATTACACTAGAAAATATGTATTTGATCGTTTGCCGCATAGGCCAAGTTTTAATGCAGCCTTTTTTTGCTGGCACTGCAGCGTCTACAAAAAGGCAAGAGGAAAGTAATGGGAAAAATAGAAAGAGAGTAGAACGTGATGGAAAAGTGTGTCCTTCTATTTTAATTTTTTAATTCATTGCCCAAACTTTTGGATTCTTAGTAATTTCATTGTCACCAATCAAAATCAATCGTGTCTAATCGACCTGTCGCACCAAGAGGTCAAACTGGTGATAGTGGTGGCTCTTTGGTGGTAGTGGCGCAGAAAAGAGGAAGAAAAAAAAAAGAGGCCCCAAAGCTGTCCACCAAAGAAACGAACAGGGTAACTTACCTTGAGGTCACACACACCCAGCTCTTCCAGGCGCGACAAGAGCTCCGGGAAAGGCGCCACCATTGCATGGTCGTGGTCCTTCAGATGCCTCTTGACTGAGTCGCAATCCAGAAGGGTTAGGTTCGGGCAGTCCACGCATGCCAAAAAAGGCTTGCCACTGAGTGCCAAAACAGCTAACCCCATCCTTCTTTCCAGCGAGAAGGGCAACAAAGACATATCAGAGGACGAAGAGGAAGGGGCCGGGGGAGAATCACCCTGAAAGTAAGTGATAAAGTTGAAATAGATTAGATTTAATGGTCCCGAACTGCACTCCCTGCTCCACTCACTGTTATCAAATGCATCTCCCCGCATCCCTCTTTCACTTTTGACCCCTCCTTTGCACGTACCTTTTGCTTCTTTCGGTGGGGAACGCCATCCTTTTTGGGCCGGCGACGGCGACGGCCCCGAAGAACGTCGTCATCCTCCTCTTCTTCTTCTTCCTCCACAATGCTGGCAAGGCGTGGAGGGACGGCGGCGCGCTGGAGGGAAGGGGAAAGAAACAGTAAAAAAACGAATGAGAGGAAATACATGCGGTTTCAATTTGTTTCATTTTTCTCCCTTCCAGAATCGCCCTTACCTTCCTTCCTGCGGTGGGCGGAGTGGGAGAAGAGGAGGAGGTAGGTGCTTGGTTCAGGCGATGCGGGTTGAAAGGCACAGAAGAGGAGGAAGACGAGAAGGGAGGGTAGATTGACGAGCGGAGAGGGGGAGCTTCCCCACTGTTGGTGTGAAAGAGTAGGAGGGGAAAGAAGAGGGTGAGAATTGAGATTGGAAGAAAGGGGATGCCGGCGTGAGAAAGTGGCTCTGCCCGTGACAGACTTGCAAAATTTACAGTAATACTCCCTCTTTCCCTCTCTCGCTTACTCCCTCCCTCTCTCCCGCTTGCCCTCTATTGCAAAGGGCAAGCATATTTTGTCAAGGATTCTCTTTTCTCCTCTGTCCCTCCCTCCCTCCCTCCCTCCCTGCCTCCCTCCCTCCATCATTTACCTTCTTCCACAGAGGGCAAGCATGACAATACAAAAAGCTGCTCCCGTCCTTTTTCCCCCCTCCCTCCCTTCCTCCTTCCCTCCCTCCGTCAACCCTCTAACCTTTTAGTGCAGGGGGGAGAGCGTGGAACTTTCCCTTCTTTTCCTTTTCCCTTCCTCCCTCCCTCCCTCCCTCCCTCCCTCCTTTTATTTCTTGACATACCTTGCTACGCAGTTCCTAGCATGCTGCTGCACGGCGTTGGCCCCGCCCGTGAACACCACGTTGCCGCATGGCCCGCAATGGAAGTTCCCGTCGGCGCCACGCTCGATGGTCACCATGGTACCGTTGGCCACCGTCACTGTCACCGTCAGCTGGTGGATGCTCCGGTTGTGGGCATCCTTTGTAGACTTGCTCTTGAAAATTTTCTTGCAATCATCGTGGACGTGAGGTTGGGTGCATCTCCAGAGCCGTGGCGCCACGGCGCTGGAGGGGGAGGGAAGAAGAGGGGAGGGTGGTGGGGAGGATGAGTGTGGGAGGGAGGTCGATTCGCCACTCAAGCGCGCAATTAGAGACATGCTGCCACACTTGGCCTCCCTGGAATTATTAAATGGTCCCAAGGCGTGCAGGCAAGTGCCGCCATCAGGCACAGAGAGGGGCGGAGGGACGTGAGGCAATGAAAGTAAGAGGGAGGGAGGGATGTGTAGGGTAGGAGGAGGGAAGGTTTGCCACATAAGACGGGATCTCACAGCAAGGCCAGGCCCCTAGAAAAATCGGGCATGAACCCAAAAGTCCAAAAACGAGGCTCATCATATTTCTAGGCCCAAAAGGGGACGAGAAAAGGTGGATGCAAGGGGCCAAAATGGAGGATACGTGCCGGGCGGAAGCACCTCCAGGCACACCTGGACCTCAGGAGGGCATCCAGGCACACCTGGACCCGGCCAAAAATCGCTTATGGTCCCTATCAATGCAGGAGGGGGGCTCGTTGTAGGCAGAAGGCTCCCGAGGTGGCGCTGGGGGTCAATCGAAAAGGGAGCCAAAAGTAAGGGGGGGTATATGCAGGCCTAGCCCTCCCGCAGCAGGTTGCTGTCCACTACACACGCTCTCGGCCACAAAGTGGGGCCCAAGCCTCCAGATGGTGGACACAGGACCCGGGGGCATCCGCTCCTTGCTTGGGAGGCGGGGGGGAGGAGTAGGAGGGCCGTAATGTTGCTAAAGGTGGGTGGAGGGGTCATGATGATAGGCAGGGCCAGCGGCAGCCTGGCTGAAGGAGGGTAAGCACGGCAGGGCGGGGGCGGGCATCATACAGGGCAGCGCATGAGACCCACAGGCAGCCTTGGTGCGTCGGAGAGGAGGAGGGAGGCAAGCAAAGGAGCAGGAGGACCACCAGGGGCAATCGCACTAGGAAAGGGGCTGGAGCCCGGCCTCCACATGATCAGCACCACGTACCTTGCGCTTGCTGCAGTCACGTCCATGCCGTCCATGCTGGCTGTCGTTGTCGAGAGGG
>Ga0335398_10010743_pt1 | contig 10371 bp, 9 predicted proteins | sample BON03_FD_205742 | JGI IMG/M metagenome (GOLD analysis project Ga0335398, IMG submission 205742) | Freshwater microbial communities from Lake Bonney liftoff mats and glacier meltwater in Antarctica - BON-03 (spades assembly) (version 2) | ecosystem: Environmental > Aquatic > Freshwater > Ice >... | reverse complement strand
TTCCTTCTTTGCTTATTGATAAAAAACCAGCTTTAGTTTCAAATTTTGCCTAGACAAACTCAAAATATAAATCAAGCAAAGTTCGGTAGACCCTAGTTCATGAACTCGCGGCTAAGATGTTACTATTGTTTACTATAAGAGTTTCAAGCTTTATTTCACCTTTATTGACTTGATTTTGTTGTGGACCATTCATGAGATGGTTCGAAGTCAAACAAAAAGGAAGGTGAGTAGCAAGCAGGCTTGTTGATTTACTTTAAACTAATCTTTCACAAAGGTCACAGATGTAGATTTTAAAAGAGTTAAAGCAAAAGTGGGTAGGAAAGTGGCTCCTTCGAATAACCACACCAACACGAATTTCAAATCGAAGACTCTTAATGTGCGCGAACAAAGCGTGGTTGCCAATAAAAACAATATCATTGTTAGTTCACGCAATTTATCATTGACCGAACTGATTTCAAAATTGGCTCATCATAACGCAGGAGTGAGAAAGGAAGCAGTTGAAGGAATACTTGACATTCTAATCAAATACAGCACTGGAAGCGTTGAACTCAAATCGAAGCTATCAGGCCTCGTTGCAGGCATTTTAATCGCAATTGGAGATGAAGAAAAACAAGTTCGAGTGGAGATTCTTAAAGTACTTAAGGTTCTTTTTGAAATGAATTATGGGAGCGAGGTTCACTGGTTCACTCCATTTATCAAATTGTATATGTTTCATGTTTTCGCTGGATTGAGTAGTTTGCAATTAGGAGTTCGATTGGATTGCATGTCTCTTGTTGATTTAACATTTGAATTCTTTCCGCATGTTGTTGTGGACAAGGAGGCTGAGCTTCTTCCCTTGTATTCTGCAGTTTTGGCTACAAGTTTAGATAGAGTGGGAAGTCGTCATAGCAGTTCTGAGACAAATGCAATCACTTCGAATACAGGAGGTATACTTCGGAGTTTCAAGCAAAGTAAAAGCAGTGGCCCGAATACTAAGAATTCGAGCGAGTTGTGGTTTAGAGTGGCAGAGTCGTATTCGAGTCTCGTCCGGAATATGTGCAATTTCACCAAAAACGCGGATCTTTCTAGAGGCACGTCGGCAAGGTATACACCGCTACTGTCCCCAGCTGCTAAGCAGGAAGAACAGAGCGATACTATCCATCAGGCGGTATGGCGGTCTACTGTGCAATCGGTACTGACACTTTGGATCCAGTCTTTCACTTCATTTAAAGGTGCTTGTGATAGTTCACGGGGTCGTATTGATCAGCAAAGAGTTTGCAGCACATTGCTTCAAATTGAAATGGCGTCTCAGCTGCTTTTCCATATTTTAACTTATGCTGAAAAAGTTGCAAATAAGGCCGAGCTGTATTCCAACATCGCTATGCGGATAGGTCCCAGTTTCCCCTTGGAAAGCCTCGTCGTGTTTGAAAATGTTAAAAATACGTGCGTGTCCATCAATACGTGGTTGGCAAATTGTATTTTTAGAATTTCGAGTCACAGCGAGGTGGTGGAATTATCTTTGGTCCAAAAAGTGGTTTCTTGGATCGGAACTCAGATACGTCTTTCTAGTTTGCACGCTGATATGTTTCCTAGGGTATTGGATGTCGCTTTGACGGCGTTTCGATCGGATGTGGTGACTGACAGGTCAGAATTAGCACTTGACGGATGCTTTGATGAGTACTTGATATCATCTTGTGAGGAGAACATTGATCTAGTTCCTGTTCTTCGTGCATTCGGATTTGCCCTTGAACATCAAGGTATTCTGAGTCAAGTCAAGTCTGAATGGCTCATGACCCTTCCTCGCTTATGTTGGCAATATGCTATTGACGAAGATGAACCGATGGTTGGTGAGGTATTGCATCTGCTTCATGTGGCTAGCATTGTTCATAGTGATAACCAGTGCTGGGGGCAAGTCTCTAGAGTACTATCGATGTTACTAGGGGCAAAATCTAAAACATCGGGTGAATACGTACAGGGTCCATTTGTGACGCATTTCACTGAGGAGAACCAGTTGAAATTTCTTAGTTTGATTTCAATCCTGCCCGTGGATCGGATGCCTGTTGCGCTATTGAGGGGATTTAGTTTTGTTGCTTCAACTACCAATTCCCCTTTGATTATGTCGAGAGTCGTTGCAATGGTTTTTCGCCCTTTGTTAAAGCGACAAGAGGAGGTTACGGATGTGTTGGGAGACATTATTAGCTTTGCCATATCAGTGTTATGGCAATCATCGGGATACAATAAGTATCGATCTATTTTCATTGGACAGACTTTGGCAAGTACACAATATGTAACAGGCGTTCCAGTGATTGAAGTATTTGGGAATGCAGTGAGCAATTTATTGTTGGAACAATTGGGAACCAGTATGTCAGAATGGGCTGTCAAACTACTTGCTAGAGATGAAACCTGTATCAAAATGGTGAACATGGTTCACTGTTTGGAGGAGTTGTTGCCTTCGATGAACAGCATGTTTAAGCTGCTTTTGGATCAAGTTTTTGTTTGCTGTTTGCTACTTGAGAATAAGTTCCCATCCTGTTTAAACTCAATAGAGCGAATATTAAAGTGTACCCCGATAGCTGGTTCACCAGATGTTGTTCGGCTGTTGACGGAATGCCAACATTCGGATCAATTACTCCATGCTTGGATTAAGGCACTCGGTACACAGAAGATGATTTCAAATGTGTCTATTGAATCATCGGAATTAAAACTATTGTGTGAAAAACTGGCCATGTCGACTTCGGAGGCAGCCAAAGATGCTCTAATTGCAATTCGAATGAACTAGTAGTGTTATCTAGTAAAAACTGCTACGATTTGAAATCGTTTTGAATGCCGTTGGTTGGGCAATTTCTTTTAAATATTTTATATTTCAAAATCAAATACCCACCTGAAGGGAGCACTAAAACAAATATGTTAATATCAAAGCAAAATTGAAATATACCATGCCAGACATTGATATTGATTTCGGCAAACTACAGGAACTTAACTGCAAGACGTATCAGGATCAAGCTGTGTGGTTCTTGAATGCGTTTTGGAAAACGGGACCTACATTCTGTAAGACGGCAGGAGAAGCGGAGAGTGTATGGAATTACAAAAATACTTGTGTGAAGTTAGACACTGTGAAAGGAGAACAAGGCAACGAGCTAGATGAATTAAGAGCTCACATCTTGCTTGAGAAATTGGAGGGTGCTGTGACTGTCACCGAAATGAGAGAAGCACTTCGAAAAGTAGATCTTGATTTCAACAAGAAGGTCAGTCTAACAGAGTTTTTGATCTACAAATATGACGTGAATTGGAAAACACTCGTTAATGCTCCTCAAGGAGATGCAGATGATGAGCTACGAATGCAACAAGCACAAGATAGTGTGGAGCAAGCTCAGCTCTCTATGCAACAAAGTGAAGCTCAGCGTTTAGTAGCTGTTCAGCAAGAAACGGAGGCGAGAAAAGCAGCCAAGGAGGCTCTAGTGCGGAAGGAAGCAGCTGTACAAGCGGAAGAGGTAGCACAGACTAGTGCCACTGCCGCACTAGAAGCAGAGACCATTGCAAAGAAGCAAGAAGTGGAGGCCACTACACTTGAAGTAGCAGCAGTTGCTTCCGAAGAACAAGCACTTTTGAAAGAGAGCGAGGCAATAGAGTGCGAGGACAGCGCAGTTCATGGAGAGACATCTGCTCGGGATTCAGAAACGTTGGCATGCAATGCCGAGATTAAAGCTAAATCTGAGGAGGAATCGAGTATTAAACTTGCTGAGAAATGTGCTGTAATTCTGGAGTCAGCGCACGAGAAACTTTTGGCTTCTGAGAAAGCGGCTGAAGCCCAACACAAAGCAACCCTCGCAGTGGAAGCAGCGGTGAAAAAGATTGAGGAAGAGGAGTTCGCGTTTCAAAGTCTTTGCAACGATCTAAAATCTAAGAGCGAGAATTCAGGTCTTGGAGTGGTCACTCGGGGGACTGCGGCAAATGAATTAGCTCAGTTAATGCAGAAGGATCCGATGCCTTTACAAATGGCCCAGATTCAAGAACAAGCAGCCCTCAGAAAGCAGCAGAGATTCGCGAAAGTAGCCCAAGACGCTGCAGAGGAGGCGAACGCTTGTAAAATTGAAAGTGAAAATGCAAAATATGCAGCAGAACTTAGTAGAAAGACAGCAACGGAGTCACGCGAAGAGGCTGAAGGTGAACGCGAAGTAGCAACTGAACTCAGAGAAAAAGCGGAACTGGCCAGACAAGCAGCTCGAGTGGCTACTGAAGCTGCAGTAAGCACTCGTGAAGAAGCTGCAGGTGCTCGTAGAGCAGCGGAAGCTGGAAGACAAAGTGCAGAGCAAGCTAGGCAAGTGGCTGAGGCGGATGCCCGACATGCAGAAGAAGAACGCGAGCTTGCAGTGTCAGCTAGAGAAGAAAGCGAAAATGCAGCTGAACACGCAACGAATGCACAGATTTCCGCCGAAGAAGAAAGAGGGAATGCTGATGATTTGTTGCAAAAAGCAATCGATGATTTCCAATGTGCTGAAGAGAGAATGCAGAGTTTGAAATTGATGTCTAGTGGAGTGGGACAAGGAAAGATTTGGTGGATGGAAAGAAAACTGAACGAGGCCAAAAAGTTCATGAGCCGAAAACAGCTTTTGAAATTGGAAGAGAAGAACAAAGTGGTGTCTGCATAACTATATCTCGTAAAAAAGTGAATATATAATTCTTGAAGTAATTACAAAAGATATCAGAGATTGAGAATGGGTTGCGCCTTCGTGTCACCCGTACATACAACTATCATGGATCTTACCAATCTCGCACTTTCACTGGGGACCATATCCACCCCATTTGCTTTCAGCTTCTCAATCGTATGTTTGGCGATTTCGATACTGCCTGTGACTAAAAGATTGCGAGCTTCAATCAGCGCAATGCACTGTTGCTTCTTCAACATCGCCTTTGCAATTTCACTGCTGTAATTCAACTCATTCAAAGTACATGATTGAATAATCACCCCAGCAACATCGACTCGAGGTTGCAGCATCTTCAACATTCGCGTGTTGATTGATTCTGTTTCAGTTTTCAATTCATCGTAGGAAAATTCGCTGACCACCTCCTTCAGGATTGCAGTGGCTTGAGTTTCAACGAATGAGAATGGATCTGTCACATTGAGCAGTGCTTTTTTGGCGTCTACAACGCGACAAGTTATGACTGCAGAGACGAGCACCGGATTACCAATTCTATCGGTTATCTTGAGAATAGGAAGCACAAAGGCTCGTTGCGAGGTATTAATGAATTTGATTTCTCTCCCCCAACTGTTATGAAAGTGCACACCTGATTTAGTCACATGGTCCGTCAACGTTCCGTAGTGAAGAATGATGGCTTCTTGTCGCGGATCCAATACCCACCAGCTGCTTATCGCCGTGAGGGGGAAAAGAACGTAGCCGAGGGCCACGGACGGAAGGGGTTGACCCTGCATCAAGACTTCTGTGTACTCCATTCTATACAACTTCTTTGTGTTCGTTCACGCAGAGGATTTGTGATGTTGTTGTTCAGAGCTCGAATCTGGGTCTTGTAAAAATAGTTTTGCAAGTCCCCCGATATAATTTCATTTTTCTCAATTACAAATAATCATTGTTAGTTGTCATATTAATGATTCAGAAATACTGAAAGGTTTACTTCGCGCGATAAATATCCCGTACTCGAATCACTACGTCACTGAAAATAGATGCTCAGGTAGACACGAGTTCTTTTTCACTCAACACAGCTCCGTTTACTTGACGAGTCAGAACACGCGTGTGTACACCGCACTAACTACAACGCACTTTGAACTTCCTCGACCTTGGTTTGACACCTTAGGTAGTCGAATGCAGCAGTAAAAGTAGGGAATTCATTTGCTTTAAGTTTTTCAAATGATTCGCGTTCATGATGTTTGGTGACGATACAGAATTTCTCTTGAATGTTCTTGTAAGTAGTTAAGAAGATTGATGTGATACAGAATTTCTCTTGAATGTTCTTGTAAGTAGTTAAGAAGACTGATGTGAGACTCAATTTGAAGACGCAGTTCTGACTTCCACGAATTCATTTGTTGAATGCATTTTCCTATCAGTTGACAGGTTTAAATCCTTTGAGAGCATGCCTGTTCACTTAATACAAGACTCCGTGTCGCCGCCATTTTATGATCCATTCTCCTAAGACCTCCGTAAAGTAAACGTTAAAGGGATTGAAGTTTCGTCAGAAGTCATGGGGGAAGATGAAGCTCCTGCAGTAGATGTGATGGACCGATATAATGCTACTCGACGAGGCGAATTCGAGGAGATTATCACTGGCGTCTCTCCATTGGCTGTTTTCTGCTCAGTGCTTTGCTGTCCATTGGTCGTGATAGGATCATGCTACACGATCGAACCGAAGGAAGAGGCTATTGTGATTCACTTTGGTACAGTGACTGATGTAATAACGACAGAAGGCTGTCATTACAATACGTTCATAGGAAGAACCATTCGTAAAATCTCGACCACGCAACAGGTAATTGACCTGCAGACACTGAAAATTACAGACTCTCACGGTGCACCCGTGATGGTTAGCTGTGTGATGAATTATCGTTTTTCAGACCCGAAGAAAGCGTTACTAAATGTTAACTATCCTGCTTATTATATTGAGTGCCAGGCTTCAGCTGTTGTCAAACAAATTGTGGGAAAGTTTTCTTACGAAGAGTTGAAGACATCGAATTCGAGCTTTAGTGACGAATGTGTAAAGATGCTTCAACCTCTGGTGGAAACTGCTGGATGCACAATTCAATCTGTTACTCTTAATGAGCTTGTTTACGCGCCAGAGATTGCTGATGCAATGCTGAAGAAACAGCAAGCTATCGCACTTCTGGATGCGCGGTCGTTGCTGGTAGATGGGGCTGTGGATATTGCAACGAAGTGTATCGAAGGTTTAAAAGAAGAAGGTATTCCAGTATCGCCTGAAGATCAATCTAAACTAGTCACTGACTTAATTACAGTATTCGTGGGCTCAACTGACACCGATTAATGTATTGTATTCAATTATGTTTTCACATTAGATGGATTGATGAGATATGATTCTAATTATAATACGTCTACTCTCCATTTTTCAGAATTTATTTGGAGCTGGCAAGTTCAAATTGCGTGCTTCAGAATACCTCACGACGATTTTGGTAATTCAAATACGATTTCTTACCACTCACACAGATCGTTGTTCAGAGACACTAGACACCGGAGATATTGAAAGATAGTTAGCTATTTTATTTAGGGAGTTTATCGTTAACAAGTGTTTTATGTATATTATCTGTACAGGTTTAACCAAAAGCAATATGTTCACTATATTGACACTATCATTGAACATTGAAACCAAGTTCGTCCGTTAATTGCCTGGCTATTTTAGTGAAATTAGACCGCGAGATACTATGGCCTTGAACCACTAAACAGGCTTCCTTGGTTTTCGCATTATTTTCTAACAATTCAATACCTTCGATCCGACTTTGAATTAAATGATACGCCGCGCGATGCATCAGCGCAGACCATATACAGCTTCTTGCGGGTGCATTTTCCAGACTATTTCTAAAATGTTGGACCACAAATTTACACGACTCGCGAATATACCAGACTCTGACGTCGGGACAACCTTTTCCAAATTCTCCATTGTTTGGCGCTCTCAAGTTGTGTTCCGTGTATAGAACAAAGCGAACATCATCATCGAATAGTACTGCAGTCCGATGCTTTGGCTTAACTCTTAGCGTGGACTGAACTACCAACGAACGATCGTGTTCACCTAGTTGTAGCAGGTTGTCATTTTCTAAAAGGTTCAGAAACCAGTTGGCGTTGTGAACTGTCAGAGATTCTTCGCTGAGATGAAACTCGTGATTATTAGGGGACGGAGTCATGCTATCTGGGTCGAGTTGCATCATCAATATTTCAGACTTTCAAAGGATGTCGCTTAATTTCAATACTAGGACCTGGCTAGAAACAACTGCAAAAGAAATAAGCAAGGATGAGTGTCGAAACTATTTTAACAGTACTTTTATCACCATTTAGGTTTCAAAACAATGAAAAGTACCATTAAATATTTATTATTAAGGGTAAGCCTGGTGGGGTCGAAACGGCATCAAATTTTGGTACGATAGACGCACGTGAGGTGTGTGCACTTTTTTTATGAACCTTCGAGAGGTGCATCGAAAGGATCTCGGCTGCAATCAATCATACCATGTATCATGGTATGAATCACGCATCAGCTATAACACAGTATTGAGTTTGGGTGCAAGTTAAACTAAAAAATTAAACCAGGTACTCTTTTATTTATTTTTAAAACACAACAAAAATCGTTTTTTTAAAGCACTACTAGTAGTGGATAAAAGCCATCAAATGCTAATTTCTTAATAAACAAGAGTATCTTGTTGAAAGAAAAGAGCCTGATGGCAATCTGCGATGTAACCAGAAGCAAGAACATTATGTGGAATCACTGAATTCGCATTATATTTCTCCTGATGTAATTTAATTGCATCCCTCGACTTGACAACTATGTCGCCTGCAAACGCGTTCCATGAAGTAGCCACTAAAGTATTTAAAAATAATTTATACATTGATGTTCCTCTCTCTGCATCACCAAAATGAGCTCGCATACCTACCGAAAATGTCTGCAATAGTATCCGTACCCCTTCCAGCACCAATGCCAATAATGAAAGGAATCAAAATATGACCAGAGCCTGTCGCAAAATTTTGATACATCAACTTCTTTAGCTCCTCCTTAGAAACTAAATCCTCGTCGGGTGATAGATTTTCATGAGATTTCGCAAATGGATCAACAAAGGAATCTACGCCTAAATTAAAGTCCCGTCTGGACCCATTAACTGCAATAGAACCAAGGAAATGAGCATCTAAGAATTTTCCGTTAGCAGAAGAATTGCAATTGTACACCCGTTCACCAACAGAATCCACCAAGTTAGCATATCGTGCAAAATGCCGAAGAACCTGAATAGGTCCTGTTACTTTTTCGAAAAAAGATCGGACTGAGATTGGGAAATTGTTCATTTCGTGTGTAATCGTTGCTAGACGCAATCACATGTTACACCTATAGTAACCCATAGAAGACTCCTATCATAGATATTGGACAGTGATAATTGTAGCAAAGACACAAGTTGCTTGTTGGAAGATGAACCATGGTGACTCGCTTGACACGGATGAGTTGGAAGCATTGATGAACTCTAACTTCTTATCAGATGATATGTTTGGAACGATTAAAGAAGAGGAATCAATATTCGATGACACGGCCTTGGAAAGGATGATTGGAATGAAGTTCAAACGCGAAGAAATGGATTCATTGCTTGGAACTTCCAGCGAGTCTCCTCCAAGATATCCACTAGAAAGCGACCTGGACTTTTTACAGGGAGCTTTATGTACCAAGAATTCGTATATGGAAGTTGTAGCACATCCCCCTTTGGAAGTTCGTACTCGGACCAAGAATGAGAATAGAACATTTACTTGTTCTGTAGCAGTGTTTGCTCATGCAGTAACTGCTTCGGTTGAACTTTGTTATGCAACAGAGGTAGCCACGGTGGTTGATACATTAGGAGGCACTTTAACGAAGCCAGTTGTAAATGGAAAAGTTAGTTTTGACGATTTAGCAGTGAGTGTGGCCTCCCCTAAGCATGCTGAGAAGGAATTTGTATTGCGCATTAGGTTGAATTCACTGCCTGATCATTGCGTTTATTCGACTCCTTTCTATGCCTACTCCCATAAGAGTGTTCTTTTGCGTCGTAGAGAAGTATGTCTTAGAGCATCTAGCAATAGTACCATTAGTTGTTTAGGAGAACAGAATGTCCACGTTGTAGGGACCCCATTTGTTCGTTCAGATAGGTTGCAATGCGTTATTCGAGTGAAAACGGATCAGTTGAGACAAGCGTCGCCTGACTTGTATGTAGACCACGATGATTGGCTGTCGTTGCGCGCAGATAATGTAGAGCACTTTTCGGAGAGTGTTTTGTTTTTTGATACACCGAGTGTATTTAGGAATTGTGTGAGCAACATCCAAGCGTTCTTGCAGGTGACAAATGACGGAAGGAATTTTTCCAATCCAATTCCCATTGAATTCACTGCAGATATTAATCAGCCGTCGCCAAAACGGATTTGTGCTCCTAGCTCTTTACGATCTCGTATGTAAATCTCCTGGTTTAAAATATTTATTATTTAAAAATTAACTTATTACCCAAAAAGGGGCTTCGATTTTAATTTTATCTTTGACTATTTTCCATTCGTTCAGAAGTACACACTCTGTAGTGCTAGTGTTATACTATAGTTAGCGATAGAAGATCACCGATTCAGATTTGAACTTTCCAGTTTCCACTCTTTACTTCCAGTCAGCAAAGTTCTATTTAATTATTAGACGATGACCTCATCAATGGACAGAGCTAGCGGACGTGAG
>Ga0335398_10010741_pt1 | contig 10372 bp, 6 predicted proteins | sample BON03_FD_205742 | JGI IMG/M metagenome (GOLD analysis project Ga0335398, IMG submission 205742) | Freshwater microbial communities from Lake Bonney liftoff mats and glacier meltwater in Antarctica - BON-03 (spades assembly) (version 2) | ecosystem: Environmental > Aquatic > Freshwater > Ice >... | reverse complement strand
ACAGGCAGCGTGCCTGTACCGTGACCATGTGCCTGTACCAAACCTGTCCCACTGGGACAGGCACTCGCATTCGACCAAGTCTAGACTAAGGAAAGAAACTAAAGGGGTCCTAATCGAATTTCCGAAATTCCTTCTCGAAAATCGGTCTTAAATTACTTCAAAATCGAGACTAAAAATCAAAAAAAATTAAATGCACTGACCCACTGGCATCCCATTTTAGAATTATGCGTTAGAACATGGGTGGTGACGAAGCTCCTGAACCATATGTAGTTGCGTCGGAGATTGGTCCTGAGGATGAGGAGGCGAGTTCCGACCAGAACCATGGTCAAGCTTCCACGGCACAGAACAAGCGTCGGAAAATCCAAGGTCTGACTAAGAACGAGGACGAGTGCGCTGTGAACAAACAGCGTGAGGTGCTCAGTGCCAAGGCCAACTCAGGTGACTTCAAAGGGCTGCGTGCGGTGACGCCTGCGAAGTCCAACTCGGCGATAAACAGTAATCCGGCAAGGATTTCATGTATGGTGTTCTTTTCGGGTCTATGATCACTCCCACGACGAGGGGTATGATAGTGTGTGAGACTTACGCACAGTGTATAGTACTTTCAAACAAAGTTTGTTTTGAGTGTTGATATCACAATAAAGACAATTTAAATTCTAAACAAATAATGCCCATGTGTTCGAGTGTTTGCCGGGTCATGGTTTGCTGTGGTTTTTTTGTCACACTTTTGAGCAAATTTGTTTTTGTTTACCCTCTTCAACATGATAGTACTTTGTAGAAAAATTTTCAGTTAAAAGTGTTGTTCAAAAAGTGGAATGACAATCAGAAACCCAAAAAAAAATCTGAGAAAAGGGAGTTGGGAAAGGACTGGTGGTACAGTCAAATGGTACAGGCTAAGACAGGTTGCAGTACGTGGGACAGGTTTGAATGGGACAGGCGGGTCTCTATGATGGGTGGGACAGGATGGGACTGGGACAGGGGGGTCTTCAGATTAGGTGGGACAGGATGGGACTGGGATAGGTGGGCTTTCAGATTAGGTGGGACAGGATGGGATTGGGACAAGGGGGTCTTCCAGCTGAACCAGTCCACTTGTCCTAAAGTCCGGAAAGTGGGACTAAAAGGCCGTGAAAATGCAGGGTTCTACACTTGCGTTTGAGCACAAGTGGAACTTGACAAGTCAACTTGACAAGTTGCGCTTGTCAAGTTGGATTGTCACCCTCGCCTCCGGCCCCTCTTCAAATCACCTGACAGGTGACAGCTTGTCAAGTCAACTTGTCAAGTCAACTTGCAAGGTGACCCCCCTAAAGTCACATTCGCAAGCTGTCCCAAGAAACCCCCAAGAGGGGTACTGGGGAGGGGGTCAGGTTACGGTCATGGCCAAAAAAAAGTCAAAATCAACCACTTTTTAATTTTTGCCATAAATTTTTTAGTGACCATGATGTTCTTGAATTATGTTGGGATGTTCTCCACCACGAGAGGCCACACCACAATTTGGCAGCGTTACTGCGTCATTGGTGGATTCGCTGCAACAATCTGTAGACCGACTGAGTACCTGAGGTGAGACACGCCTCTTTTTATGAACTGTGTGCTCCTGCCTCTTCATTCCCATGATTAATTAACTCTGTTGTCCCTCTTCGGGTGGTCAGATAGGGGCTTTGTGTGCCGAAAGTTTGTGTGAGCGTATTCTTTCTAAGGCCGATGATGTGTGTCACGATGGAAATACGCTCCTCGATACGGAAGAGATCAACATGTTGGTTGAGTTACGTATGAATCGAGAATTCATACAACACATGCGTGAAATCTACCCCAAGTTGAGTGGTCAGAATTTCAATGGAACATTCGTATAGGTGGCCTTGGGTACGAAACTTAACCCACTTTAAACTCTGGAAAGTAATTCTGAAAGAGAGTATTGTCTTGTTAAATTTAAGTTGAAACTTCGCACATTTTCGTCGGTTAAAAATAGTTTGGATTCCTGGAACATATATACTACTCATAATCAACAACTTCACTGGGACGTTCTGCGATGTTGATGACTGAATCTTTCACACTCTCTCTCTTTGGTTATTCCCATTTTCTGTGTACTACCTGTGTCGCTTTGTGACTGTTTGTACCGTGAAAAAGATGTGGGCGGGGGGTTATGTCACGGTCATATTTCACATATTGTGCATCCGAAAACACTGTTTTTAGACAGACTAGAACACGCAAAAAAAGGACCGAAAAATCTCGCAAACACTTTCTCCGACGCGCTAGCGATTCACAATTTATTTTTTCCAGCTGACGCCGGCAAATTTTTTTCGTAGGCGACAAATCCCACTTGCGGTGACAAGTTCCACTTGACAAACTATTCAGCTTGACAGGTTGACAAGTTGACTTGTCACCGTGCCCTCTTCAATTCACTTTGATCGCGGAAGCTCTTGAATGGTGAAGCTTTTGTTTGTATGAAAGTTGAATAATATACAAGAATTCAAATATGTGTGTCCGCGAATTCAGATTTCTTGAATTTGAGAAATTCAAGGCTTTGTAGGTTCTTTTTAAACACTTGCGATGAAGGAATGCGATGGCAGAAGGCGCGGGTGCTGGGCTTTTGCAGCAGAGCGGCCAGGATTTAGCATCGTGGAAGCGCCTTTCACACATGTGTAGTGCTCGAGGCGGGAAATCCTGGCTGTGCCACACATATCAAGCGCACCGCGTCGAGGAGGACACCTTGTTGGAAGTGAAGAGATTTAAACCCGCGAAAATGGCTGCGAAAATAGATTTTTGTCGAGGGGTGAGATCCGCGGCCATGCGCGAGTGTAAACCATTGACAAACTGGATAAGGCCCGCACCAACGCGGATGATCAGATGATACTTGTGCAACACTACAGCAGCGACCGCGTCATGAGCTAGCGTGGATTTGGGAAAGATTTGGAAGGATCCGACCTTTGGGTTTTACTGCCGGATTTTTACAAAAGAGGATGGCCCTGACTGCCGACACCGTTAGGGTTCAGCTTGCAAGAGGAATGGAAAAGATTTGGAAGGATCCGACCTTTGGGTTTTACTACCGGATTTTTACAAAAGAGGATGGCCCTGACTGCCGACACCGTTAGGGTTCAGCTTGCAAGAGGAATGATTCCGGTCGATTGTCAGTTCGTAAAGTTGTATTTAACAAGTGGCTACATAGAAAAGATAGGGGTGTTGTCTGTGTGTTCTCTATTTTTAACGCGGGTGGGAGTGTATGTGGGTGTGTGTATGTGTATACGCACACACACACACACACTGCACAAATGGGGTACTTGGATGTGAGCCCAGGAGTCGGGATGAGACACCTGGAGGGCCCGAAGAATCCAGATGGACTAAATCTCGGCATACATATATTCGTATATGTGTACAAAGTACACATCTGTATATATATGCTAAGAGGCGGGATGAGATCTTGGACTAACTGCTTTTTTCCATTGACATGTCTTTTCTTTTGAGAAAAGTAGATGATGTGACGACAATCAGCAAACCACAGTCACTCACTTCGGTGAGAATAAAAGACTACACCTTGAGAGTTCCAAACAAAACTACTACATTGTTTCTTTCTGAGCAATAACAAAAGCAATCTTCACTATGAAGGAGGGCACCACAGATAACACGATGGCAAGACATATGATATCGCCAGGATTTTTCACCGTTATAGATTACAAGCCTGTGCATCTTGTGAAGTAATATGGTCCCCGCCAGAACATGGAGTCACAACCGCATGGTCCACAGGTCACCCCGTAGGTCACACAAGTTGAGGTCCATAGGTTGTGAGCAGGTTGTTGACCCCATGTTCTGGCGGGGACCATATTACATCACAAGATTCACAGGCGTACGCTCTAGTTCGAGATTTGCATCACAGATGTGCCTAAGAACTTCAGTCCGAGTCTTTGCCTCTTTGTCGTTTGTTGTTTCTTTCTTGATTCTGTACTTCAAGTGGTGTTCGAGTTTGCTGCCAGGTACACCCAAATTCACAATGCTATATGAAGCTTTTTGAACCTCGACTTGTGTTCTAATGCTATGTCATGTATGTACCATTGTTTACGAACGTACGAAACTGATTCTTGGCTCCATGTGTGCTGAGAAACTGAGCCATGTCAAAAGGTTCCAAAGAGTTTGGCTACAAAACCTGATGTTTGGCCGCTGAAACCGAGCTTTAGCTGAAATCTTTCTTTTCTGAACATTTGTAAATTGATTGTTGTTGCCTTTATTACTTCATGAAAAATCGTCTAGTAGGTTCGCTGGAAGCTCTGTTTGCTCGACAAAAAATTGTCATTTATTTCCTGACCGTGACATTATGTAGCCACTTGTTAAATACAACTTTACGAACTGACAATCGACCGGAATCATTCCTCTTTCAAGCTGAACCCTAACGGTATCGGCAGTCAGGGCCATCCTCTTTTGTAAAAATCCGGTAGTAAAACCCAAAGGTCGGATCCAAATGTTGGTTTTTAGTGACTTGAAAACGGATGTACGCAAGGGTCATTTCTAAAACGGATGCACGCAAGGGTCTTTTTGTGCACCGATGCGCGCAACCAGAAAGACCATTTTGACGGACGCACGCAACGGACTTTTGGGCAACAGATGTACGCAAGGTATGGGGCAAATCCCAGATGCACGCAACCTACATCCCGGATGCACGCAACCCCTTTAATCTTCATTGATTAATGATTAATTAAAGAAAGAAGTTTTTGACCTGTGATTTGTGATTGATGATTTACATACTACATCAACAGGACAGAGTACCCATCAGGATTCAGTCAAAAAGATCTTGTCTGCGACGCAATTTGTCACAGAGGTTTTGCCTGCAGAGCATTCTTTTCACAAAAAAGTCTTGCCTGCGGCGCATTTGTTCGATCAAAAAATCTTGTCTGTAGGGCAATGTATATGGTGTCTATTCTGGTTTACCAATTCATTGGTACCAATTTATTTGTATTGAAAATGATTCGAATTCAAATATTCAGCGATAACAACGACAAGATGTGTAAAAACCAGCAATGAAGAAATTGTCAAATAACAAACCCTTTGTCAGATTAAACCTCGTGAGATACAAATCGCACAACACCAATTCAATTTCAAAACAGTTTAAGAGAAACAACGTGCGTCCTCACAAGTGATCTAAAGATCACACGCCTGCGAGCCAATGCCTCATGCAGAATAAAACGATGCAGTGACTGACACCGGTGATCACCCTTGTCACTACAGTCTCCAACGATTCCTTACGGCAACTGCCGGGTGCGCATACACCCCGTGGTACAAATACCAAGAAGTTTGCAATCGTCGGCTCGGAGTCGTGTGAATTCTGACAAAAATCATTGAGAAGAAGCGCTTTTATTGACATTACTCGATTCACTCCGCGTGACCGTGACGGTGGAAAGCAAACAGCTTTAAAAAAACAAAGAATCTCACTCAGAGGTGTGTATGTGTGGGGTGTCAATTCAACAGTGACCAAGCACTTAAATTAATTGGTTCGAAAGGACACGTCAGAGCGCTGACTGGACGCTGTGACAACACCAGTTGACAAGAAGCGGGTGAATTCTTGTGTAAAAAAAAATCTTTTTTTGGAAGGAGTTCAGCAACCAAAAAAAAATTCCCAAAACCCCCGGAAATGCTGTCAATAACGCGGTACTAATTTCATGTTTTTAAAGATTCGTGGCTGGCGCCGCAAAAAATGAAAACTGTGCTCCGCTTGGTCTTCCATAACCGCACTCCTCGCGGTCTTAATTTAGTATTGGTTGATGTTGCTTTTAATACTTCGCAAGAAATAATCTAGTAGCTTTGCTGGAAGCTTTATATGCCCAAATGTACATTTGAATTCTCGATGTTTTGAGTTTTTGCCGGAATCGAACCGGCGACTTCGGGACAGACAGTCCCGCACTTTGACCAACTGAGCTAGTTTTACATTGTCTCGGATGATTAATTCATTATTTCAAGGCCAAAGCTTTTTTGAAAAAACATATTAATTCTGTATTTATTTTACCAGGTGAACCCAGTCGTACAACTTACACAACACATGACCACCAAACATCATATGTGTTGTTAGTGGACCAGTGCACTTGCATTCGCCAGTGCACTTGCATTCGTAATCTAACTAGATGACGTCTAGATGACTGTCATCCATTGATTATCACTGCCATGACGTGTAAGTCCCTACGAATTATTATCATCATAGTACCATCCACTTACTCTAACTCATTCTAACTTTTGTTTGTTCGTGACTCTCCGTTTGGGACCTCTCTGTATTATCATGCAATCATGTCCGACACTACATTGATTTGGGTTATGCATAAGGCTTCCAATTTATACTTTCAATCGGAGGCAAGTCACGAGTGTAAGGTTCAAATAATGTTCAACACTGTTGAGCTTTTCATTATTAGGGTCGTGTAAATAAGTCATGTCTCAAATAGCAAGGTCACGTTATGGTATCAAACATGTAACCACGTGACGGCGATTTACTTTCGGGAGGTCAGACATCAGTCGTCGCCGGTTGCCGCAAGAAAGCCGAATGTCGAAAGCAGAGGGAAGCTGTTTCAAGGGCAATTTGCAAGGCCACACCCCATGGGTCGAACCCACGCCGGGCCTCACCTTCACCAGGCATATTAAAGGTGTCACGTAGCCATGGGGAAAATATTGCAAGGTGGTAGTATGCTTTTGTGGCAAATTTCCCTGACGAGTGTTGCTGTTATGTTGTGTGGAAGTCTTGTATGTTGTGCTACGTACATGTTTGTAACATTTGACATATCATCTAATGTATGCAAGATAAGACAATATTTTTTGTGATGAATGGTTTATTTACCATTTAAGAATATGTCTTGTGCTGTGAAAATATTTTACAGCAAATGACAACAACTTTGTAATTGAACATACTACTATTCCTACTATGATGTTATCTTGTAACAGTCTATCAATCAATATCATTTGGTGTGAGAGATTCTCCATATAATGTGGAAAATAAAAAGACATACAGGGTCACTGTTTTTGTGTAGTATACTATGATTTAATTGAAACACACACAAATACAATCGCAAGCAACACCTGTTTGCACGCGTGCTTTGCTTTTGCAGCATCAAGCTCATGAGAGATTTGATATCACACTGACTTTGATGATTCAAAGTGGATATCACATTGACTTTGATGATTCTACCACTCCGAATCTGTCTCTGCAGTCACGGTCCCTCTTTCTTCCGTCTCCTTCTTCTTCCGTCTTCATACTACTGGGCTACAGGCAGAATGGCGTTAAGACATGGTTGGGTTTGGTTTGATCAGCGTGTACATTTAGTGGGATCCAGTTTACAAAGCATTTCATTGAATTCGTTTGCGTTGGAACAAACCAATTGCCAGTGTTCGGTAGTAATTCATACGTGATCTTGACGCGGCAAACCTGCGGCCAGCGCTAGAGCATGGCTGCGGGAAGCAAACAATGAGAGCTAGCATTTTAGTTTTCCGTACGATTTTACTATATGTTTGTAATATCGAAATGTAGAGGAGGGTTGGATCTAGATCTACACCCGACTTCGGGACTTGCAAAGAGAATGCCGCTGCTCAGTGGCGACTTCCGATTCGAAAACGTGTTTGGCCTCCCGGATGCCGACAGACCTTGCCATTGGTTGTTAATCAGCTTTCAAACATTCGAAAAAAAGACTCGGACAGAAAGAGTTGCGCTGGTGTACCCTGCAGAGTTCCGTTGCAAAGAAATCACGGCTGGTGAGCAACAGACAAGACCAACACTAAAATAATGAATAAGTTTATTACCCTCCCCTCCCCCGACAACATTTCGAGGTACAGTTCTCAATTTATATATAGATATGTATGCATGAATTCATGTGAGCGTGTGAGAGTGTATGTGTATATGAACAGGTTGAAAAACACTAAGGCGCAGAAGGGCGTTGCAACTAGACCGACGACGAAGCGTGAGATGCCGATGCCGAAAAAAGTTTCGTTAGGCTTCGGCGTGTGCTGGTGCGGCGCAATAGTGAAAACAGCAGCCGGTCTCGCTCCTGTGCGGGCGACGCTTGGTGCGAGTGGTTATCAGACTGCGGCAATTTGCCTGCCATCTGTCTTTCCTCTTGCTCATCACTCTCCAGCGAATCCTCCGAATCATCATTCTCTGTACTCCTCCCCTTCCACTTCATACTTGACTTGCTCGCTTTCCCCCTGCTTCGGCACATGTCGTCGAGCGAATCAATCGACACTCCCCCACTGTGCATATTCACACTGTGCCCTCTCTCGCTGGCAGCCTCCGTCACGCTATTTCCCCCCTCCCGTCTCTGCCTCTGAGCTGGTTCAGCAAGGGGCGAGCCTTGTGCACTCAGTCGCACAGCATGCTTAATGGGCGACACTTGAATGCCATATCTATTCCGAACAACCACATCATCTTTGCGCGTGTCCTTGTTCTTTGAGGGAGAGCTCCAGTCGCTGAGCGGCATGGCATCTGCGGGAGAAGAAACTTGCTCAGGCGTGCTCCACGGCAAACTGGAAAGGCTAGAAGACACGCTGCTTTTGAGGCTTTTGGCTGGCGTGTTTGCTGCTACTGTCGATCCCATACTCATGTTTGCGGCTGCCTCTGCATCTAGTTCCTCGCTCCATGTTGCATCCTCCTCCTTTGCCGTCACCTTCCTGTAACCGTCTGCTGCTGCTGCTGCAACAGAACCCCCACTACTATAAACACCACTTGTAGGATAGACCAGGGTGCGCTTTGCCGCAGGAATGCGCTGGGCCATCGGCGGCAACGAGCTGCGTGAGCTTTGTTTAGCATCAGTCTCGCGCTTTTGCTGCTGCAGTGCTTGGTGCACGGCAAACTGCGTCGCAATTGCAGCAGTTTCAGCATTGGCTGCCAGGGACGCTGCTTCCTGCACCACAACGCCAAGCAGCCCTTGCACTTCCTCAACTTGCCGCAGCGCCTGTTGCAGCGCCGTGCTCAAAATCCTGTCGTCATTCTCAGAACACTCGCGAGCTTTCACAGCACCACCTGCCGCCATTTCCGCCGCCGCTGCATCGAGAAGACCACGAACGCGCAGCCACTCGTCGCGCAGTTCTTGCAACACTGCGTCCTTGTGCTTCCGTGCAGCGCGGTCGCCCGTCGTCAGCAGCGCATCTGCTTCTGTGCGATGTTTCAGACGCATCAGACTGATCAACTTTTGCGCAGCCGCGCTATTGCGCCCCTCGACCAGCGCGCGGCACCGCTCCATATCCGCCACACACTCGGCGCGCAACGCATTCACTTCCCGCGCCAACTCCAACTCTGTGCGCAGCTGCTTCTGCTGCACGTGCTCTTGCGTGTCGTTGTGCAGCTGCGCTGTAAGCGTGCGCACACGCTCGTCGCGCGAAGCCGCAAACAGCACCTGCATCTTCTCCGTCTCCGTCTTCATTTCCTCCTCGCACTCCCTCTCCACAGTTTTCAACAGCGTCTCTCGCTTCTCCGACATCTCTCGCTCCAACGCCGCCACTTCCCCCACCATCTCCCTCCCACACTCTGCTCGCACCGCACCCACTGCTGCCTGCGTCTCCGCCTTTTGCTCCCTCTCGAGCACGGCTAGAGTGTCTGCCATCTGAGAATCCGCCTCCTGCTGCAACTCGCTGACTTTCGCGTCGCATTCATGTTGCAGCTGCGTGCGGCGCGCGTCAAGTGTGCGCTTGTGCTCGCTCGATAGTGCGCTCTTCTCCGACTCCACCGCTGCCACTCGCTCACTGTCATACTTTGCCTGTGTACTCACCCACACACATACACCCGACCATATGTATACACGCGCGGCCACACACACACATTCATTTTCAGTCACCCATCACACCCCACAGACCACTTTCCCCACCCCAACTTGCGACCCTGTAGGGCTCTTTTGATAGAATATAGGGCTCTTTTGACAGAATACAGGGCTCTCTTTCTGGATAGAATGCAGGCAACACAAAAAAAGACCCTCCACACAATATCCCCCCCCCCCCCCCCCCCCCCCCCCCCCCCCCCCCCCAACCCCCCCCCCCCCCACCCGTTCGCACGCATCACCTGCAGATCCGCAGACGCACTTGCCAAGTTCGCGCGAGCCTTATCCCTCAAGTCGCGCACAAGAGTTTCGGTCTCGGTTTTGAACGAATCTTGTGTGTGTTGGAGGTGTGAGGTGTGCTCCTCGAGTGCATCGGAGCGGCAGCGAGTGAGGGCGTCTTCGAGTTGCGAGTGTGACTTCATTTCGATTTCTAGGGTGCGCCGACGCATTTCTGCGTCGCAGCTCCGCTCCTGCAATGTTCGCACACAGACACAGACACACACGCACGTACACACACACACACACACACACACACACACACACACACACGCGCGCACACACACACTGAGACACACATACAGACACGCACACACAGAGACAGAGACAGAGAAAGA
>Ga0335398_10010739_pt1 | contig 10373 bp, 14 predicted proteins | sample BON03_FD_205742 | JGI IMG/M metagenome (GOLD analysis project Ga0335398, IMG submission 205742) | Freshwater microbial communities from Lake Bonney liftoff mats and glacier meltwater in Antarctica - BON-03 (spades assembly) (version 2) | ecosystem: Environmental > Aquatic > Freshwater > Ice >... | reverse complement strand
TTTGTGTCTGCGTGTGTGTCTGTGTCTGTGGCTATGCCGGTATTTGTGTGTATGTATGTGTGTCTTGAATAGGCTTGTGCGGTGTGTATGTCTGTGTGTGTGCTTCTGTCTCTGTCTCTGTTTCCGTCCCTGTCTCTGTCTGTGCGTGAGCGTATCTGTGTGTGTGTGTGTGTGTGCGTGTGAGTTCGTGCGTGTATTTTTATGTGTGTGTGTGTGGAAAAGACAACAAACACATGCACACTCATACTAACAAACATATGCGTGTTCCCCACTTCGATAGCCATGCCAACAGCGGGATCCCAGGCATTGGGGGAATGGCACACCGGTTTTACAGTGGCCGAATAAATACAGAGGCAGACGAAATCGACCATCAATTGCTCCAACTTCTCCATCTCCTGCCACACTTACAACTCAACGATGTAGGGACATGTGTTGGGCACAGAGTAGGCGATCTACAGACGTTGGCGAAAGCCATAATGAACAGAACGGGACGACGCTCTCTTTCGCACCCCAACCACTCAACCACTCAAAGACTGACCCAACTGGCTGAAATGCCACTTCAACAAGAACGACGTCAATTCGGCATCACAGCGGCGACTGTAATCAACATCCTGTGCAAAACTGACCAACCAGATATGACTTTGTCATATCTGGTGGATACGACTATAGTAAATGAAAGGCCAGCAGCCTCCTCGATAGACTATTTGGGATACCCCATAGGTCAACCCGGAAGCAACGGTTTGTACAATTAGGGACAATTAAACAGATCGGAGAGGGGTGGGGGAAACTGGTTTGGCATCATTGCGCAGGTATGTAAAACATGGAATGAAGTGGCACAGAAACGAAGGAGCAACCCTTCACATATCACGATTCATGACTGGCACAGTGTCGTAGAGGATTGGGAAATATATGGGGGACAGATTCTGAGGGAAATCAAAACCTCCCACAAAACCTATGCAAATCTACTCAGCATATATGTGGGTTACGGAGCCATACAAAGTAAGACACAAGCACATAAACTCATCAACCTCCTATGTGACCTGGTCCCATTACTTGAAAAACCATATATGCCTAATACTACAACGGAAATCGGGCTACGGGCGGTAAAGACACTGGCGATGCGAGCACTCGGTCACCGAGACAGCATACAATTGGTCACTTGGCTACACGGTTTGCCCACCACAAGGGCGAAAGACTTCCTGGCCTTGATACAGGACTCCCCCCGAGCGACCGTAATCCACATCCTGGAGGGATGTGAACACATTGCACTTCTCAACTTAGCCACACAGGGGTACCTTCCAGAAGGACCACTCCAAGGACCCTGAGGACACCCGATCAGGAAACAGCTACTCCCTTTCATCCTGATATTTGAACGAGAATCTTTCCCGCGGCTCACCTACATGCAAAACTTGATAACACACATCCAGGAATGGGAGGGAGACATACCGAGGTATACAAAAAACATCATTACCTATGACCCACTGCCCGACAGTGACAATGGGACCCTACCCCGCCAAAGGCCGTATTCTACTAATCCCCACCACAGACCCACGATTAAACGAGGGATCTTCGATAATCAATACACTTGCCAGGAGAGCAACCATGCAAAGAATTGGAACACGATGACCTCCTAGAGATGTTCAGATATGATGAGGAACGGGGATTAAGCAGAATAGTGCTGGAGCAAGGCACCGAGATCGAGATCCCAATTGAGGATGAACAAGGAGTGACATTCTGGATAGCGGGCGAAGTATCAATCTGCCACGAGGGGTGCCTGAAATTCAGGGCCGAGTTCCCAGGCAGTACACCAGACACGGGAATCTGGAAACAGACACGGAGCAGAGCTGACATGGATGTCACCTGGCGTCTCCCCCCTGCACTGCGGAAAAGGCAACCGGCAGTGAACATGATACTCAATACACAAGGATACACACCATGGCACCACCCTCAATCCGGCTCACATTGGCTCAGACTCCAATCTCGAGGGGCATGGACTTACGGGGACCACGTGGAGATGGACGCCGAGCAGAACAGGGTTTATGGATGGAGGATAGCATTGTCTACCACAAAAATGGGTTTCAGACGCCCGGGCAGACAGGATTTCACCATGAGCTCAGCTATTGAAAACCACATGACCAATGAGGACCTTGGACCAGAGGCATCAAAACAGGACTGGACCACCTTGAAACCCTTCGAGAACAGCTCAGATGGTGGGAGGAAACGATATATTCCGTGGGCCACCCAGCAAAAGAGAGAAACAGATGGACTCAGGTACCCCCCCGGGAGCAAGACCGGAAGAAACTACAACCAAGACATCGAGGCCGGGCTGGGGAGGGAACAAAAAAAGCAGTATCCTGCTTCCATGCTAGCACCAGAGTTAGGATATTCACGCCGGACAAATGGGTCTCAGAATACAAGAGAATGGACAAGCTAGTCAAGGGAGACACACTCTGGACCAGAAGAGACAGAAGGGACAATTCAGTTCCGAGCCAGGGCTACATCAGTACGGTGGAATGTGTCATTACCTTCGCCTGTCCACCGGAAGGACAGGTGCTGGTGGAAGTAGAAAGGAATTTTCTGACCCCGGATCACTACGTAGCAAGGGGTAATGGAACATGGACCACGGCAGGGGAGCTGACACCTCCCGGAGGTGATTCCTCAACACAATCGGCCCTTCTGGTCTATAACATTAGGTTACAAGAAGGGGATCACATAGAACTAGGCAACAGAATCTATGCAGCAATTCTGGGTGCTCGCTTCGATACATTGGGCTTGGAGGAGGAACCCACATACTCAGAGAAAGACGCCAGACATCTCCAGGATCTACCGGGGTTGATTGATGATTGCTTTTATTACTTGTAACAGTAATTTAGTACCCTTGTTTGAGGGTCTATGTACCTCAAATACATGTAAATTTGAGTTCTCGGTTTTTGAGTTTTTGCCGGAATCGAACCGACGACCTCGGGATTGACAGTCCCGCGCTCTGACCAACTGAGCTAGTTTTACATCGTCTCGGATACTCATCAGATAATATCCACTGGGCCCCGGGCACCGCCTCAGTGGATTGCCACGGGATATCCACATCCTCTCAGAGAAACGACCCCCCCTCAAAAGTGGGCACATCAACACTCCTGGTCAAGGATATTCTCGAAATCATCCTTTGCACACAGCAGGCAGAGCAAAAATGGATTGATACTCTCAGCATGCTACAGAGAGTCCATAGCATTGGAACCACGTAGCCCGGGCCATTTACCCGGAGTTTACAAAGGACACCCCTGGGACACAAACCTCGGAGGAAGAGAACTCCTGGAGATTCGCCTTCCACCGTGAGAGTTTGAGGGCCAGAAACAGGATCAGCAGGCTTAGGGCACCGACAGAACCCTCGACCACATTAAGCTCGAGTAATATACTAGATGTACTCCGAACCTACCCAGCCACCCTAAACATCCAGATAGAGGCTATGAACACATTCCAATGGAGGATATCCTTTATAACAAAGCAGGATAACTACGAGATGGATTTTTTTGCGTTTAGACCGCACGTCACCACACTCTACTCCGCTCTATCAAGGCACCTCATACGGCCCAACCCCTACGCGGCTCAGGACCTCATCAGCCAAATCCAGGAACACTTAGCCGTAACACCCCGAGCCACAAGAACGCTCTGCCTTGGCGCCCTGATCCTAGAAAGTCTTGAAAAACTCCACCATCATTGCCCCACGGCAATACCTATCCTACTGAACTCTTTATGGGTACTCACCGCAGGTAGAAACACCCGGAAAAAAAGTAGCACAGGATTGGACACTCACAAAAAAGGCCGCCTCGATCCTCCAGATGAACCTTAGGGGTATGCACAGCGAGGACCTGACCATATTGGGAGCCGACACTATAGAAACCCTAAAAACATTCGTCCAGAGCCACCTAATCTCCCAGGGAAGCCGCTGGATGAAAAGGAAAGCCTATATAGCCTGGAGCAGAGTCCAAGAGTCGCTAACTATGACTCTTTACGATATGATCATAGAATTCCTCAGAATCTAAAACAGACAAGATACATGGCACCAAACAGAAATGTTGCAAGCTTTTGCAGACTCGATGGGGGATACAACACAGACAGAGGACGTAACTGCCCACGGCTTCAGCATCTTGCCTAAATTGAATATGGGGTCAAATAGCTCCCCCCTGGATGGCGCTATACTCAAAGCTCTTCGAGCCAGATGGGACTTGAAATAATGGGAAAAAATACAATAATAAAATTAGAAAACTGCATGAACATTTTATGCTAAGTTCGACCGATGAGTTTGGAAACAAGATCAGAGGACTCGGAGGGGTCGAGAAAATCATAAAACTCCTACCGACACAATTTTCCAAAGAAAGGGGAGTAGACACTCCACAAAGTACTTGGACCCTTAACAACAATGACCTTTGCTTTACCTTACGCACCCTGAGACACCTCACAAACCCGGATATTAACAACCCCTACTATCTCCGAATTGGGATAGTAGGCTCTTCGAGCCAGATGGGACTTGAACTCAATTTAACATAAGTTATGGAAAACAGGCTAATCTTGAACGTTATGACCCTCCGACAGGATGACCCAATCACCTTAGAAAACTGCATGCACATTTTATGTTTGCTAAGTTCGACCGATGAGTTTGGAAACAAAATCAGAGGACTCGGAGGGGTCGAGAAAACTCCTACCGACACAATTTTCCAAAGAAAGGGGAGTAGACACTCCACAAAGTACTTGGACCCTTAACAACAATGATCTTTGCTTTACCTTACGCACCCTGAGACACCTCACAAACCCGGATATTAACAACCCCTACTATCCCCGAATTGGAACAGGGGCCAACTCGAAGATAGTGCTCGGAACCTTACGGATATGGGGAGGAGATGAGACATCCAAAGGTATGACACTCCAAGTACTCTATAACCTGATGAGAGAAGCGGACGGGATGCACGTCACGCCCCAGTGACGCCCTCTTCCACGCCTGGACATAGGTCAAGGTGAGGCAGGGGGGGCTACTGGGGCCTGCCATGCGCACCTAAGAACACACACAGACCTATGCCTGAACAGCACTGACGAGGGCTCAGCGAGGCCCAGACCCATGACATGAGCCCAGGGCTTACTGTATAGTTTGGAATCGGTCACTCACACAATCGAACAAGTCACCCGGACCCAACTAAACCAATCCTCATACCACCACGTCACACAGTCTATGGGACTGAAAATCCTTCAAGGCCTAACACCAAAGGGATATATCCTTGCAGCGAGGACGCTGAGGGAACGAGACCTGAAATGGGCTCACCCCGCCTCGGGTACTAACTTCAACACACTCCCAGACCTAGTAACGATAGCAGTCAACCTAACACACTGGCACAGTTACAAAGGTACGTGGAAGACAATAGAAGAAACAATGTTGGTCCCGCTATCGGGTAACATCACAAAATTGAACCAGATGATCCTGTGGAATCATCCTTATGTCGAATTAACGTCCTTCCTACAAGGAACGACAGCGTACAACACGACACTTGGAGACCGGGAAAAAATCCCCCTGAACTCTGAAATACGATCCTTAGGAGCAACAGCCCAGAAACTAATCATTCATCTTCTCCTCCCACATTGGGAAACAGGGCACTTAGATCTGACCCCGCGGTCGGGAAAACTCCGTATGGAAGAGATCTCGGTTGGAAAAAATCATAACAACCCAGAGACAAATAGAGTAACCACCTGGAGCCACAATGGAGGCGAGGTCCTAGGTAGACTCGGAGTCAAAATCATCGGTGGACACAAACTTAATCCATACCCCGTCAGCCTCATGCCTCCCCAACGGCTGCGTGTCACGATAATTGACCATTGTATGAACCTACACACTCCCTGGTCTACAAACATACGGTCCCTACCCGGCAGACCTCTCATCCTAGGAAACCCCTACTCCAAAGCCATCGACCTCCAAATCCCCACGCAACCAGGACAAACATGCATAGACGCGGTTCTACTCACACTACAGATCATAGGATGCCAGAAGGATAGATTAAGCTGGGAAAGCGAGGGTTTCCAGGCATTTACGCCGGACCACTTGAATAAGCAAGGACTACGTTACCCGAGCCCTACTCGAAGCGAATCCACAGGCCTATTCAATATCTCCCACCACTCCACTCTAGCAGACTACATGAAACCGAATGGACGATTAACGATGTTCTTGCTGAAAGACAACAATAGGACAATATGGGGATCGGCATGCCTGGCCGAGGACACAGAAATCCGCATGATGGACGGAACCTTTTCCATGTTACAGAATTCTGGAGGTAAGCAGATATGGACGGATCAGCAGGGGACACGGAAGATCAGACGGATCCACAAGTTCGACACGCTCGAAACGGACCCTCCTCTCTATGGAATCGGGAGCAATTGGATGACAGAATTTCATTACATTTGAGGACAAATGGACTCCAAACGGCAAAGGGCGCTCGAATTCCGAGGGGTCAACAAAGCAAAGAGGAAAACCCCGAAGGGACCTGTCTACGCGGTGGAATTAGACACGGATGATTACCTGACACTCCGAGGTGGCATCCTATCAGCAACTTTTGGAAACTGCCGCATAGTAAAACCATGCAGACAGGGATACACACAAGATTTGCGTTTCAAAATAGACCAGGCCCTGCGGGAAAAGGGACTACAGAAAGCACACATCATTGAATGGCACCATGGGGGAGTGGGGCATAGATTAGATGGCTCCTTAATCCTAGACACGGGGTACATTAAACCGCCGCAACGGACAACTAGGGAACAAGAGAGGGACGCTAGCATATCTCACCAACCTAAGCAACGAGTATACCGGGAATGCGGCCGCTTGAAGTGTCGGAAACCAGATGCAAAATTAAAAGGTGCATGCCTGGCTATCCACTATTGCGACACACAGTGCCAACGGGAGGACATGCTAGAACATAGACAGGACTACACTTATATGATCCTTAAAGACATCAATCTCATCCAAAGCCAACTACAACAGCATAAGGCAACTCATGGAAAGTTCACAATTGAAGTCGCAAAGCAATAGCTCCTATTAATTACGACACATGTTAACCTCGCAGACCGACTCCGATCTTCAAGGCTGGGAAACCAATGAGAAAGAATCAGAACACCACTTTCTACAAGCCCTCCAGAAGGTGGCCAGGCTTGAGAACCTAACATTCCTGGAAAAAAGACCTTCCCTGCTTTATAACCTACGGATAGCCCAGGCAGCTGCACACCTTGGCCTAGGCCACCTATATCGGGATCAGAATTCAATCCAAAAAGTCTTGGAACAGTTAATTAAGGCCCACGATCTAACCCAGGAGCTCATCATCATTGAGGATTCCCCAGGTCAACAAGACAGACTTGGCGTCATTCTGACCACTCACGGAGAAATTCTCAATATACCTGGTCACCCCACACCTGAACATGTTCGCAGTGCCCTAGATAAACAGCAAAGGGCCGTAGCAATATTCCGCCAGTTGGAACCGACCACCATAGGCCCTCTACGAGAACAGACGCTCCGCAATCTAATGGAAGCGTTATTAGCCATGGCAGGCACACTAGAGGATCTAGAACTTTACAAAGAATCCCAGGAGGCAATGCGAGAGTCTCAAGTCATAGGCAAAAGAGCGCTGATCGAAAATAACACAAGCTCCCTACACCTACATGAACAAATAGCCGCCAGCACTAAAGAAACGATGGACGCCAGAAGAGAACTAGATGACCACACCTCTACCCTACACGTTGGAAGCAAGATTCGCCTGTACGGCCTAATTAACCAGATAATGAATGGGAAAAAGGGAACTGTGTTAGGACCTGCCAATTACAATTGGATTGGCATCCAATCACAGGGGGAGGAGCGACAAGTGAGCATCTGAATCTTCAACATACGTTATAGGGAAGGCCCGGAACAGAACTGCCGAACACTCTACGACAAGGTAGTAACTAAGGCCCAAGCTGAAATCGAATTCTTAAGAGTGGAACTTCAAATACAAATTTTAAAAGTAGGGAAGAAGCATATCGAAACGGCACTTGCGCGATACAACTTGGGAAGAGCACTATGGCTCTCCAATAAACCCCTAGAAACCACCCAGGCAATAGAGGAATTCGAAGCGGCTATTTTGTTCATGTCACAACGCGAACCCAGCCATCATCATCGCAGAGTAACGGAGAAAGCCCGAGACATGGCTCTGGCAACCATAGCTCTTTTCAGAACACCGGGCACACCCAGCTCAGCCTGGCCCTATTGGAAGTCCTCCACCGCCAGATGGGAGGACAAAATAAACATGACCAAACTCTTCCGGGAACTTCTGGCCATGACGGGCCGAGAAAAGGAGGCCACCATCACTGCCAACACAATGCTACTCGGACTGCGCCGCCATGGTCTACACGATTTCTTCAACCCTATACCACCCCTAATCGATCAGACCACATTCACTAAACTGGCATGTGATGAGGTCAAAAAAATGAAAACAAAACTCTACGAAACACAGTCTACAAGCCCAAGACCTAGTACATCAAACACCAAGCTTCAGTCATCCCCCTCCTCGGCGAGGGATGACACATAATGACACTCCCGAACGGACCCCCCACCCCAATAGGGGTGGGGGGTCCAACGCCTCCCCCGGTGTCTGGGGAGCGAGGAAGAGTTGAAGATGAGAATACCCACAGAAGGGCCCCCTATCTCGCAGGGGGGAGGGGGTCCAACATCTCCCGCTCAACGGGGGAGAGAGGAGCCTCCACTGACTCGGGGAGGAGGGGAAGAGCCTCCCCCGACTCGGGGCGGGAGAGGAGAATCTTCCCACACCCAGGAAGAGAGGAGGAGGGACAGGGGAAAGGAGGAGGGGAGCCTACAGAACCGATCAAAACAACTGACACGACGGTCCCACACGAGCCGGGAACTTCGTATGTTAGATCCAAGCGAGAACCCTCCCCCAAAAAGGGCCAGACGGTCCACTAGAGGAACACACACTAAAGACAATTCGTGTGAAGTCACACGGGAGAGCAACATGATCTGCCCCATCACATGTGGATGCCGTAACTCCCTCCTGGACATCAGGGGCAAAAACCATGTAGTTTCACATATACTCAGAGCCACCCGAAACATCCTGAAGAATGAATTGATCGCTTGCTTCGGCCTTACAGCCGCAATGACAAATAAGGACGAAATCTCTGAATTAAAACTAGTTCAACTCCGACCTCTATCGAACCAGTCTACAATAGACGGTCCTAGGAAGCATTCATGGCAAAGAGGTATTTCTAGTTCCCCCCCAGGACCCGGCCCTACTTTTAAAGGACCGGATCAGTCCGAACCTACGGAAACATTTGAGACAACACAATGAAACGGAAGGATTAGGACAATTAGCCAAGCACACCTGCTGCGACATCCACTGGAATGCTAATCCCGAAGTCGCAGCTATAGAACACTAGGAGGAGACGGACCAATGGCGATCCTACGAGCCAGAATAGACATCGAAAAAGACTAGGAGATTCTGACACGATACTGGCATAAAAAACAGGATGCTTGGCAGAACATATTCGAATGTGAGTGCTGCGCATGTACTAACCATACTGGAACTACTACCAACCCCATGGCAGAAACAGCAGACATTACCGCCACAGAGGGCCCGGTTTTAACAGTAGAATATGCACCCAGACAGAGGCCGGACATAGAGAACTCGGGCCACGACCCCAGCCAGACACACTCAGCCATCAACAATCAGGATTACCCAGACTCGGAAATGGATGACTGGGACTGGGATGCGTTGGAAGCTTCCCCCCTCAAGGGAACCACCACCGCAACCCAACCACCAACAGCACTACCTCCACCGACCGTGAATCACGAGGAAGAAGAAGGCAATTGGCAAGACGATCTTTCCTATCATGAGGTGGACACCATGAACTGGGATGTCTTAGAACACCCCCTGGACACAAAAACAAAAACCAAAGAGCATCTATTGATTGATGTTGCTTTTATCACTTCGTAAGAAATAGTCTAGTAGCCTTACTGGCAGCTCTATGTGCTCTATTCATGTCACACGACACGTGCTAACAACACACTGCAACACACTGCAGCACAGTGTGTTGCAGTGTGTTGCAGTGTGTTGCAGTGTGTTGCAGTGTTTTGTTGCGACTAAAATCCTAGTCACATCAATGGGCTTTTTATACGACACGTGCGAATGAGGCATGCCACACACATAACGAAACACATCATTCTACAGCGCGCCAACGCCTCTAACGAAACCGCCCAGAAGGTGCCCCTCCCACAACCGGGCTGTCACAGAATGAGATCCACTGCCACATCAGGCATCACTGGCATGTTTGCCCGCTCTCTTCTTCTGCCCCCCCGCCCCCCC
>Ga0335398_10010737_pt1 | contig 10374 bp, 10 predicted proteins | sample BON03_FD_205742 | JGI IMG/M metagenome (GOLD analysis project Ga0335398, IMG submission 205742) | Freshwater microbial communities from Lake Bonney liftoff mats and glacier meltwater in Antarctica - BON-03 (spades assembly) (version 2) | ecosystem: Environmental > Aquatic > Freshwater > Ice >... | reverse complement strand
TTCCCGTTGTAGCGATACTTTTTGGCGCAGTTTTAGGTCGTGGATTACCAATTGGCGCGCAATACATTGGCATCGCTTTGGTCCTAATTAGTTTGTTAGCACTAGAGACTGGTCACGACGATGAGATCGAAGCTGAGACTGCCTCCCCAGCTTTTCCCAGGGCTTGACCTACTGCTAATGTTCACATGTACTAAGACAATTTTGACCAAGCACCGCTAGCTCAACTGGCAGAGCAGCTGACTCTTAATCAGCGGGTTGGGGGTTCAAGTCCCTCGCGGTGTACCAAGAAAGTCAGTAATTATACCTATTTTATAAGGTTTTACACGTTATCTATTTTACCTGAAATTACATCAAAATACACCGATTTACTATTGCTAGTCCCACGTGAGTCCCACGAATATTAAAGTGAATTTCGCGGGTGTGCGCTTGCGCCTTCACTGTTTTATACCTGCTGAATGCTTTCCTGAGAAGTCGGAGGGAGTACCCTGTCTACTGCTTCTAAAAAGTCTAAGTAGATAACCTCGGTTGAAACCGTGAATTACGCGACTATGTGCGAGGTGCTAGGTCGGGGTGAGGGTTTTGTGTATGTATAGATTTTTACTCGCCCCCCTTATACACGGTTTGGCAGGTGCACTCTTGCGGTTATACACAGGACAGACTAAGACTCATTCCCATGTTTATAGGTGAAATTGTGTCCAGTAGTTGCAAGACGTTAGCCTGCAACCGATACACCGATCCAGGACTTTAGGCATATGGCGCTAATGGGTACTACATAGTGTTATGACCTGCCCAATGCTTACTTAGACGGATACTTCACTCGACAGGTATAAAACAGGGGTTTGGGTTAGTCCCCAGCCCTTACCGTTGCTTGGTATTGGGTATGTGTAGGTCTGTAAGTGAGCAAAGTCGTAGCCTTGAATAACGGACTAAGTAAAGAGGCAACAGAATGAAAAAAGCAACAAAGTGACAAGACTCGTCGAAAAAAGAAGTCAAGATGGTGGAGTTAAAAAGCCTAGCCGATATGACAAGGGAGGAAGTAGACGAATACGCGAAGCAAATCTGGGGCAATCTTCAGGCGAAGAAAAAGTAACTGTATTTGTAAAGCGCAGGGGGAACAGGATTCAACTTCCCTCCGACTCTTAGATGAAAAATTAGCCAGCGATTAGCCTAAACAGATAGCCCTCAGATGGAACTGCTGTCGATTGAGTTAACTACATAACCTGCCCTACGGTTTGGTTACCCGTTGGGTGTGAATTTAAGGCTGGGAGAATGGCTACCAAGTTACAAAGACGGCCTACGCGTCAGAGGCACTGAACACGTAGGCTGTCTTCTCTATTATATATTTATTGTCCGACAGTTCTATATAAGCAATTCAGGGTGCAGTTCCCATTGCTCAGATTTTCCTTCCTTAGGTAGCCTGCGTACTTCGCCTGACACGCTTAACGCCTGCAACACGTCTCGCACAATGTTGGTCTTATCGAGTGAACTTGATACCCAGACTTGATTCTGTACCAGTCGCACTGCGTCACGTGTCGTAAACTGGCTTCTACCGTCCTCGCATAATCTCGCCAAGAGGTTTTCACTGCGACTACTAGAACCCTTTGCGAATAGTTGCTTTCGATGCTCCGTGTAATACGGCATCAATGCCAACGCGCTATTCAAGTCCTCTAGTTCTACCTCGGTAGTTCGTGGGTTTCGTAGAAGCGCAAATAGAGCAGCAATGCGTAAAACCATTCCAGGAAACTTAGAACCCCACCCGCTTACTGACCTTAGTTCGCTTAAAAGTCGAGGCTCCCAAGACGTTCTAAAGGCTGTAAAGCGGTCCAGCGCCTGTGGGCTCATTGTCATGATTACTACTTCGTCTCGTTGCATTAACTCTGTGGCATACCCTGCTATATCTCCTACGTAGGTGCACCAGTCAAGGTAAGCAATTTGATTTAGAGGCTTATCGTTCTCAGGTAGTCGGTATCCAAGCAAAGACCTTGGTTTAACCATCAAGAACCTGTCTAAGAATCCCTTTTGAGTCATAGCACTTGAACTAGTCATCTCACGGAATACGGCAGGTTGAACATTTAACGCAATTGCCATATGGGGCCGCTCTATGTAAACGTCGGGACGTCCCTGCCTAGTTACATGCACAGGTTCTGCACCGTATGCCTGATTGACTAAATCAAGGTTGGCTTGACTATCGCTGTAACGTCCATTTAAGTTAGCAATTAGGCCACCCTCAGGTTGAATAACTGAAACGGAGCCGTTCTGTTCTGACATAGTTCGCGCAAGCGCCTCAGGTGTTACGTCGCCCACTAACAGGCGAGGCAAGAACTGCTCAGAGCAATTTCTAAGGCGTTCCTGTGTTGCCTGATACTCGGCTTCCGTATCCGCGTCAGTAGACTTTCCGTTTGCTAACTTACGACGTAGCATCTCTAGTCGTTGTGATTCTAAAAGACGCTTTTCGTTGATGCTATCTATTGCAGATTTTTGCTCATTACGTAAATCCCGCTCAAAATTTATGAGCGGTTTAATGACCATTGCACTCACTTGGGACTTACGTTCACCAGGTTCAGCGAATGTAGCCAAATAGAGGGTGACTAGTTCAGTCCAGGTACCCGTATCAAGTATGAACCTGCCACGAGTAGCACCTGCAAGAACACCTAACGCCTGGGCATGTACTAAATCAACTGGCGCCTGAATGTTCTCGGCGATAGTTGTAATTAGTCGACTATAGATTTCAGGTAGTGCCGAGACGGGTAACACGGGTACCTTGCTATCAGTTTCAAGCGGTTTCCACTCAGCCAACGTTTCTGCAGAGTCAGGCAGTGACAATAGTGACAATTCGGAATAGTCCGAAGATTGAATGTGACTAAAGTCTTGAAGTTCCATTTTAGGCGGTTCTGGATACTCCCATTCCTCAAGTTGTGTCACTTAAACCACCCGCTTATCTGCAAGGCATAGTAAATGTGAGGGGCGAAAATTGGCGCTATGCCTTTTTGCCGAAAATCAATCACAACCCTGTAATTGCTTAACAGCACATTTCGCGCATTAGTTAGATTCTCAGGTTCACCGTCCATAGGTGTTGACTTGGCTGCAAATGCAAACAAGTTAAATTCTGAGGCGTCTACCTCACTGCGATTGGTGGAATGAAACCATAGACTTGACTTAGTAGAGTCGTTCACCTTTTTGGGTGGACGGCTCTCAGCATTTTCATACATTACAATTTCACCCCAAGTACAGGGCGAACGTTTTGAGATAAGTACTCGTCTAAATCGCTCTTACGTACACGAACGAGCCGACCAATCTTAATAACAGAGAATGCTCTCGTATCAAATAGATGTCGGGCATGACGTGTACTTATGTTTAGATATTCGGCGCATTCGCTAACCGTTAGTAACTCTGTTTTTCTTGCTTTGCTTACTTCCATTTCGTGTCCTTCAAAAAGGGCAACGACTAATGAGTGTGAGCGGTATAGACGGGTGAAAGCCTACGGATGAAGGACTATTTATACCTCACGTCCCCACGTCGTTACCAAAAAAAGTTTTGGTACTTCCGTGGAGAGTGCAGGGGGTCCCGTAAGCATTACGGAACAACTTGAATAAACCTGGTGTACAAATGTAGACGGTGAAATTATTGGCTGAATTGCGTATCTAAGCCGTGAAAGTAACTTGCTAACTTCATGCACCTTTAACGCTTGGAGCCATCTAGGCAAGGCACGTAGTGATTGCATCCACCTACTACGAATTGACTTTAAAGCGATTCGCCGCCGTTGCCGACGCTTTCGAACATAAGCAAGACCAGCACGCGAAATTTCGCGTCCAACCTTTTGCAAGGCTTCAACCGTTGGTTTGAGACTTTCTTGAATATTTGCAAAATTCGAAAATTGTTTGTAAGTTCCCTCAAGACCCTTGGCAAAATGTGGGGCACTACTTGTCGCGATTTGCTCAGCAACTTGCTGAACGCCACTTGCCCGCTTGGGCTGTAGCCATTTATCGACAACTTCTTGCCGTGTGCCTCTTTCCATAGTTGTAATTTACTACGAGCCACGGACAAAGGCATCAAGTTACGCGCCAGGCAGAGAATTGTCACTATTGTCACTGTCACTGCCTTGGTATAGCAAAACAGAGAGGATTTGAACCAAGAATATTTAGACAAAAAGGCTCAAAAAAATCTAAACTAAAGTTGAGTGCTACTAGTCGCCTACTGCCTCCAGGAATTCCACCTTTAACGCAGTTACTGTGAGAACTCAAAGCGACGACTTAACTGCTACTTATCAGCGAGGTCAAGCAACTACTTGAGGCTTAAGCCAACGTGCTTAGTCTTAATAACCAGGGGTCAAAGAGGGTCTACAAAATGCAGACATGACTTTGGTGCGATTATATATTTTTGAGATGCTTCAAAATGTATGCTTGTTAAATGGATTCCCCATACAGAGGTTTTGCAATCGTTGACGCGCTTAATCCAAAAACTGTGAACATACTTCATGTATCCATAATCGTGGCCTCTCAGGAGCCTTTAAAGTATGAGATTTCCCTTTCTGGGATATGGGAATTAACTTCTAAGGATGTGGGTCAAATTGAATCCTTACTGTTTGGGCGAATTCCAGTCGGTACTAAAGATGGAATCGCCTTCATTAAGAGAAGTGTCGGCATAGATATCCAGTCAAATCCTTTGCTTAATTTTGTGACTTCATCTCAGGCTGAACAGGACAGGCTGCAAGTCATCTGGCAAAAACATAAAGATGACGAGCCAAAGAAAAGAAAGAACCTAGTCACACCTAAATGGCCACAGTGGCCAACAAATATTGAAGATGCTGTTCCAATGGAAATATTGACGGGACTAGGAAAACTCCCTTACTCCGCTGAAACTCCAAAGGAAATGAGAACCTTGATTGCTTTTGGCAGACTTGTTTATTTGATGCTTGAAAATTGGATGACTATTGAAGAAGAGAGAACGCGAAGACCGTTCTTAAAGTTAGATGAGAAATTCGCTCGACAGTGGCCACCAACTTTTCATACACACTTAACTAACTGAGTAGTAATTTTAAAAAGTCCGATTCTCCTACAATTTCAATCTCTTGCCCTGCGCTTGATAGGTCGATTGCCTTTTGCATTTTGGAACTTACTTCACTACCTGGCCTGAATTTCCAAACGTCTTGGTCTCCAGTAACCAAATAGTTTGTCTTCTTTGTAACAGAAGTTTCTGGTTCCGCTCCCAAGTCAAGGAGGCGCATAAACGCCTCCGTCCTATTCATGGAACTTAATGTTCCAGTAAATGCCACTCGAGAACCAAACAGTGGGTTACCTTCGTCAATCTCCCTATCTGGATTAGGCGTGTAATCAATTGTCTTCTTTGATAGTTTCGCTGCATTCTTGTGACCAGGCGTTCCACAGGGTTTGTAATTAAGGTCGGGAAGAATCCGACCAAACTGCAAACCAATTTCAGCAATAAACTCATCGACGTCTATGTCAAGGGTTGGATTTCCATAATGCTTTTGAATGGCTTTTTGAAAAATCATTGCTGAAGCCATTGCGTCTTCTTCTGGATTGTGGTGAATAAAATCAATGTCAAGCAAATCGCTTACGTAGTCTAGGCGTGTTGTTGGAATTTCTGGCCATACTTTTTTAGCAATTTTTGCAGAACAAAGATATCTAATCTCAGGTGGACTAATGGAATACCTACCAAATGAATGTCGCAACACACTCATGTCAAACCCAGCATTGTGAGCAAGAAGTGTTGCGCCAGCAGAAAGTTCCTCAATGCGCTGCCAGGTCTTGGAAAAGTTTGGTGCGCCAACTACATCCTCTGGAGTTATGCCGTGAATAAACATAGCCATCGAGTCCCAATCGTCTGGATTAATTTCAGGGTCGATTAGGTGGTACTCGCTAGTTGTGTTCCCATTGCCAAACAAATAAAGACCTACTGCGCACACTGCATCTCGGCCAGAAGCCGTTTCGAAGTCAATGGCCAGTAACTGCATTAAGTAACCTTAATTTCATGCTGATGAAAAGCATTCGCTTTATTCTTTGAAGTACACCAAGCGTTAAGGTCGGGTAACTTTCATGTGACCTTGAATTAAATCTTTTAGTGCCATAAGAACTTCTGCATCTGCTACCTTAAATCCTGTTTGCTTAGTCAATGCAAGGCGAATCTCTTTCACGACTGCTGGACTCATGAGAGCGTTAACTATTTTTGGCTCGCTAGTTGCTTCCACTCTCTTCCACACATCTAGGATTACTTTCTTTTTCATTGAGACGCAATGTAGGTAAAACAGCGAAGATTCAATTTCTTTTGGCGCACTATCGATTAAATCAATGTCAATTACTAAGTCTGTTTGAATAGGTAATCCCTCGGCTTTAATGTGATAGACCTGCCACTGTCGAGCATTTGTAAGAATCAGCCAATCAACACCTTCATTAACCGCATACGACTGTACTTGCTTTAAATGCTTATCACTAAGTTGTTGATTGACTCTTTTGGCTTCGATGAAAGCAATAAGGTTCCCGTCAATTCTCACACCGTAATCTGCCCAATCGCCTTTCACTTGATACTCAGCAGTCAGATTTGCGTATTTGTCGTATCCAAGAACACGCTCCATAAAGTCAGTAATGTATAACCTTGTATCCGCCTCAACGGCATCTCTTGAAATTAAGTCCGCAAGTGGCTTCTTTAGAGCCTTGAGTCCAGTCTTAATTTGTAAGCGAGCATCAACTTCCCACTTAGGCGTAGGCTTTTCCTTATTTTGTGTTGTGACGTTTGCAACTTGCTCAAAATCGGTATCGGACATGTTAATACGGTATCGGACACCTGAGACATTTGTTGCTTTTGTGTTTACAAGGTAGGAAAATTCATTAGATAGCCGTTTAATGGCTAGTGACCATTGATAATTGACTACGGAAACTAAACCTTCAGCAGCCCCCTTCAGTTGTATTATCGGGTAGTTGCTATTGAAACGAAACCAGATTCACATTTCATTTTTTGCTTAAAGTTCTTGTCCAGGAAGGCGGTTGAATAAATGACACTTCCGCTTGAAAATCTTATTCCTTGGTCTGAAAAATCCATTACTAAAGAACCCTTAAGCGCTGCAAGTTTGTGGTCACGGTCCTCGGCATTCTTGATTGACGCATTGATTGGACTTCCAATTGGATTGATTCTCTATCTGATGTTTGGTGCCAATGTTTCTGACGAAAGGGTAATCGGTTTAATCATTGCTGCGCCAATCTTTTTTATTAAAGCACTGCGCCAATCAGTTTCTGGGCAATCATTTGGTCAATCTGCATTGAAAATTAGTGTTGCCAGTTTGCAGCCTCGGAATAATTCTGAAGCGATTATGAGAAATCTGGTCGCCTTTGTCCTAATGGCAGTTCCATTTATGAATGCGCTTAACGCCATTTCAATTTATTTTTCAAAGAGCAACCAGGGCTTACATGACAAGGTAGCAAAAACCTGGGTTATAAATTTAAATACAGAGCCAGAATCCAGCCTTGAGGGTAGTTTGCAATCTTCTACTGTGGGTCGTAATTGGCCCAGGACTCCGTTGATTATTGGCGCTATATTAATCTCGCTTTTTGCTATAGATTCTGGAATGAAGACTTGGGAATTATCGCAACTCATTAATAAAATTGAAAGTTCAGAAAGAGAAATGGTCAAAGTGATTACTGCTAATGATGCAACTAGGTCGCAGTACTGGCGAAACGGCGCTTGGACCGATTGGGACCTTGTGGAAACTGAACACGCTAAAACCGCGCGAGAATATGCGCCAAAAGTATCCGCAACTGGGGCGGAAGTTGAGCACTTATTTATTTTACCTTGGCATCTAAAGAATTTAAACACTCAAAGTGACTATTTAAAACACAGTGACGCTTGGGTGCAATTCCTAAACTTTGCAACAATTACAGGGGACAAATTTCTATGGTCACAAGAGTTAGACCAAAACATAAGAAACACATTTACTGTATTTTGCGCCACTGCACCTAACGCTGTGCCAACCATTGATTTTGGTGGAAGTGCAAAAAGAATTACAAAAATTTGCGAGAGTTAATAAAGCCAGGGCATCCCACTGAGAAGTAGATTTTTTATCTTGTGATTCTGTCTTCCTGAACAGTGACAATAGTGACAATTCTTTCTCTAGAAATTAGTGTTTGTGAAAAACCTCGAGAAATAATTGGCACGGCAGACAAAGTCAGATAAGAGTTTCCTTAAGTCCTGACAAAAGATTCTGGGTGCTATTCGTAAGCGGTCGCACAGGTCTTTGAGTTTTTTCTAGGGGCTTGACACCTACAAAATAGTTATGTTGCTGATTTACTTCCATTTGAAGAACTTCTGTCTAGCAAGAATTTCCAAATTTGTCCTGACTGAATTTATCCACAAATTTGTCCTGACTGAATTTATCCACAAATTTGTCCTGACTGAATTTATTACATCCCCATTTATCACGACCCCATCGGTCGAAGCCCTCTCGGTCGAAGCCCTCTCGGTCGAAGCCCTCTCGGTCGAAGCCCCATCGGTCGAAGCCCCATCGGTCGAAGCCCCATCGGTCGAAGCCCCATCGGTCGAAGCCCCATCGGTCGAAGCCCCATCGGTCGAAGCCCTCTCGGTCGAAGCCCTCTCGGTCGAAGCCCTCTCGGTCGAAGCCTGCCACGTCATACCCCTGCTCATCAAAGCGTGATGAAGGCGTGTCATTTACACTGTCTACAGGCTGGGGTGATGTTGTAATGCTTTTGTTAGTTGGAAATTCGTCATTAACTGTCCCACAGCCTGAAATGAATAGAACCGTGATGCACGCCACAACCGAAATCGGGATTTTACGCATACTAAATCATACGCTTGTAAGCCTTTGTCACCCATAACTCTTGCTTGCAGACTATTCTCTCATCTTGCATTCACATCTATCGAGAAATAATTTAGGTCCCTCAACTAGCCTTATGACTTGGGAACTGAACAACGTTAGACGCTTTCTCGCTTAATCTAATCGCCGTTTCCCTGCCGTGCTCTTGTGTTCTGTGCTGATAGATAAGCGACGCGTTAGGTGAAGCGTGTCCCATTCGGTGCATAAGTTCCCGAAGGCTTGCACCATTTTCGGCGGCTAAAGTTTGCCCCGTGTGACGTAAGTCGTATGTACGCACGTCTGGGCGCCCAATGGCTACAAGTGCTTCTTTAATCTTTCGTGAACCATCGTCTACTGCAGGATTACCTTTGCTAGTCGTGAATACTATTGAGTCATTTTCTGGCTCTGTGAATCTCTCTAAGTGTTCCAAAATTATCGGCACAATGTGAGGAGGCACAGATAGCGTTCTAATACCTGCCTCGGTTTTAGGAGTATCGAACGCAAAAGTCCCTGTCTTGGTACTGACTCGCTGACGAACGCTTAGGGTCGGATTTTCAGCATCTAGGCGCAAGTCGCTACGTCGTAGCGCACTGGCTTCACCTGGGCGAACGGCTAACCAGGCAAGCACGTGGACGAGTGCACAGTATCTTTCTGGGACAGTTCGGGCAAGTGTTTCTAGTTCGCTTACTGAAAGCGTTGGGCGCTCTGTACCTTTAAACTTTCCGCCGTTTTTAATCTTGCATGGTGTTGAGTTAATAACTTCGTCATTGACTGCCTGACCCATAATCGCGCTTAGAGTTCTGTACGCCCGTTTTAAGGCTGCTTCACCTGTCTTATTACTTAAATTGTTGTACCAAGCGCGCACAATGTCAGGGGTAATTTTGTCGAGGCGATGTTTGCCTAACGTAGGTAACAAGTGATTTCGTAAGTCGCTGTCATAATCCTTGCGCGTAGTTTCTTTTATGTCTGGGCGCTTGTTCCAGTTAGTTGCGTACTCAGAGAATGTGACGTGTCCCGCCTTGCTTGGCATTTTGAGAGTCTGCCTTAATGTGTCCGTCTGGACCGTTGCCAGATAGCCCCGAGCATCCGTTACTGTCGCGAAAGTGTGCGGAGCATTTATTCTCCTGCCCTCGACTTTGTAATACGCCCTCAAGCGTCCTGATGGTAGTTTTTCTACACTGCCGAAATTACGTCTAGCCATTTTGTGCCCCATATTCTTTGCTGTTAGGTTCCACTGTTTCACTGAGGTCTGACAGTTTTAGTCCCACGTTCGTCCCACGACTGGCATACATTTCAGATGTGTACCCAATAAAAAGGTTTTAACTAAAGGCTTTTTGATACTAGTTCGCGTTTTCCTCGGCTGACTCTTAATCAGCGGGTTGGGGGTTCAAGTCCCTCGCGGTGTACCAAGGAACTTGTTCCTCAGAACAACGGTGATGGCCAATTGCAATCAAGTGAGATCGTTGACATTGCGCCCAACGGCGCAGAGGGTTGGCACACGATCGGTCTTTCGGTAACTAGTTAATCTGGCATTAATTGTCAGGGTCGTCACTGTT
>Ga0335398_10010735_pt1 | contig 10374 bp, 14 predicted proteins | sample BON03_FD_205742 | JGI IMG/M metagenome (GOLD analysis project Ga0335398, IMG submission 205742) | Freshwater microbial communities from Lake Bonney liftoff mats and glacier meltwater in Antarctica - BON-03 (spades assembly) (version 2) | ecosystem: Environmental > Aquatic > Freshwater > Ice >... | reverse complement strand
CTTGCCTGGTAAGCTGAGCTTGAAAGTTTCTCTCTTTCTCTTTCGCTAATTGTATGTTTGATTGTCAAAACTTTCTCCTCTGCCTCCACTCTCCTCACCCACTTTCCTTCTTCCCCTCCTTCACTCCCAATTTGCAGTGGCAATCTTCCAAGGCGAAGGAGAAGAAGCAATGGAGCTAGCACAAGAAAACGAAGAGACGCCGATCGACAATTCCGCAAACGACAACGAAACAGCAGATGACACCTTAGTAGGCGAGGCCCAAGTCGGCGAGAACGGAGAGACTGTCGAGGTCCTGCTGCATGCTGCCCTGGACCCAGAGGTGGGTGGCTTGACCTGGCGGCCATACCCTGATATGAGAGGCCGCCTCGATTCCGTCTGCCTCCTCCAGCTCCGGTGCTGGTTTCCCCCCATGCTGCATGACGCCCATCGGCACGCTCTCTTTCGACGCGCCATCCAAGGCGCGATTCAAGAGGTGCTGCTGCAGCTGCTGCTGGAGGGGCAAGACGGGAAAAGGAGGGAGATTCGGGTGCTGGACATTGGCACGGGCACCTCGTTGCTCAGCCTGGAAGCCGTACGGGCTGGAGCCACGCACGTGGTGGCTTGCGAGGGCTTTCCTGCCTTGGCCGCCGTGGCGCAAGAGGTGGTGCGGGCCGCGGGGATGGAGAATGAAATACAGATCCTGAGCAAGCGAAGCACGGCGCTGGAGAAGGAGGAGACGGGGCCGATTGATCTGGTCATATCCGAGCTGCTGGACTCGACGTTGCTGGGCGAGGGCTACCTCAGCACGCTCCGCGACCTCTACTCCCGTGGGCTTATCTCCCCTACCACCCGGGTGCTGCCAGCCCGCGCAAGGGTGTGGGCACAGCTGGTCGAATGCCCGGAGCTGCCTTTGCATTGTCACATACCAACAGCCAACGTAGCATGCGCGGGGGGAGGGCGGCCGCTGCCTCTTTACTTTGCACCACCTAGTCCAGCAGCAGCAGCAAGCAGCAGCACGACGGGGGAAGAAGTAAAGAGTGAGCGAAAGAGAGAGAGATCCGGTACGGGCGACGAAGCAGCGGCGGGTGTAGGGACGGAAGAAGGAGAGTTCGCCGGAGGCCCCCTTTCCAGCATCGCCATTTCAGCGCCTTTTTCCTTGCTGGACATCGACTTTGCGGCCGTAGCAGCAGCGACGACCACAGCAGCAGACGCAAAAAATGGGCCAGTCCGGCTAGGGCTGCCGACCTCGGTGCCGATTTCACGGACGGGGACGCTTCATGGGGTGCTAATGTGGTGGGATTTGTCGCCGCTGGACGAGACCGAGACCTACACCAGCTCACCGCGCAACCCGAGAACGGACCCGTTGTGGCAAGACCACTGGAAGCCCTGCATCTGGCCTTTGGTCACGCCCACAGCCGTCGAAGCGACACAAACTCTTTCGGTGCAAGGTGCTCACGACGATCAAACCGTGTGGGTAGAGGTGGGAGGAGGAGACGTGGACCAAGCTGTCCGTCGCTTGAGAGAAGGACCGAGTCTGTGTGTCTGTGGCCTCCACGCCTCCTTAACTGTGGGACGGGTCTTGGAGTTGAACGACGTGAGCCGGCAAGAGGCTTATTGCCGGGCGATGCAGCAGGTTGTGGGGGAGAGCAAGGGGGACGTGCGGACCATTTTGGACATTTGCGACGGTGGGGTGGTGGTGTCTGGCTTGCTCGGCGCGCAGCACCATCAGGGCGGCGAGGATTCGGCTTCAACTCCCCTACCCACGCTGGTCAGTCTTGAGCAGCATCCATGGCACGCGGCGGTGCTGGAACGAAGCAGTCGTAGCAGTAGCAGTAGCAGCAGCAGCAGTGCTCAAAACGACGATGCGGTCGATGCTCAAATTGCTGTCTGGCGGGGCGCAGGGGCTGGGGAGGGCTGGGACTCGGCGGCGTGGAGGGAAGAGGTTCAAGTACTGTGTGGGGATGGCTATTATGCTAAGGTGGGGCCCAATCGCCCTTTGTGGAGCTGGCTCAATTTTTGGATCCTGCGGACGGCGTTAGCGCCTGTTTTGGCGCGGGACGTGGTCGTGTTGCCCTTCCAGGCGCGTCTCATGGCAGCTGTGGTGGAGTGTCCTTCTTTATATCGAGTGCATGGTGGAGGGAAGCCAGTTGCGGACGACGAGGTGCTGGGCGGATGGAACCACGACGCGTATCGCCGGGCAGTAGAAGAAGGGGCGGCGCGGGCTGTGTGCGACGAGGACAAGGATTTGCCTGTTTCCTTGGCCGATCACCCGCATCGGTTTTTGACGCCGCCGGCTTTGGTCATGCGTTTGGATTTGCACCGCGCCATTGACTGGACTTCGCCGCGGGCAGAGGATGGAGCCTATCGGCGGAGCATTATTCAGGTGCCCTTTGAGCAGGCGGGCCATGCACACGCCTTGGCTTTGTGGGTGGATGTTGATTTGACCTATGGAGCGGCGACGGGACGTGATCCTTCTATGGTTGTGTGGGGCTGTGGTCCTCGGCATGCGCGGCAGACGTTACGGTGGTTGAGTGGGGAGGAAGTGGGGGGAGCGGAGGAGGGAGGGAAGGGGTGGGGGGTGGAGATTAAGGCGGCGATGGATTTGGCAGAAACGCCCGGCATTTGGACGGAGTGTCAGATAGTGAAGAAGGGAGGAGGAGGGGGCGGGGATGAGGAGAATGGGGAAGACGAACGCAATTAAGAAAGAGGCAAATCAGCTTTTGACTAGGGTTGATGTGCTTTTTAACAAAGAAAAAGAACAAACTGTAATTAAGTAAAACCTGGAAAGGACCTAACGCAAATAGATTATTTTTCGTGGTCTAGACTACCTTTCTTCTTTGTGCTTGGTTGGTTTGTAGTTTGTTTATGTTATCTCTGTCTTTGTACTTGCTCGTCTGTGTCTTTCTTGTGTTGTTGTTCATGGGGTTTTTGACACTCTTTCTGTACACATCTATTTTTGTCTTGCTCTCTTCTGATTGGATACATACACCAAAAGCGGGTGCTGGTAATGTCTCGCTATGTGATTATTCTACTCTACGCGCGGCGCTTTGCTCTTCATGTCATGCCCTCCTTTCGACCTAAACCCATCCCTTTCTCTCCTCCTGGTGTATTCTTTCTCATTGACTGTCTTGCTTTGGTTTAACATCCCCCTCCCTACTCAAGCGCTCCTCTCCTCTAGCTACACCACACCCTTTCTCTCTAATCATTTCTCCTCCCTCCTGCCTTCACATTCACTCTCCTTCGCCACTTCTCCTCCCCCTCCTACTTCACACTCTTTCCCTTCCCCTCCCCCTCCTCCTCCTCCCCCTCGTCCTCATCCCATTCCCCCTCCCCCTCCTTCGCTTCCGGCAAGGCCACCAACAAAAATTTGATCGAGACCGCTCGCTCCTCGGAAATGACAATGTGAGGGTTGTTGCTATTCAAGAAGGACGCTCCAGTCCCATCGCCCGTCAGGTACTCCACGATGGCCACGACCCCTCCGTTCGGCGAGATTTGGTGCGGGTGGTGCCCTGTGTGGTGGTGGTGAGGAGGGGAAGGAGGGAGGGAGGGAGGGAAGGAGGTTGGGTGAATACATTACAATGAGTGAACCACTGAAGGGCAAAAGATGTCGTTGAAAGTCATCGATGTGCACTACCCTTCTTTTTTACCGCCCCTCCCTCCCTCCCTCTGCTCCATACCTGCGTACTGGAGGCTGGTATCGAGGTAGGGTTAGGTGTAGACGCCGGTGCCATAAGCCTTTTCCCGCCCTAACTCCCCTCCCTCCCTCCCTCCCTCCCTCCCTCCCTTGGCTCCATACCTGAGTACTGGAGACTGGTGTCGAGGTGAGGTGAGGTGTAGACGCCGGCGCCGAAGGCCTGGCCCGTGCTCATGTGCCGCGTGTCCGAGAGCTTCAACACGCTGGAAAGAAGAAAGGAAAGGGTAAGTAAGGAAAGAGGAGGCGGAATATTGAGGATAAAAGGGAGGAGGAGGAGGACGAGGACGAGGCGTGTGGATTGGCGACAAAAAAAAGTAAAGGGGGAGAATGAGGGTAGAGAGGAGCAAGGTCACACACACAACTAGCACAACATATTTCTCATTCGCTTACCCGAGCGTCAGCAGGCTGTGCCACTTGTGCTTGTGGGACCCGTGGAAGGACCAGCCCAACTGGAAGGAGGGAAGGAGGGAGGGAGGAAGGGAGGGAGGGAGGGAGAGAGAGCATTTTGATTACCGATGAAGAGGCTGAATGAAAACACGTACACCAGCCTATCAGAATCTCTCCCAAGCAACCACACACACACACACACACACACACACACACACACACACACACACACACACACACACACACACACACACATACCACCAAAAACAACAACCTACCTGTGCCGTCGTATGCTGACTCCTAAAATACCCACGCTCCGCCTCCACCTCCCTCGCCATCGCCTCCCCCACCAACCGTTCAAACGCCAGCTTACTCGGCCGCCGATCATTCCTCAGCTCCAACAAACACAAGATACTCTTCCCATTCTGCAGAAACCTCGACTCAATGCTCTTAATAAACAAATCGACCCGCGCCGGGTGCTCGGGAACCATGCGATGAGCCCCTCCTAATTGTTCCTGACGGGCTTGAGAGTAGGAGTGGAGTCGGTCAAGGGGCACGCGGACGAAGGAGGTGTTGTAGGCCTTGAGCACCCACCAGTACAACTGGAGGAAGGGAGGAGGGAGGGAGGAAGGGAGGGAGGAAGGACGTGGGTCAGTTGAGATTTATTTTTATTTTCGAAGCCCTTCCGCTCTCTTTATCAACATCACCTCACTGTTTTCGCCTCTTTGCTCCGTAAGCGTGCACGCACTCGTCCTCCCTCCCTCCCTCCTCTCCCCCATCCCTCTCTCCCTCCCTACCTTATACATCTTACTCCCCCTCTCCTTGAACAACTTCGCAAACAACCGTTTCAACAACGTCTCTTTATCCGTCGCCATCGCCCGCTCCTCCTCCTCCGCCTCAGCCTGCGCCGCCGCTGCTGCTGCTGCTGCTGCTGCCGCTGCTGCCGCTGCTACTGCCCCTCCCATCTTGCCCTCCTTGGTCTTAACGAAATTCTGCAGCCCTTCTTCCCTCAATCGTCGGCTCGCCTCCTTCTTCTGACGTTGCTTGCGACGGAGGGACCGAGGGAGGAAGAGCGCGTCTTCGAGTACCCGCCAGGTCAGGGCTCCTTCCAGTGCTTGCAGGTCATTACGGAGGAGGGCAAAGTCCACGCGGGTCTCCTTCTTGTCCTCTGAAGGGGAAGGAGGGAGGGAGGGAGGGAGGGAGAGAGAGGTTGAAATGATGCTTCTTTTTGTCTGGGCGAGGAAAAGGAGGCAAAGAGGAGAGGAGGGGGGGAAGGAGGGAGGGAGGGGGGGAGGGAGGCCACTTCTGTCTACCTAATATGCCTAGGAATATTGAATGGGGACGTGCGAGAAGAGGGCTTCGGCGTCGTGGGTAAGGAGGGAGGGAGGGAGGGAGGGAGGGTAGGAAGGGAAGAAGGCCACTTCTCTGCCTAGTCACCAACAGGTAAGGAGAGAGGGAGGGAGGGAGGAAGCGAGGCCTACCTGATAGACCTAGGTGGTATTGAATGGGCACGTGCGAGAAGAGGGCTTGAGTGTCGGCGCTGGCGGCGGCGGACAAGACGGTGAGGAGGAAGCGGAAGGCGTGCGGGCCGATGCGAATGGTCTCTTCGGCAGCGTGGATCAGATATTCGGAGGTGGTGAACAGAAAGCCGCTGTATGGTAAAGAAGGGGGAGGGAGGGAGGGAGGGAGGGGGTGAGATAGGGATGAGAGTTTGACACATCGAGAAAAGAGAGACACGGTCATTGCGTGGCAAACAAGAAATGGTTTGTCTCGTTTTATCAAAGAAATTGATGGATGTCAGCTTTCATTCACCCTCAAGACACATCACTCCTACACACACATCCCTCCCTCCCTCCCTCCCTCCCTCTCTCACCTACCAAGTATCCGCCGTGCACGACCCCGCCCGATCAGGAACCACCACAGGGTCAGCATGCGCCCCCCTTGCCTGCAAATCATCGAGCCGGCCACAGCACGCACACCACTCCCAGGTACCCTCAATCAACAACTGCATTACACGCAGGACCCTCCTTAAGGGGTTCTGTTGCCTCACAGCTGCTCGTAAGCGATGGTTAATCCGTGCCGCGTCCCGTCGAATCGCAGCAGGGTCAGCAAAGGCGACGTTGTGGGTTTGCAAGTGGTGGTTTCGGTGGCTGTAGGCTGCTGTGAGGCCGGCTTCGACTAGAGTGGTGAATGCGGTTGTGTCGACTTCACGTCCGCCGGCGTCGAGGGCGTAGCGAAGGTACCTGAGGGAGGGAGGGAGGGAAGGAGGAAAGGAGGGGAGGATGTGAGTATGGCAGTAAGGTCGGCAAAAGCGACGTTTTGGGTTTGCAAGAGGTGGTTCCGGTGGCTGTAGGCCGCTGTGAGGCCGGCCTCGACTAGAGTAGTGAATGCCGTGGTGTCGACCTCACGTCCGCCGGCGTCGAGGGCGTAGCGGAGGTACCTAGGAGGGAGGGAGGGAGGAAGGGAGGGAGGAAAGGATGAAATATGTGTATAAAAAAGTGGTGAGGTTTGCAAGAGGTGGTTTCGGTGGCTGTAGGCTGCTGTGAGGCCGGCCTCGACCAGAGTGGTGAATGCGGTTGTGTCGACTTCACGTCCGCCTGCATCTAGGGCGTAGCGAAGGTATCTGAGGGAGGAAGGGAGGGAGAAAAGAAGGAAATGTGTGGGTGTATGAAAAAGCATATGCAGTTTCGAAGAGGAGGGTCGGGTGGCTGTAGGCTGCTGTGAGGCCGGCCTCGACTAGAGTAGTAAATGTTGTAGTGTCGACTGTCGCGTCCGCCGGCGTCGAGGGCGTAGCGGAGGTATCTGAGGGAGGGAGGGAGGGAGGGGAGGAAGAGGAAAGATGTGAGTGCGATTAAAGGAAGGGTAATAGAGTGGTAGAAGATGAAATTACTTTGTGGTAAGCAGCACGAGCACCTGTCCATCCCTCCCTCCCTCCCTCCCTCCCTCCCTTCCTCCCCTGGGCACGTACCGATCAAACAACCGCCGCAACGCCGCCACCCGCCCCATCTGCTCCACCAGCTTGCTACCACCCGCACCACCACCACCACCCCCCCTTCTCCCCTGCACAAGCGGCCCCACCAACACGTCGACCTTGGCGATGGTCTTAGGATTGAGCGCCGAGAGATGCAGCCGCACATTCCATCGGCACTCGTTCAGCGAAAAAGTCACTCGGACCGCATCACTCAACTGCTGTACGTCCACTTCCCCAAACACCCCCGACAGCTCATACTCGCAGAGGGCATAGCCATCCAGGAGAGTGTGACCCAGGGTGGCACCGCCGTGACGGATGAGGTCGCTGCTGTGCTGTGAGCTGGAGTAGACGTACTCCTCCTCTTCCGAGTCGTAGTCCGTGTCCATGTTGTTGTCTTCGTCCTCCTCATCTTCCCCGTAATAACTCGATGCATCGTCCTCCTCCATGTAGTGTTCTTGATCTTGTCGGGCGGCTGCTGCTGCTGCTGCTGCTCCTGCGGCTGCTGCGGCTGGTGTGTCTACTGCTGCTGCTGATGCTGATGCTGATGCTGATGCTGCTGCTGCTGCTGCTGCTGCTGCTGCTGCGGGCGGAAGGGGCGTTAGGATCATGCAATCGTCGTCGTCGGATTCGTCGGAGGTGGAGTTGTCGATCACGATGATCTCGGGGAGTAGCCCTGGGCCTTGTGCCGCCGCCATGGCGGGCTGGACGAGGGGCTGTTTAGGTTAGGTGTGTAGGGGAGGGAAAGGGGAAGGGGAAGGGTGAAGAGGTGATGATGAGCAGCCAGGGGGCACCACAGCCAAGGCAGCAGGCGCAGAGCAGGCGGGCGGGTTCCCTGCTTGTGCTTTGCATTAGGGTGTGCCTGTGAGGGGGTATGGTGGTGGCGCTGGTCTGGTGGGGGCGGAGGATCATACATGCTCGAGACCCAGCACAAGAGATGGACACGCCAAGCTGGCTGCAGGGAGGGAAGGAAGAGCTGCCCTTGTGTAGCTGTGTGTCCCTGGCTTCGTTAAGGGGGTGCTTGTGACCTAAAGTTAAAGACGCAAAGGATGCATGCGCATGCCAGGCAAATCGTTTCACTGTTGCTGCTGGGTCCTCTGGCCTTTGGCGATTGGGATTGCTTTGCTTTCCTTGTGCACTCTCTGCTCTGGCTGTGTACAGTGCGACTGACCCCCACGACGCCGGCATTTTTGCAATTAGTGCATGCTTGTTGTGAATTGGTAAGGTTTATTATGGTAAAGTTTCTGGTGCCGTGTTTGCGAACGCGTGTCTTCGGATCTACCTGTACCACCTCCCACCCACCCCCACGACTTGGATCTCTTGCCAACCATTTTTTGCGCGCTACAAAGCATATCAACGCATCCCACCAACCTTTAAAATGCACAGCACCACTGACAAATGAGATTTATGTGCAGGGTTCACGGGTTTTAGCCGTTTGTATACAATAGCAACGGGCACCAACGGGCACGTAATAAACGAGGACCCGGTCCTCGAATTTATCGTCGTCGCCCCCGCCCGCACAGATGCACTCACTCCCCATCCCGCAACAAGCACCATCATAGTGCCACGATCGACTCCATCAGGACGATCATGCTAAGGACGACATAAACACGATACGGCACAGACTGAGCTTGCATGGGCGTGGCAGAATGGCCCCACCACTCATATTGTTTTTCCCCAAATGTGTACACAAAAATGTTAGCACGAAACACCTCTCTATATAAACACCACTCTATAAGTCCCCCCCGTGAGATCTGTTTGTTTGGACTTTGGTAAAAACCTTTGCGCTCTCCTCTAGAGAAAGAGGCAAAAAAGGAACAGGATGAGAGCAGCAACCAAGTGATGCCCCCGCACAGCTTACCACCACCAAAAGAGAGCAAACATCGCCTAGGACATTATTGGTAAGGCCGCACGGCATCTCCAGGGACAATCACAAAAGGAAAAAGAAAACTAATCTCAAAAAAAAAGAAGAAGAAAAAGGGAGAGCAATAAAAATAAAATAAGAATGGAGAATACGTGAATCGAACACGTGGCCTCGTCCTTGCGAAGGACGCGCTCTACCAATGGTACTGAGCCAATCCCCCATAATTACAAGCGGCGTCGACCTTGCCTCTTACAAACTGCTTTGCATGATTTGCCACGTCTTTCTCGACCGCCAGGCTGCAGCATGTGTGCCTCGTCAGTCCATCCCTTCATCCCATCCACCCGCAGTACACCCCTCATAAACTCATTGCGCCACGTACTTCATGCCAATTGTAATTTTATTGCTCTTCTTTTCGTGGCGCAACATTTTTTTGTATTCTCGAAGAGCACGGTCCTTCGCAAGGACGAGGGCCGGGGTTCAAATTCCCCATCTCCCCGTCCCCGACTCTTCACTGTAATTTTATTGCTCTTCCTTTCGTGGCGCAACATTTTTTCTTATGCACTCATTGTAATAAGTGTTAATGCATGTTATGAACGTGGATGGATGGCATGCCAAAAAAGCAAAAGAAGTGGAGCAAAGTCCTATCCGGCCCATGCTCCCTTGGGGGAAAAAATCATGTGATTATCTGTTCGAGGTTGTTGTTGAACTGTGGAGAATATCGGTATCGATCCGATTGCCTTCCGCACGCTAAGCGGATGCTCTACCATCTGAGCTAATTCCCCACGACGATGACCTCGAAGTGCAACCTTTCTCCTTAAATACCGCTAGGCAATTTTGCTCAAGGCAACATGTGCAAACCCAGGCGCCTGTCAGACAACAGACGATGGTAATCCGCAGCGCGCCTCCAGCGTTTGGACATTTGCAAAACCAAGGCCGAGGCAGAGGCAGCACATCAAGAGTTGCCGGAAGCCTTGTTAATTGTGACACGATTTGCGCGCAGGTGTACACATGTGTGTCTGTATGCTGGAGACATGGTAGCCTTGTAGGTTATGGAGGGCGAGGCGGCCTTCTTAGAAGGTCTTGCGCTGCCGGCACCAGCCATTCCACGTCCATGCCGCTCGCTCTCGTTGCTGAGCAAGGCCCAAGCTGGTCAAGTAATGCGAGAGGGCACAAAGCAGAATGTGGCCCCATACAGACACTATGCAGCCAAAAACACACAAGCAAAGGCCTCCCCTATTTCGCCGCTGCAAGGGGCCACGCAAGAACGGCAGCAGCAGAATTGTGGACGCGCCTCTTGCATCATCCTTCGCCTTGCTTCTCGCGGCCTCCATCCATCCACTGTCTCTGTATGCTTCCCTCGATGCAGTCCTTGCGTGGTCTTTAAGGTTTCTGTAGTGCTTGTTGTGCCTAGGCACATTTGATAAGTTTGCGGGGAGGCATGGTTGGTTGTGGCCTAGGCTCCTTGCTCCCCGTCTTTCCTCC
>Ga0335398_10010731_pt1 | contig 10376 bp, 7 predicted proteins | sample BON03_FD_205742 | JGI IMG/M metagenome (GOLD analysis project Ga0335398, IMG submission 205742) | Freshwater microbial communities from Lake Bonney liftoff mats and glacier meltwater in Antarctica - BON-03 (spades assembly) (version 2) | ecosystem: Environmental > Aquatic > Freshwater > Ice >... | reverse complement strand
GGCTGCGGCTGATATAGCTACAGCTAGGCAAGAGACTGAGAATGCGAAACAAGCTGCGGCTGATGCTAATGCATGGGCTGAGCATGCAAAACAAGCTGCTGCGGCGGCTGAAGCTGCACGATTAACTGCGGAACAAGCTGCTGCTGAAGCTGAGAAAAAGGCTGCGGCTGATATAGCTGATGCTAGGGACGAGATTGCAAGACTAACTCAGGAAAAAGCTAACGCTAATGCTGAGATTACAAGGTTAACTACGGCTACAGCTGACGCCAAGGAAAATACTGACGCCGCTACACAGACTACCGACGAGACCGCTCCTCCTACCACTGCTACTACCTCTACCTCTACCTCTACCGCTACACAGACTGATACAGCTGAAGCTGATAAGGTTAAAACTGAATACGAGACAAAGACTGCGGCTGAGGATGCGGAACAAGCTGCTGCGGCGACTGAAACTGCACGGTTAGGCGCGGAAAAGGCTGCTTCTATACATACCCCTAACACTCACTCTCGCGCACCCTCTGCCACCTCTGCTCGCGCCCACTCTTCCACCTCCTATACCACCTCCTCTGCCCCCGCTCTTACTACGCGCACCCGCCCTACCGCTGCAATCTCTTCTTACGCCATTCCTATTTCAACAACAACTGGTCAAAAATTACAAACAGCAGAATCACCTGCCGTGCCGCTAGTTACTTCCATGATAATATGTATGTCGTTCTCAATGGTTTACATGGTCATGACGAGACAGACCGCATTATTGAGACACTTAATCCCAATGATTAAAGTATAATCATCTAAAAACCGTGGCAATGCCGAGGTTGTCGGTGTTGCTTTTGTAAATCCAGGAGATATTATCATTAAATATGACCTTCTTGGAAATCACTATGTTTTTGTTGTGTATATTCTTATCGCCAACGAGACAAAATCTCATCGCATTTCAGATATTTCGCACCTGATCCCGCTTTCTTATTGCTTGCCGATAACGCATTCAATGTCATTCACTTTCCAGCGTTAAACGGTTCTTGATACTTAGTATATTCCGAGCGCCAACGAGACAAAATCTCATCGCATTTCAGACCTGACTCCACTGTCTCATGGTTCGATTCTAAGTATTCGATAGCACGATAGCAATTTTAGCTGCGCCGATCAAATTCTGTAACTGCTCACGAGACTGACCTTCATTGAAATATTGATCTTTAGCACCATGAAAAGCTCGTACAGAATTACCCAATTCCATTGCGTTCACCCAACCTTTAAGTTCAGCTTCTTTTTGCCGATATTCTACGATTTACACGCCAAAACGAGCCACAGCACCTTCGTCTCCGTTTAATGTTGCGAGTTTTGATTTATTGAACACCAACCAAGCATTCTGCCTTGCAATTTCTGGTTCATCATTCCGATCGATAGCTTGTTGCAGTGATTGCTCTGTCATTGTTATATCAGAATAAATGCGAGCAGACTTACCTTGTTTGTCCATATTATATAGTAATATATTTGTAATTAATTGCAGGCTTGTTGCGCAATCCAATCAGTAATTGTACAATATTATTATGAATAAATACCAGTTAATTTTGTGTATTAGTATAATTTCAATGTTTGATGTTAATGCTATGCCTGAGGTTGGTCCCACTGCCAGTCGCAATCAGGATACTCCGGCGGCTAGTGGCGCGCCTACTAATACTTCTTTGTTGAGCCGTGCAGGAGCTATACCGAGCTCATGCGCCTCTATGGATACTCCACGATTAGCTGAGGAACAGGCTGCGGCTGAAGCTCAGGAAAATGCTGCGGCTAAAGCTGCGGCTGAGAAAAATACTGAGGCCGCGGCTCAGGAAAATGCTGCGGCTGGCAAACTAGCTCAGGAAAATGCTGCGGCTGAAGCTCAGAAACAGGCTAAGGCTGAGAAAAATACTGAGGCTGCGGCTGCGAAACTAGCTGAAGAAAAGGCTGCTGAAGCTGCGGAGAAGGCTGCGGCTGCGAAACTAGATGAAGAAAAGGCTGCGGCTGAGGCTGCTGAAGCCGCGAAAAAGGCTGCGGCTGAGAAAGAGGCTGCGAAAAAGGCTGCTGAAGCTGCGGAAAAGGCTGCGGCTGCGAAACTAGCTGAGGAACAAGCTAAGATGAATGATGCGATTACAATCATTAAATCCATTGCAACTGCCAAATCAAATGAATCTATAACTGGCAAGTTAGATGAATTTAACACATTAATCACAGGTTTTGACGTGAATATAAAAGACGGCAATAAAAAGACACTTTTACATCACGCCGCTATAAATAGTGTGAATGCAATTGCTGAAATATTAATCGCGAAAGATGCCAGTGTTTATGCACAAAACAACAGAGGCAACACGCCATTGCATTACGCTGCTATAAATGGCAATCCGCAGATGGTGGAATTATTACTCAAGGAAGACAGCGCTGGTATTGAAAGACCAAATAATGATGGCATGACAGCTTTGAATTTTGCAAATGATGAGGTCAAGGCAGCTGTGAATAGTGATGTGAAAGCTAATTATAAAGCTATTGCACTAATATTAACTCAGAAAGCAATACAGGTGAAATCTGGTGGTGGCGCTTCCTCCTCCTCCTCCTCCTCCTCCTCTAGTGCGGCGGATGCTGAGAAAGAGTCCGCGGAAAGGACTAAGGCTGAAGCTAATGCACGGGCTGCGGCTGAGAAAGAGGCCGCGAAAAAGGCTGCTGAAGCTAAGGAAAAGGCGGCTGCTGCTACCAGAATTCAAGCAGTTTATCGTGAGCGTCTTGCAAGGATTGCAGCTGAGGAGTTAAAGGCTGCCGCTGCTACCCCTCGTTCTCGTTCCAACTCTCATGGCTCTGCCGCTTCTAATGGCTCCGTTAATAGCGCTATTTCTACTACCACCCCTCCTCCTGCTATACCTCCCGCTCATACCCCTCCTCCTGCCTCTGCAATCTCTTCTTCTGTTGTTCCCAACGCTCCTGCCTTAACAGCAACTCATCAAAAATTACAAACAGCACAATCACCTGTTGCGCCGTTGATTACTTGCATAATGATATGCATGTCGTTCTCAATGGTTTACATGGTTATGGCGAGACAGCTCGCATCATTGAGATACTTAATCCCGATTATTAAAGCATAATTTAACGCAACAACTGACACAGAACAGATGGATTTTCATCTTTTTTCCAAACAAGATACTGCAATTTATTTAAGAGCGGTTGCGTAATGCAATAGAATCAGATTATAATACAATATGAATATGTGCCGATTCATTTTGTTTGCTGGTGTAATATCAATGATTGATGTAAAAGCTTCACATGTTGCTAATAATGCGCTGGACAATCCAACGCAAATAGCGAGAAATGCCAAGCCAGTTAATTGCGCTAAATTGAATAAAAATTCAGTACCTACTATTGTTCTTGCATCTGGTGCTCTTGTCGCATCTGATCCTCAAGTTATTGTTGCTGATGCTTGTGATAAGACTAAGGTCGAAAAGTCAGTTGCAGTGAAAACTGAGACTATAATTACTAATGTTTCTTACGGCGCTTCTGTTGTTGCTTATGGCGCTTCTCGTGTTGCTTGTGGCGTTTCTGCTGTTGCTCGCGGTACTTCGCGTGTTGCTTGTAGCGTTTCTGATGTGACTTCTCGAGCCTCCACAGTTGCTGCTGCTTCTTCTTCTTCTTCTGTTGACGTTAATAAGGATGACGTTCCTGCTGTGATGAGTCCTTGTAGCGCAGCTTCCAGCGTTGCTTCTGCTATGGCTTACGGTGCCTCTACTGTTGCTTATGGCACTTCTGGAATCGCTTCTGCTGGCGCTTCTGTCGGAGATTACAGTGCTGCCGCTGGCGCTTACAGCGCTTCTGATATTCGTGGTACCACTGCCAATGTTGTTTCCACTGTTGCTTACGGTGTTTCCACTGTTGCCTATGGTGTTTCCACTGTCGCTTACGGTGCCTCCGCTATTGCTTACGGTATTTCTGCTGTGACTTATTACGCGTCTGCTGCTATGAATCCTAGTGACACCGCTAGCGTTTCTAAGCCTTCTCTAAAAGCAACTCGTCAAGATGCATGTCCTTCGAAACGGTCTAATGCGATCATAAGACAATTCGCATCGTGGACACGCTTCATCTCAACGACTCAATCGTAATTCTCGCAAAACCGTGTAGCACTGAAGTTATCGGTGCTGCTTTTGTAAATACATGAGATACTATTATTAAATATGAACTTAATGGAAATTACTATGCTTTTATTGTGTATATTGGGGAGTTATTATTTATTGCACACTCATATTTTCGGATTAGTTTTTTGCAGCACGTTTATCAATCTTTTTGTACTGTCGATGGCTACGACCGGCCATCCGTTGATGCAATCTTTGGTGTTGACTGCAATTGTGATCAGCACAGGCACGTTAGCTCTATGGCACCGACAAAGCGAATAGCGTCTCAAGTTGCTTCTTCACTCTTATTTATCGCTAAGTGCTAGGATGCATAGAAAACACTTAACACTTCCGCCTTTGATACATTGCGATACTAAATGATACAACACTTGCATAACCAGGCTTGTTCCACTGAACAGTCAAGACTTTGACCCTTGCATTTTTATGGAACAAATTGAATTGAAAGTGTAAACATACTACACCTCTTTATATCGCCACTGTTTACAATGCGCGAAACCACTCAGATTCTTTTATGCATGCAAGATTTATACAGCGTTATCTAATTACCCTTTAAAGCAGAGTAAAATTACTTTAATCGCAACCTATATATGCAATGCACGAAACAGCTTGATCGTTACCATTCACAACACCGCTTGATTATGCATACATATTCTCGAGGATAAACATATAACACACGAAACAGCTTGATCGTTACCATTCACAACACCGCTTGATCATGCATACATATTCTCAAGCAAAATCACTCGCTTTTACCAAATGAGCACGAAAAATATCACTCCATTATTGCGTTACTGCTGGTCCTGCAATGCGCAAATCTACCACTACATGTAATTATGAAGCTGATGGTGTAGCTCAACAATATCTTGCATAACAAATACACAATATCGCAAATCTACAGCAAACGCCGTAACCTTATACAGTTTTTTGATTTTGACAGTAATTATACAATAAACGAACACCGTATCCAGTGCAACCGCCATTTGTAGAGAGTTTGTTTTCTGGATTCCAAGATGTACCAGCTATATCTAAATGCGCCCAAGGCACTTTGTTCACAAAGTACTGTAAAAACGCCGCCGCAAGAATTGCTTGCCCACCTACCCCAGGTTTGCCAAGATGCGCGATGTCCGCAATTGATGTACGGGCAAGTAACGCGTCTGTGAATTCTTGAGATATTGGGAACTGGTGCAGAGCTTCCCCTGCGCTCTCTCCGGCCATTATCAATGATTGAGCTAATTCTTGATTGTTAGAAAAGAGTCCCGCCGTATTACGACCTAATGCAATTTGAATGGCGCCAGTCAAGGTAGCAATATCAACTATAGAGCGTGGGTTTAGTTCTGATTCAGCATAACTGATTAAATCAGCCAGCAACAATCTACCTTCTGCGTCTGTATCTATGACTTCTACAGTCTTCTTAGAATGGCTCCTTAATATATCGCTCGGACGATAAGATTCACCGTCTATTGCATTTTCCACTAATCCCACTAAACCTATAACGCGAGCTGATGATTTTGCTTCTAAAAGTGCGCGAATAGCACCTATCACAACTGCAGAACCTGACATATCAGCTTTCATATCCAACATGCTTGCTGGAGGTTTTACACATAAACCGCCTGAATCAAAGATAACGCCTTTACCTATCAAGACAGTTGGTCGTGTAGTGCTGTCAGGATTGATTTCAATCTTCAGCACAATAGGATCATGCGCGCTTCCCCTTGCAACCGCAAGCAAGCAATTCATACCCAACAATTCCAATTGACCCTTGTCAAACACAGTAATCTTTGCATCGAATTCTTTTAATTCTGCTTTTACCATTTCAGCGTAGCGCACTGGAAATTTGTCATTGGGTGGTGTGGTGATTAATTGCTTTGCAAAAGAAATACCACGCGACAACGCAGAGACACGCTCTACTTCAGCTTGATCATGAGCCTCACTATAAACAGTCAGTAAGATTGGATCTATAGTGTTGGATTTATATTTATTATTTACAGCTCCCTTAATATCGAAACCGAGTAACACTTGGTATTCTATTGATTGAAAGGTAGTATCGTTAATCAATGTCCAATTTGCACACGTGGTAGTTGAAAGCAATGAAAATAAATCAGCACCCCTGTTTGTAAGATCTGAGACATCATCTCCAGAAATGCCTAATACTACGATTGTCTGAGGACTCTCTTCTTGTGGCAAGTGTATGATCAATTCGTTATTTTTAGTAGAAGCAAGAGCTTGACTGATATAGTTTTTCACTTTCTTGTCTAGCCGTTGAGCGTGTACACCTAAGTGCCACTTGTCAGATCTCTGCAGTATTAATACTAAACTTTCATTGTTAGGTACGTTATGAAATCGCTCAGTATCAATAATAACATTCATACGTTATCCTATCATTAAATAAAAATGTAATCAATGATAATGTTGCCGCAGCAATTACGCTACAAGAGCAGCTGGAAGCCCCAATGTTGCCATTGGTACAGACATTAATCCTGCAACTAGAGCTCCTGTAACTTCTGCATCAGAAGATTCTGGTCTTACAGCAATCACACCCAAAGACATTACATATGATGCAATCTTTGCAATCATACCGGTTGTACGGTATTGTGGGAACGCAAGACTTATTACTAATGATGTAATTGTTGCTACAGCAAATGCTGCAAGGTAAATATTGTAATAGAAATTGAATGACTCAACTTCCTCCTTATTTGTACCAAACCACTTAGCAATAAAAGATTCTTGATTTTTCTGAGCGTCTTCTATTTTTAGACCGTAAGTATAATACATGCTATATACCGCTAGTGCTGCTCCTAATAATGGAGTTGCACAATGCGCGCAGAACCATGATGTTCCAATTACTGCAAGAGATGCAACAGGTGTAAAATATTTATCCATTGAAGCTTTTTCTGTTTTTGCAGCTGGTGCTTGTACAGGAGCCACGTCGTTTGACGTTGCAATAATTGCAGCAGGAGCTAAGCATGCCATGAGCGCAATAGCTCTTCTAGAGTTTTCCATACAATATTATAAACAATAACTTTCACATAAATAAAGAGGCATTGATTTAATGATACATGACCTTTCATATTTGCGCGGCTGAACGGTTAAGAATACGATAAGAAAAACTTCGCTATACCGCGCTGCAAGCGACATTAACGGCAGATCGTTTGGCATCCGCTCCTGATCAATGTTATGCAAATCGCGCCACCTTTAATCGACGCTTAGACAGATAATGCAAGAACAACGATGCTGCCTGGTCGAGGTAAAGCAAGAATTGAGAACAGATTTTTGGCATCCGCTCCTGATCAATGTTATGCAAATCGCGCCACCTTTAATCGACGCTTAGACAGACAATGCAAGAACAACGATGCTGCCTGGTCGAGGTAAAGCAAGAATATGAGCGGATGCACTGTGTGGGAATAATTGAGCACTCTCGTATAGTTTATGCTCGAAGATTGAAATCCCTGACACTGTTTCTTTTGAGTCTTGTCATGAAAAAAGCTTGATATTAGTTAATGCACTCTATATCCCAGGTTATTGACAGCGCGAGTGTGTAATGCTTTCGGAAGCGCTTGGTGCTAGTTGATGATTACATGCGAATATGACCTGTATTCGAATACTTCAAATGACGAACGCTATCTCTAGCGCGGGTTATTTGTCGTATGAATCTGCAAATGCACTGGAAATAATTCAATCCTAGTTTTTTTGAATCTTGCCAGCCTAAGTCATGTTCCTGAAATATTTACGGACACAAGCGTTCAATAATACACTCTATGGCCAGAGTTATTAAAGCTCATTCTAATATGTCAAATTACTAAGCGTGACCTGTACTTGCAACATACAATAATGCATTAATGAGATCTATAACGTGATTTATTTCATACTTGCTGCACTTGCTAGCTGTAATGGTTATGAAGGTTTGGTGCTTTTATTAGAAAGGAATACTAGAATTTAGTTCGTGTAATTGGCAATCATCAGAAGATTATTAGCATGAAAGCTCTCAGCGGTAAATAAATACTCTGATGTGATTTTGATACTGGCAGAGTTGATCAAACTATCGACAGCTTCAGCGCACCCATCACAAACGCAAACAGAACATAAACCATTCGCAAACTGATACCGGTGCAGCGCGATCAAACTATCGACAGTCTCGGCGCATGCTCTTGCCTTGCGCTACTCAACAACATACTATAAGTCATACGAATATTTAAATTATGATTTACGGACGTAAACATTCAATATGATATACTCGTCAAATTACCAAGCGCGACCTGTATTTGCGATCTATAACGTGATTTATTTGTCATACGAATATTTAAATTACGATTTACGGAGTTTAAATACGTCTAGAAGAGTTCAATACCAGTTGATGATTTACCACACAAGCATTAACTGCCTTCGAAGATTCCAATGCATAAAGCGACGCTTTAATCTTGTCATGAGAGCCTGCTGCCGGTATTGAAACCCTTTAAATCGCAAATCCTGACAATCTTCTCCGAGCAACTCTAAAGCCATCACTCGTGTATTGCATCACCTAATCTCTCCTTACACATCAAACCCTTAAGTCATTCTCTTTATACGGCACGGGCAATTCAATAACTAATAACTTCAATAATATTAAATAAATCTACGCTAATCAACCCATCACGCATCAAACCCTTAAGTCATTCTCTTTATACGGCACGGGCAATTCAATCACTTCAATGACATTAGGTAAATCTACACTCGCCAACCAGTGTAGCGTGCCATTGTCACGCGTGTCTTGCAGTTTCTGAGAGACAGACGTGTTGTACTCTACCGCGGCTTCAGCATAATGCATTAACGCATCTTGATCCATAGGATCTTGACGCAATGCGCGCTCCATTCGATTTAATTCAATCTCAGAGGCCTCGATTACGCTATTGTATTTCTTCGCAAGATGATGATTATACATCGCCACTGCCTGGTGGTATTCTTTTTGCAAAGCTTGATTGTCAAGATCCAAATTCAATTGATTCTTCAAAGAATGCACTTTTTCTGCATGTTTCATATCTTGTGCGCGTGCTCTGCGACATAGAAACTGCGTTGCGCGACGTTCAGCTTCATAATATGCAGTGTAATACTGTTGTTTAGCAGTTTCCGCTCTAGTTATAGCATTATAAATTTCAGCAACTTGACCGCCATTATATAATAATAATTCGAAATTACAGTGCACACCAATTCTCCAAGGGCTTTGGCCTTTTAATTTACCAAACGCTTCATAAGTATTCATAATATCAGCACCTGGTTTAACTGAAAATGCTGATGATTTTGATAACCTTACATCTTCTTCTGCTAGTTGCATTCGAATCCATGCGTCAATTAATCTGCGATCACGCTTAATCAAATCTCGAGCAGTGATATCATTGCGCAAAACTGGCAATTCTATTTCACAGATTTCTCCTGCCTTGATTTGCAAGCCTAACATTTGCTCTAATTCACATAACGCAGAATTTAATTCTGCTAGCGCCTCCTCTAACATCAAAGATGCTCGTGTTTTACTTCGGATTGCTCGTGTTAATGTCATTTGAGTTACCGTACTACTTGTAATGTCTCCTCGTTTTTCACGCTTTTCAAACAATTGAACTGCATTATCATATTTGCGCAAAGCATCTTGACTGATTTTTACGTTCTTTACCTGATACCGCACAACCGTTATTAAATATGCTAAACGAGAATTAATAAGACTCTCAACTTCATACAACTCCATAGAAGCCTGTATTAAATCGTATTTTGATTTATGTAATTGATATAACTTTTGCAATGACAATGGTAATTCCACAGACAAGCCAACTCTACGTTGATAAGCGTCCTGTGCATTATTCCAACTTTGACGAAATGCATTTCCAGTCACAGTTGAGAAACCAATATTTTGCGTAACATTACCTTGCGCTTTGAATTCTGGATGAATTAATAAATATCGCAAACTATAAGCACGAGTCGCACTTGTCAATTGATTCTGCGCGCTTTGTAATGCCCTAGATTTACCTTTCGCAATAGCTACATACCGCTGAAACGCAGCACTTTGCACTGTTGATGTTGAGTTATTAGACACAGTTCCATGTGTCGTTGGCAATGAAATACGAGAATTGTTTTTTTTGTGCTTTTGTTTAATAGGATGCGATTTGGTTGTTTTCGCGTAACGATTTGAGCCTTGAGCGCACATCACACTACCGCAGAAAACCATAAGCCACTTCATACGTAGAGTTTATCACAATAGCGCCTATCAGA
>Ga0335398_10010729_pt1 | contig 10376 bp, 5 predicted proteins | sample BON03_FD_205742 | JGI IMG/M metagenome (GOLD analysis project Ga0335398, IMG submission 205742) | Freshwater microbial communities from Lake Bonney liftoff mats and glacier meltwater in Antarctica - BON-03 (spades assembly) (version 2) | ecosystem: Environmental > Aquatic > Freshwater > Ice >... | reverse complement strand
ACATACCACCCAGCCACCAGCCCACACCCAGACGACGACCACCCACCACGACCCACACAGCCACACACACACACTCACACTCAGTCACATAACAGACTTAATAGTTAATAGTCACAGACAAAAACCAAGCATGCAAAGTACACACATACACACATCACCCGCCATGTCATCCATGTGGGTGTGGGCGCACTCTGCTCCCAACGCTCACCCGCGCCGAGCGCCTGGTGCTGCGCGCTGCGCCTTGGCCTTTACACAATATTGCCACTGCCAATAGTGTATGGTGTATGGCATACACAAGGGGGGTCGGGTTGGTGTGGTATGTTGCGCATTAGTCGTGCGATAGTATTGCAATAGTGTGAGCAATGCAGATGGAGGGGGAAATAACAGGATGATTGACTAGTGCAAGACAGCTTTGGAGTGAACGAATATCTTGTGAAGGCCAAGCTGCGCCACCGAGCACCGAGCACCGAGCCTACAAGTGTAAGTGTCGCTTCTCTCCAGCAGCGAGGCGTAGCTTGGATGTTTGCTCTGTGCGGTGTGTGTAGACAGCGCCAGGCGTGTGCTCATGGTCATGGACTGTAGGGTAGTAGAGCGTATGTGTGCGCGTCCATTATGCTGCTGTATACTGCACCATGTATACTGTATACTCTACTGATACTGATACTGATACTGGGCGGCACTATACCGATATCGTTATAGCGTTGATCCTGCCATTTTGGCTATCTTCACGACGTAAAACGTAAAACGCTCAAAATTTTCGCCTGCGACGCTTTTGCCTCCGGCGGCGCCTGCGGCGGGCCCTCCAACACACCATTTTATCCGCCCAGTGGTGGGTTTGTAGCTGATCTTAGAACCACTCCAGGGAAGACTGCTGGCGGCTGCTGCTGGGGAAGGGGATGGACGCGGGGGAGGGTAGGCGCGGAGGTGTGGTGACTGTGACTGTGTGGTGCGAGGGGACTGAAGGGGCTAGGTGCTAGGTGGCTGGATATTGGGGGATACGGCTGCAGGCGCCCAGGGGACCAGCACTTAGAGTTAGAGACAGTGTGGCAGCTGCAGCTACATGGTTAGCAGATATAGCTAGATACAGCGATACAGGCGGGATATCCCAAAGATACATTTCAGGGGGGGGGCTTTTCCACCACTTACACTTAGCCGCGGTCTGAAGAGCTACGTGGCCCACGTAACGGCCGATTCAAAAAAAAAAAAAAAAAGAGCTGAGCGGCTGAGTAATAGGCAGATGTCTCTTAGTACAAGCAGTACAAGTACAAGTACTCTTGGTCTTAGTTTTAGTCAGTAGTTAGTTAGAGTTAGTTAGTAGTAAGTAAGTATAAGTATATAAGTAGTAAGTACTTACTTTACTTATAGCTCTACTGACTTATATAAGGAAGGAAGGGAGGGGAAGGAAGGAAGGCGAAGGAAGGCGAAGGTGGATGGAACAAATGGCGCGCGCGTACAGTAGCAGTGCTGGCGAATAACCACCTCGCCTGCTACCCGCTACCCCCTTGGTATGTAGGGGATAACCGCCGTTGAGGTTAGGACCATTTGGCTCCGCTCAAATCTACTTCCTAAGTACATTAGAATGGGGTACGTTTGGGGGGGGGGCATAGCAGACTAGGTGGTTATTTGCCAGGTAGCAGTGTGTAGGGCCTAGAGCTAGAGCCTAGAGCTAGCTAGCAGTCTAGTGGAAAAATGTGGAAATCTGGGTGTCGCTTCTTCTATTAACAGGGTGTGTGTGTGTTCAGGAGACTTAGAACTTAAAAAAAAAGAAATTGCAGATTGAGAAGGTGAGAGAATGTTTAGCCCCGCTGGTGTGGGGGTGGTGCGCGGCGCTCATCTTCTACGTCCGTCACTCGGGTCAACCTCGGGAGTTCGTAGGGAGCTCGACACAGCGCAGTGGCCTAATTTAGAGAGACATCCCCTTATTTAGAGGTCGCCGTTGCCCCAAATTTGCCGCACTGACAAGAAAACTCCGCCAAATTTCGCGTCAGCTCCAACTGTATTTCGCGCCACTCAAAAGGCTCCAACTGGTAACACGACGCCGTCGTGTTCAGGCCCTGGCCGCCGCGCGGGCCGCGCCGCGCCGCGCGCGCCAGTCGCTACACCACTGCCTGACGCGCGGCCCTTGCCCTCGCAGATCATGGTGGCCAAGGTCGAGCGATACCAGCACCCCGATGATGCCCTGGAGCCCATCCTCGCGGAGAACAAGCGGCGGTTCGTTCTCTTCCCCATCAAGTACCCGCAGGTGTGGGAGATGTACAAGAAGGCCGAGGCGTCCTTCTGGACCGCCGAGGAGATCGACCTTGCGGTGCGTCGCCGCGCGGCTGCCTGACCAGCCCTGCCTGCTGCGCTGGCGCGCTACCTGCCGGCAGCCAGCAGACTGCCAGCCACCCGCCGCCCACGGATGCTGACCAGCCCTGCCTGCTGCGCCGGCGCGCTACCTGCCGGCAGCCAGCAGAGTGCCAGCCGCCCCCGGACGCTGACCAGCCCTGCCTGCTGCGCCGGCGTGCTACCTGCCGGCACAGCAGACTGCCAGCCACCCGCCGCCCCCCGGACGCCTGCTCACCCCTCCCCGCCCCTCCCGCGCCTGCAGCAAGACGTGAACGACTGGGCCACGCTGAACAAGGACGAGCGCCACTTCATCTCGCACATCCTGGCCTTCTTTGCCGCCTCGGACGGAATCGTGAACGAGAACCTGTGCGAGCGCTTTGCGTCCGAGGTGCAGCTGCCCGAGGCGCGCTGCTTCTACGGCTTCCAGATTGCGATGGAGAACATCCACTCTGAGACCTACTCTCTGCTGATCGACACGTTGATCAAGGACTCGACCGAGAAGGCGATGCTCTTCAACGCGATCGAGACGGTGCCGTGCGTGCAGAAGAAGGCCAACTGGGCCCTGCGCTGGATCGGCGAGTCCAAGTGCTTCGCGGAGCGCCTGGTCGCGTTTGCGGTTGTGGAGGGCATCTTCTTCTCTGGCTCCTTCTGCTCCATCTTCTGGATGAAGAAGCGCGGCAAGATGCCGGGGCTCACCTTCTCGAACGAGCTCATCTCGCGCGACGAGGGCATGCACTGCGACTTCGCCTGCCTGCTCTACTCGATGCTCGACCAGAAGCTGCCCGAGGAGACGGTGCAGGGTATCATCGCCGACGCGGTCAACCACGAGAAGGAGTTCGTCACCGAGGCGCTCCCCGTCGCGCTCATCGGCATGAACGCCACGACCATGTCGCTCTACATTGAGTTTGTCGCCGACCGTCTCCTGCAGGCGCTCGGCTGCGAGAAGCTCTACAACGTCGCCAACCCCTTCGACTGGATGGAGCTCATCTCGCTCCAGGGCAAGACCAACTTCTTCGAGAAGCGGGTCGGCGAGTACCAGAAGTCTGGCGTCATGGAGTCGCTCAGCGCCGACAGCGGGAAGAACGCCACCTTCAACCTGGAGGCGGACTTCTAGTCTTATAAGAGTCTTAGTCTGAAACACCCGGTGTTTTTCAACGCCACCCCAATGCTAGCAATACCACCATATCAAGTTGTGTGTGGTTATTGTTGGTGTTGGTGTCTAGATTGTATATTGTGTTGTTTGTGGTGTATTGGTGTTGTGTTTTTTTGGGAAGAATGAGAATGTGTAATTTCGGCAGCACTGTGGGTTCCTGCAGTTTTGTGATTTTTGTGATTTTGATTGAATTTATTGATTGTTTTATGTATGTTTAATAGTTTAATAATAATTGGGTTAATTTGATGTTTATATATATATATATATAAGTGTGGTGGGTGGGTGTGTAGAGTTTTGTGGATTTTTGTGTGTTTGTATTTTTTTATTTTAATTTGTTAGAGTTGGAGGTGTTTGGATGTGGGTGTAGGTTAGGGTTAAAGGATGTGGTTAGGGTTAGGGTTAGGTATATTTTTGTTTTTTTGGTTTGTTGTTGTTGTTGTGGTGTTGTGTTGTGGTATGATGGTGATAATGATTGGTTATAGGGTTGATTTATCTTTTTATATGTATGTGTTTGTGTGTTTTGTGTGGGGGGGGTTGTGTGTTTAGTTTTGGTTTGTTTGTGTTGGTGTTTGTTGTTGTTGTTGTTGTTGTTGTTGTTGTTGTTGTGATTTGTGTTATTGTTATATTGTTATTGTGTTGTTGTTGTTATTTATTTTAAAAAGTTATATTTGTTTTCTATGTGAGAGTGAGAGTTTAAGTTTGAGTGTGTTGTGTGTGTTGTGTGTTGTGTGTTATTTCTGGGAAAGAGGAGGAGAAGAGATTATTAGTTGAGAGATAGAGATAGAGATGAGAGATAAATGTAGTTTTTTAGTTGTGTTGTTGTTGTTGATTTGGTTTATCTTGTAGAAAGATGGTTGGTTTATTAATAAAGGTTATTAAAGTATTATTTTTTTGTGGTTATGTGTGTGTATATGTGTATGTTTTTGTTTTTGTTGTTGGGGTGAGGGTTGTTGTTGTAGTTGTTTTAAATTTTTGGTATATTGTTGTTTATATTAGTAGTTTTAGTTTGGTTAGTTTAAGATAAGGTGAGAGATGATGTGGTGTTTGTGTTTTATTGTTTTATTGTTTAATTTGTGTTGTGTCTTTTGGTGTTATTGTTGGTGGTGAGAGGTGTGATGTGATGATGATTGAGTGTGTTGTCGTGTGTGTGTAATATTTTTGAATATGAGTTTGTTTGTGTGTGTTGTGTGTCGTGTGTAATGTGTGTGGAGTACGAGTTTGTTGTGTGGGGTATGGATGGATATGGATGTGGCTGTATTTGTGAGTTTGAGTTTGTGAGGTTTGAGGTTTGAGGTTTTAGTTGAATTAGTTTGCTTTTATGTGAGTTATTGTGTGTGGGGGGGGGGTGATTGAGATATGATTTATAACATGATATATTCATTGATGTTGTATTATTTTGTGTGATGTGTGATGTTGATGTTAATTGATTGAGATTTTGTGTTGGAAGACGAAGTGTCGTGTATTTCTATTTGTGATTGAGTTAGTGTTGGTAGAGAGGTGAGGTTTAAATTTATTATAAATATGTCTGTGTTTTTGTTTTTGGTTTGACTGATTCATGTAGTTCTATGTGTGTGTGATTTGTGTGTGTATTGTTATATATATATGTAGTATAGTATATAATACATATAGCATCATATAGTGTTTTTAAAAATATATATATACGTGTCGGTCGTGTTGTGTGTTGTGTGTGATAATGATTTTGTAATGCGATATTTGTTTGTATATTATTATGTTTATGAATGGTGGTTAGTGCTAGTTGTGGAAGAGAAGGAGATAGTTGAGTGGTTAGTTTTTGAGAAGGCCTCCCCTGGCCCTGGCGTGTATTTTCGGGAGACCCCGCCTGTATTTCACCTGCATCCCGCGCCTGTATCTCACCACCGTATCCTTGGTACGTATCCCGTGTATCCATCCCTGTATCTGTATCGATCTATATCTCTATATCTAGCCCCCATTGTGCAGCAGATCCACTGTATCCCGCTGTATCCCATTGCCCATTGTATTCAGCAGCTGATCCGTACGTATCTAGCTGTATCTAGCTGTATCTAGCTGTATCCCACTGCTCACCGTATCCCACCACCTCCAAAACGGGATATGGCCAAAAATACACTCCAGGGCGAGGGCATTTTTATAATAATTATATATATATAATATTTGTGGTGGAAACCCGTGGCACTTGGTTACATGGCTGGCCCCCTGACGCTGGCTCCTGGGTTGGGTAGAGGGTAGATCCCATTTTACAAAATTGATCACTATACACACTATACAGTGTACGTTGCATCGGCCTATTAATAATGATACCATATATATTATAGCTTATAATTATTATATTATACACATTTATTTTATGTGCTAGTGCTAGAGGGAGCAGCTAGCGCTAGCCTGGCGACATCGAGAGCAAGAGAAGAAACCCCACCCCCGCGCGCGCGGCCCTCATCTGGGTGCGCCTGTCAGTGGCAGCTTGTGCTGGAGGAACCAATCCCACAGACCACCGGAGGTGCTTGTAGCCGGCCCTGTGTCATAGGCAGGAATCCACGCTGCGTGGCCGGTGTAATCCGGCCATCCAACGGGCGCGGGCGCATGGTTGAGGCGCGTAAACATGACGCCCTTGGCACCGGCCTGCTGCAACGCTGCAACGGCGCGGTCGGATTCCCCCACCGGCACCACCACGTCGTTGGCACCGTGCCAGACCCACACCGCCACCGCAGCGAGGGCGGACGCGACACGGCCAGTCCCTCTCCCCATGGAGCCGCAAACTGGGGCAATGGCCGCGAAGCGGCCATCGAGGGCAGCGGCGACGGCCCACACGCCTGCTCCGCCCATCGAGACGCCGGTCAGGTAGACGCGGCGCGGGTCCACCTGGTGGACGGCACAGTGGTTGAGCGGGTGGTGGGAAGCTGCCGAATGGCGTCTCGAGACACGTGGGCAGGGACCAGGCGCCCCGGTCCACCTGGTGGACGGCACAGTGGTTGAGCAGGTGGTGGGAAGCAGCCGAATGGCTGTCTCGAGCCACGTGGGCAGGGACCAGGCGCCCCCAAGCACACACCTGCAGGCTCGGCCGGCTCAAGAGCTCATCGAGCAGACCTAGTACTCTGTGGGCCGCGTCGGCCGACGTCCAGCCCGTATTGGTCTGTGGGGAGGCCACGATGAAGGCCTTGCCCAAACCCGACGGCCTCGCAGCCAGCATAGGCGGCGTGCCCGTCGCACCTTCCGACAGTAAGTCGCGCGGGTCGCTGCCACTCTCGCCGGCGCCATGCAAGTAGATGACGAGCGGCCAGCGCGTGTCGGCCCCGGGCACCCACGTGGCGGGCAGCGCCAGTAAATAGGCAAGCCCAAGCGCGGTGGCGTGCGGCCGCTGCTCGCCAGCGTGCATCACAGTCGTCGGATCGAAACAGAAAAATGTTGTTCACGTGAACAAGGCCTCGCTTTCCGCACGCTCAAATCGCCGCTCTCAACAACGCCGGTAGCCGCAGGCGGAGGCGCGGCAGCTCTTCCTACCCGCCGCCCGCCCCCCGAGATGGCCCCCAAAGCCGTCGTTGCGCTCGAGCACGGGCTGCTCGACCTCGAGTCGCGCGGCAAGCTTCAGCGGCCATTCCAGCGGCTGAGCAAGCTGCTCCACGACGGCACGGAGAACCTCGAGGCCAAGCTCGCCGCGCACATGGACCTGGTTGCGCGCGCGGACGAGGCGCTTGCGTCGCGCGCGGTCGATGAGCTGCGGAGGGACGCCGAGGGCCTGGGGGCCGCTGTGCGCCGGCTCGAGCGGCGCGACCCCTCTGGCGTCGCCAGGATGCTCGGGATCCAGAACACTATCTCGCTCGAGGCCGAGGCGCTCGCGGCGAGGGAGCCCTTCTCCCAGGCGCAGAGCGTTGCGTCGGTCTCCCACGCCCGGTCGCAGGTCGAGGAGTCGCGCAAGGCTGCCCTGCGCGAGTTTCATGTGAAGACGGAGTTCCTCTTGGCCGAGGCGCGGCAGGAGCTGGGCGAGGGCCTGGCGGAGGCCTCCCGCATGGCCGGGCTGCGCGTGGACACGCTCGCCGGGGTCGAGCTGACGCAGGCCCAGGCCAAGGCGCGGATGCGCGAGCTCTCGCGCAGCGTGGACGCCCTGGGAGAGGCGCTGCTCTCGTCTGGCGCGAACGGGCGCGCCATCTGCAGGAAGCGCGAGGAGTCGCACGCGGCGCTGCTCAACTCGGCGAGCAGACGAATCAATGAGCAGCACAAGGCGCTGCGCCGCGTGGCCGACGGGACTGAGGAGCAGGCCGGCGGGCGCGAGGCGTTGCGGCGCGGCCGGCGCGCGCTGCGGCGCAGCCTGATGGGCTACCTGATGGCCTGCAACGAGCGCGCGGCGGAGCAGATTGCGGCGGCCGGCCGCTCCGTCGACGCCGCGGCCGCGGCCGCGGAGGAGCTCAAGCAGGAGCAGCGGCGCCGGATGGAGCGCACGCTCGCGCTCGCCAACGCAGTGGAGGATCTCCGCGGCTGCCTGCCGTCGATCAGCTGAGGTGGCGCGCTGTGGCCGGTGGTTCTTCGCCGGTGTTGCTCTACTGCTGCTCTCTTCGCGCACGCCCCCTACTCTGTAGTTTCTGGTAGCCTCGTCAATTGCATTCCTCCTCTTCCCTGGGCTTTGTGCACGTCTCGGCACACGGGTGCATTCATTTGTTGCAAATAGTCTATGCAATATGCAACATATGCATATAGTGATAGTGATAATAATAGTAATAGTGACTCAGTAGTGACGAATAGTTCATAGTATTCGTATATTCAAGTGTGAAGCGTAGCATCATCGTTCATAATCTACACGTGGAACACGTCTCTGCCGTGTGCGGCCAATCCCGTGGCCGCGTGACACCGCATCTCATGGAGAAAAAAAACAAAGAGGACAATTTACAAGTACAGCAGGTAGCCCCTTTTCGTTACGTCTTCACATGAAAGGACCATGTCTCGCACGAGCCCTAACGGCCACGAGTTTTCGCACGCGTACGCAAGGATCCGAGGAACCGCAGGCCGCCACTATGGCGTCACGGAGCATTTCGAAGAGAGCTCAGATCGAACTGAAGCGAGATGTGGTCCTGCGTGAGTTTGCGCTCGACCCTGCCAAACTCGGATTGGCAGTGGACGCATGTTTGGCAGTGCGCGATGCGCTGAGGGAGCGCCCAGAGTTTGAGCCCGCTGAGGAGTTCGAGCACTTGGCCAGGCTCCTCGGCCGCACACGCACCGAGAAGGGAACGCGTCTTGCTCTGAAGGCGGTGGTCGCCAAGTACATGGGACTATACGCGACGGACGAAAAGTGCTGGACCGCAAACGGCGCGACGAAGGGTGCCTTCAAAGACTGGATAAAAGACTTCAAGCGCTTCATGGATGCGTGGCGGGAGGCCTGGGAGAGGGGCGAGATCAGCAAAGAGCCGCTGCGCCCCATCAGGTGCTTTGGGCGACATGCTGCCAGTACGAGCACGGACTTCGACAACCCTTCGGTCGCCGAGGGCGTGGCGCAGTCGCTGCTGGCACTCGTGGGCTCTGCAGGGACAGCTGTGCCGACCCTTCAGCCCAGGTCGTCAGGGCCTGCGTCTTCAGGCGTATTTCCCGGGCTGGAAAGCCAGGACCGATTCCAAAACGCTGGCTGCGACCGGCCACGCCGGATCAAAGACGCCGACAGCGAGGAGGAGCACCACTACTCTGGGCTCACGCACGCGCGAGAGCACCACCACGCGCCGGGCCTTGCGCCGCCTAACCTGCCATTGTATAAGCTGTCCAGCTGCGAGCTGCCGGTATGTGTGGAGGGAGGGGGGGTCCATGACGTTTGCCGCCGGTCGCACGCGCTAATGGCCATCGGTGCGGGGGAGCACCCGCCGTCTTGGGTGAACCCGGCCGAGCCCAACTCGTCAGGGCATGCGCCTCGACCGGACCACGTCGACGCGGGCGTCGGTGGGATGGAGGACGATTCGTCATTTGCGAGGAATGGACAGCGGTCATTGTCGACGGCCGACGTGGTTCCGTTTCGGCCCTGTGAGCCGAGCTCGTCCACGCGCGACGCCACTCCATATGGGCCTCCGGGTGGCGCGGGGGCGTTTGGGCTGCTGCTCCAGGCTGCGCTGAACATGGGGGTGGACATAGGTCAGAGTGAAGAGGGGTGAGGAGCGTGAGGTGCCAAATCAAAACCATATCCATATTCAGAATACCATACATATTTGTTGATTAGTTGGGGCCAGCGGGCGCCGGCAGCCCGGCTTGGCAGCTGCGCGGCCAGAGGGCTGGTGCGGCGGGGTGCGGACGGCGTTGATTTGGGCCGTGTGCGATGTTGTGTCGTGTTTTCATTTATAAGCTTGTCATGTTCATATGTTACATTCATGTTACTCGTACGATACTTGTGCTTGTGACACAAGCTTGTGATTTGAAAATGGAAATGGAAATGATTTGTGATGATTGTGATAGTGATGATGGTGATGATGATAGAGTACTAGTACTAGTACAGCAGTAGTACTAGTACTAGACCATGGCACTTATGCCCTCATTTCTCAGAGAGTTGCGCGGAGCTAGAGCTAGAGAACCTATATGTACCGCCTACCGTCACCGTCTCCATATCTACATCTTTCTACTCTCTCTCTCCCATACAGCATACGTACCTACCCAGTCCTACCCATATGGCCCATACACATACACATACGTATTACCCGTATAAGTACTAATAAGTACTAATACTAATATACTAATACTAATACTATATATATATACGTTTACATATACGTACATACAGGTATGTGTACTATGTACTATGTACTATGTCTATGTCTGTGTATATATATATATACTATGGGGCCAGGGCCAGGGCTGGTGGCACATGTCTTGTGGCGGTATTGCATGCGGCTAGCGTCATCGGGTGTTGGGGGCGTGCGGCGGGTGCGGCTAGCGT
>Ga0335398_10010722_pt1 | contig 10379 bp, 7 predicted proteins | sample BON03_FD_205742 | JGI IMG/M metagenome (GOLD analysis project Ga0335398, IMG submission 205742) | Freshwater microbial communities from Lake Bonney liftoff mats and glacier meltwater in Antarctica - BON-03 (spades assembly) (version 2) | ecosystem: Environmental > Aquatic > Freshwater > Ice >... | reverse complement strand
GTGGTTGATCGCCGCATTCGCTGCACTGGCGGCGCTGCTTTGGCCGCGCGCTTCGATGATGGCCGCGCCGCGCTTTTGTACGGTGGGGATAAAAGTTTGCTTGATCCAGGCATCATCGCCGATTACGTCGGCGGCTGGTTTACCCGAAATTTGAGCGTGAAATGCATCTGGATATTGGGTGGCGCTGTGGTTGCCCCAAATCGTGGCCTGCTTTACTTCCGTCACGGGGACGCCAGCCTTTTGTGCCAGTTGGGAGCGCGCGCGATTGTGGTCCAGCCGCGTCATGGCCGTAAAGCGCTCGGCTGGAATATCGGGCGCATTGTGCAGCGTGATCAAGCAGTTGGTGTTGGCGGGGTTGCCCACCACCAGTACACGGATATCGGCAGCGGCCTTGTTGTTCAACGCCTTGCCCTGCACCGAAAAGATCGCGCCGTTGGCGTCTAACAAATCCTTGCGCTCCATGCCCTTGGAACGTGGTCGAGCACCGACCAGCAGTGCCCAATTGATGCCGTTAAAGGCAACGTTGGCCTCATCGCTCAAAACCATGCCGGCCAAAAGCGGAAAAGCACAATCATCCAACTCCATTGCGACGCCTTCGAGCGCCTTTAACGCCGGTGTAATTTCCAACATGTGCAGAATGACTGGCTGCTCCGGCCCAAAAAGATCCCCATTGGCGATACGATAAACCAGCGCATAGCCAATATTGCCGGCGGCGCCCGTCACCGCCACTCGAATCGGTGAACGCATACAAAATCCTCCTGTGCGTAGCCTGCTTGCGTTTGTCATCGGCTGGCCTTACCGGTAGGATGCGTATCCTGTCGGCCTGCTGCGCCGTATGACCACGTAAGCTGTGATTGAAATGATAATGAATAAACGATGGCTCATTTGTGAAAAGTATGCAAACTGGTATTTTGCTTTTTTGCGAAATAACCTGTTCAGACATTTTCGGCTGATGAGCGTAAAAAATAAGCAATATGGGAACCAGTTGCGGCCTTTTGGGGTTATTATGAGGCTGCGCTGGCTTTTGACCTGTTGTACTTTGTTGTACAATAACTTATATACAAAATACCGTATACAATTAAGAAAAATTCGCTAAGAGAAATCGAAAAAGTCTGTTGATGATCGGCGCTAAAGTGTAATTAGCAAGGCGATGGACTGGCTTACTAGCGTATTATGCAAATGATCGTCAGCTCACTTTTGTCCGTCTTTGCCTTGCTTTATAGAATACCGCTATTTGGTGGAATGAGCAACGTGTGCCTATGTTGGTTGTAAATTTTTGTTTCACTGGGTAGGACGCAGCATTTTAGGGCTATATTAAAAGCTGCAAAATTAAGCTGCATAAACTAAAATATCCGCGAATAATCTCATTTTGCTCATCAACCGAAAGTTTACAAACATATTTTTGCGAAACGCTAAAGCCAAATCTCAGTTTGTACAGCTTTCACGATGAGCCTCTCATTTTAACTATCAAGGAGAATTAACTAATGCTATTTTCGCTAAAGCGACGTAAGTCTTTACATGGCTTGCTGCTTGCGCTCTTTTTTGTGGCGAGCCTGCCGGCCGCACCATTCCAACCGCTACCTGTACACGCCGAAACAGACGAAACGGATGCAACCAGCGCAGACGCCGCAGAGGAGATCGTCTACATCACCAGCGATGGTATAATTCGTATTCTCGATTGGCAGGCGACCGGTGGACCACTCGTAGACTGGTCGAGTGATCTGGACAAGAATGCCGATAACTCGGTCAATGGCAAGGATTTTCGTGATTTTGCGCTGGGTGATGTCAATAATGACGGTGACTTGGAAATTATCGCGGTTAAAGGTGGCTCTAGCGATGGCAAGCTGATCATTTATGACCCGGTCGTTGCGCCTGGCCAACCGATCAACTCCAATCGCAAGACGCCGAACGGCATTCCCTGGGATAAGCTCTATGAAACGACACTCCTGGGCCGACCGGCAATCGTTACCGCCGGAAATTACGATGCCAATATTCCTGGTGATGAAATTGCCTACGTCTTTGATCTAAACGCCGCCGATAAAAAGAATCCGGATGACTTGCAACGCATGATCATTCTCAAGCCTACCAGCCTTACACCCACCGGTCGCAACTGGACCCAACACGCCGACAAAGATTTTTCTAATCAATGGGAATTTGTCAGCACCGGCAACTTTGATGGTACCGGCACCCAAGAAATTGCTCTGGTCGAGACGCAAGACCTGGGTGGCGAATTTACAGTTTTCCGCACCGATAGCGGGATTGCCAAGGTAGGCGGCAAGGGAGGCAGCCTGACCAAATATTGGAAGCATGCCGCCTTTGGCAACTGGGATGGCAGTGGTAAACAAGAGCTGTTGGTCGTGCGCGAAGGTGAAGGCCTGGCCAGCTTCTTTGTCTTCCAGTGGGATGGTGATAACAAGGATTTTAAAGAGCTTTATACAGAAAAATTTGATCCCAGCCCGCGCCATGTTGTGGTTGCCAACATTAATGGCAACAAGGACAGCAATCCGGAAGAAGAAGTCTTTCTGATCCGCAACGTCAGCTCTAATGTCAATCTGGTGCGCCTGATTCCACGCGGCGAAGAACAGAGTAATATTCCTTCCGAACTGGAGCAGAAGCTTGATACCGACAACGGCTATCGCGCCGGTGCGGGTGGTGATATTGATGGCGATGGTCGCGACGAATTGGTCTTGATCCGCGATAACAAGCTGCTTGTCTTTACCGAGGCCGAGAAGTCTGGTAAAACCACAACGCGCGATGCAAGCACCAATCGGCGCAGCATTACGATTGGCGATCTGGACAAGAATGGCTTTGCCAGTGGCCCGCAATTCTGTGCCACCCGTAGCAAACTCGAGGGTCAGGTGCCGGCTGGCGTGACTGGGCCAAGCAAGACCGATCTGCAATTGACGAACTGTGGCTCTGGTGAACCCGTTCCTTTCACGATTTCTATCGACGGCTCGCCCGCTTGGTTCGTCGTGACGCCTACCTCAGGGCAAACGGCTTCCACACTTACCTATACTTTCAACGCCGTCAATCTGGCCGTGGGTACATATACGGCCAAACTGCGTATCGATAGCCCAGCCGCTGTGGTTAATAAACCATTCCTGATCGACCTCGCGCTCACCGTAACTGCGGCAGAGGTAAAACCACAACCGAATGGCGTTACCTTTAACTATACCACCTGCGAAGCGCCGACCGACATTATGACCCAGACGATCAGCATGACTGGTTCGCCTGGTGTGCAATACAGTGCTGCAGTTGTCGATGTGCCAGGTGTCACCGCTGCGCAGGCTGCACTGGCCGGTTCGATCAGCAGTGGCTATTTCAACGATCAAAATAATTTGGTCCTGCGCGATGCTGCGGGTAACGAAGCCACCGTGGCCACTACCTTGCAAGAGTATGTATCGGCTAGCGCGCTGGAAAGTATCTGGCCCTCGGGTGTGCCTTGGCTGACGGCCAGTTCACAGACCAACCTGATTCCAGACACGATCACGCTCCGGGCGGATGCAAGTTTTTCGCCGGAGGAAGAGGTGAAGGATGCCTTGCTCGTGATCATCGCCGATTCTCGTGCCGGTGTGCCACCCAACAATATCCGGCTCGTGCCGATCAACATGCTTTGCGCGCGCAGCCTCATTCAATTGCCGATTGTTTCTGGCCCGAAAGCGGTTACGCAGTAACGTAAGCGCGTCTACGTTGTCTAAGGGGAGGGGTGATAGCATAATCATCCCCTTCCCCTTTCTCGCTGCCCCTTTCATCCTCCTCCTTGCATATTCGTTTGTTGACTATCCACCAGTCAACGTGTAAGATAACGTGGGTAATTTATTATTCCGCTCACTGACCTTGCCTGTAATTACAAGGAACCCGCAACATGTTATCAAAATATGGACGCCCCATTTTTGCCCGTCCACTCAGCCAGCTTGTCTATTGGTTGCGTGACACTGGCGTCACCCCCAACATGATCACTTTCACGGGTTTTGCCCTTACCGCCATTAGCGCCATTATCCTGGCTACTGGTAACTTCCAATTGGGCGGATGGCTCTTATTTGGCGCCGCGCTCTTTGATATGCTGGATGGCGCCCTGGCGCGAATCACGGATCAATCTAGCACCCTTGGCGCCTTTCTAGACAGCACTCTAGATCGCTACAGTGAAAGTGTTACCTTTTTTGCCCTTGCCTATTTCTATGCCCAGCATCCGAATGCCCGCACCGAACTTGTGCTTGTTTTTGCAATCTTGGTGGGTTCTTTAATGGTCAGCTATGTCAAGGCGCGTGCCGAGGCTTTGAAAGTTGAATGTAAAGCTGGCTGGCTGCAGCGACCCGAGCGCCTGTTTCTCTTGATCACCAGCCTGATTCTAGGCTGGCTGGTGCCTGTACTCTGGGTGTTAGCGATTATGACAAATGTTACCGCCTTGCAGCGGATTTACGAAGTGTACTGGCGTTTACAACTGAATCGGCCACCCACCGAGAATCTAGTCAAATCAAACGATAATTGACAAGCATGCTGCAATTTTCATGTGTACCGATCTAACTGGGGAGACTCGTGTGCCTTGTTGCGCGCCATTGGCCAGTCTCCAGGTGGCTACCCTCTTTTCCAATTGCCTGATGCATCCAATCCAGCAATTGTCCTAAATATTCACCGTATTTTTTTCACTCCTTCTACGTCATCATGGATAGTAGGCCTTTGTACTCTGCCAACAGCAATGAGCTACCATTGATTACGGATTATAGCGAAGAGCAATTGCTAGCGGCAGCCGTTCGTTATGACGAGGCTGCCCTCGGTGAGCTCTATGATCGGTACGAAGCCAAGATTTATAGCTATATTTTCCGCCGCACTGGGACACCATCGTTGGCCGAAGATTTGACCGCGCAGGTCTTTTTGAAAATGCTAGAAGCAATTCGTAACCGTAAAGCCTGGCATAGCTCTTTTTCAGGCTGGTTATACCGTATCGCTCATAATCTCGTTATCGATTATTATCGTCAGCGCGATCATCAAGTGCAGGTTTCGCTGGACGATGCCCCTATGCTGCCTGCCAGCGATCAAAACCCTGTGCTCGCCACCGAAATGAAATTAGATGCAGAACGCCTGCGCGCCGCAATCGATCGGCTGACGGAAGAACAGTCGGAAGTGGTCAGTTTGCGTTTTTTAGAGGGCTACAGCATTAGCGAAGTAGCCAAAATGATGAATAAAACAGAAGGCTCAATTAAGGCGCTACAGTATCGTGCCGTGGCCACGCTGCGCCAATTTTTACAATATGAACAATTAGAGTGACGCTAATCAGGCGCAAGTGTGCAAACATGCTGTTTTGTACAAGGTCAAAGCCGCGGTTTGTACACTTTGCATAGATGAGCCTTAGAGTGATGGATTATAGCTGGTAGATGGCAGTTTATCGACAACAAACGTCGAACCATCACTTTTTATTGACTGGACACGAAATGATTCGAGTGCGATTTTATGGATAGCGAACATAGCATGCCTAATTTATCTCCGGAAGAGATCTTTGCCGAGGCGGTTATTCGCGTCGAAGCGGGAGAACCGATCGAATCGGTCCTGCTTTCCTATCCGGTTCAATATCATACTGAGTTGCGCGATTTACTCCAGATCATCGAAGTTGCGACTGCGATTCAGCACGCGCCTGTGCCAATGCCCCCAATGGCGCAACGTGCGGCGCGCCGGCAGGCTTTTATGCAAGCCGCTGCCGATCTGAAATCCGAGCAAGCTGAGTCAACGCCTTTGGCGCGGCCAGCGGTGGCATCTGGTGTTAACGCAGGCCAACCGGCGCGTCAGGCTGTACCTGTTTCAGGGTTGCTGCCCCAATTATCGAATTTGTGGTCGGCCCTGCAAGCTGCTTTTAGTCCGCGTATGATGCGTTTAGCGCCCTTAATTGTGGTGCTAGCGCTTGTCTGGCTTAGTATGTTTAGCTTGGTTAGTTTTGCTCAAGACGCTATCCCCGGCGATCTAACCTACCCGGTGAAGCAGTGGATGCGCTACCAAGAGCTGAACCTAACGCCACCTGAGCAACGTCCCCAAATTTTGGCCGAGATTGAGTACGAACTGCGGGAAGATATCCGCAAGGCTGCTCAACAGGCGGCTGCGCGTAGCACCGGCAACCCTGACCTTAACCAGGCGGTTGTAAGGGCTACCAGCACCCTTATTTTTCACAGCGACGAAGGCCCCTATTTTGTGATCGGTGGTCTCCAAGTCTTGAAGCGTTATCAAAAGGATGCTAACAATAATCAAGATTTTTATTCAATGGCAATTCAAGGTAATTTAACGCCCGGTAGCCAGGTGGTGCTCGAATATCAAATTTTACCTGTGCAGGGCGGTGCTTTTGTGCAGGGTATCGCACTGCGTGTGCTTGAGAGCCGGCCGATTGTGCCAACCGCAACTCTGGCTGCCACTTTGACCCCGACAAATACACCGCTGCCGGTGACGACGCCAACTGATCTACCAACTGTTGCGGCCCCGTGCGTGATCAATGCGCCGTCCGGTTGGGTGCCCTATGCCATACAGCCAGGTGAGGACTTAACCACAATTGCTGCACGCACTAATACTACGGTTGCCAGCTTGGTCCAGGTGAATTGTCTGACGGCAGATGGTAAACAGAGCAGTTCGGTTTTCCTTGCGCCGCCGGTTGTAGAACCGCCGACTGCTGTAGCTACGGTCGAAGTCACGGTTGAAGCCACGACTGTGGCAACGGTTACTGCTGGTGCGCCAATAACGCCAACGGTTGCGGAAACGCCAACCACAGATGGGGCTGTGACTGTGACTGCGACAGCTGAACCGACGGCAACAATTGCAACAGATACGCCAACACCGGATGTAACCAATACTCCTGAAGCAACTGCGGTGCCCACGGTTACGCCTACGGTGGCGCCGGAAGAACCAACGTCGACGCCGATCGAGACTTTGCTGCCGGCGCCGACCGCAACTCCTGAAGCTTCTGCCACCACAGAACCAACGGCAGAGCCATTGGCGACAAGTGAAGGCTCGGCGACAACAGAGCCTGTGGCCACCACTACTGCTGAAGCAACAGTGGGAGAAACGCCACTTCCTTTAGAAACTACATTGCCACTGCCGTCGGCAACGCCGACAACGGCAGTGGCAACGCCAGTTCCGCCAACTGCACTGCCAACTGTGCCGCCCACGGTAGCGCCGCCGCCGACAGTGGCGGCGCCAACGGCGACTGTTAGTGCAGCAGAGCCGACTAGTGAAGCGCCGGCGGTTGAAGGTGCTGCTGTAAACAGTACTACGACTGCACAAACAATACCCATACCGACATTGACGCTAACTGTCGTACTCTCACCAACGCAGGCCAGCGAGCACGAAGTGCGGCCCACCTTCACGCCTACACCGGTCAATCTATCTCCCGTGCGCTAATGGCAATTGACTGCAATTTGCGCACACTCTGAGCCTGCATGATTTGACCCAGCGCCTAAGTCACAGTACAATAGAGGTTGGTGTGCGCCTTGGCGGTCTGTGTTTACTCTGGACTAAGCGTGGGCGCATCATTTTTGCCTGCAAATTATACTGCGATTTTTGAATACTTTTTGAATCGTTATTGTTCCTGCACATACAAGGTTTAACCTGTGTTTGAAAGTTTAAGTGACAAACTACAAGCCGTTTTTGACCGACTGGCGCGCCAGGGCAAACTGAGCGAGAATGACGTCAATACTGCGCTGCGCGAAGTGCGTCTGGCGTTGCTGGAAGCCGATGTCAACTTCAAGGTTGTAAAAGACTTTGTAGAGCGGGTCAAAGTGCGCGCGATTGGCGCCGAGGTCATGAACAGTCTGACGCCTGCGCAACAGGTCGTCAAGATTGTCAATGAAGAGCTGATCGAATTGCTGGGTAAGCCGGCGCCGCTCAATCTATCTGGCCAGCCCCCCATGGTGATTATGCTGGTCGGTTTGCAAGGCGCCGGTAAGACGACAATGGCGGCCAAATTAGCCCTCCATTTACGCAAATCTGGTCAGCGCCCGTTGCTGGTGGCCGCGGATATTTATCGGCCAGCCGCGATTCAGCAATTGGAAGTGCTTGGCAAACAAATTGACGTACCAGTTTACAGCGAAGGCACTCAAGTGCCCGCCTCGACGATTGCAAAAAATGCCACGCGGCTTGCGCGCGAGAAAGCCTATAACATTGTCATTCTTGACACGGCTGGTCGTTTGCAGATCGACGAGACGATGATGCAAGAGTTGGAACAGGTGCGTATGATCACCCGGCCCAACGAGGTGTTGCTGGTCGTCGATGCAATGACCGGTCAAGAAGCAGTGAGCGTGGCCGAAGGCTTTAATGCGCGGGTCGCGATCACAGGTCTGATTATGACCAAGATCGACGGTGATGCGCGCGGTGGCGCAGCGTTAAGCGTACGCCAAGTAACGGGTGTGCCGATCAAATTCCTTGGTATTGGTGAAAAACTGGCCGATCTGGAGCCATTTCAACCAGACCGGTTGGCTGGTCGCATCCTCGGCATGGGCGATGTTTTAACGCTGATCGAACGCGCACAAGAAAGTATTACCGAAGAAGATGCGCTGGCGATGGAAAAGAAGTTGCAAGGTGGCGACTTCGATTTTGAAGATTTTCTTGGCCAGTTGCGGCAGATCAAAAAGCTAGGGCCCCTCACTGATATCATGAATATGATCCCTGGCATGAGTAAGATGACCAAAGGTTTGGATCCGCGCATGGCAGAAGGTGGCCTGAAGCGGACTGAAGCCATTATTAATAGTATGACGCGCAAAGAGCGCCAATTTCCAGATGTCCTCAATGCCAGCCGGCGCCGGCGGATCGCAAGCGGTAGCGGCACCACGGTGCAGGATGTGAATGCACTCGTCAAACAATTCCGCGAAATGCAGAAGATGATGAAGCAAATGGGCATTATGGGTGGTGCTAAAAAGGGCAAAGGTCAACGACGCGGCTTTATGGATATGTTCGGCGGTATGGGATAAGCACGAAGATCGACCATCAATTGTAATCAATTGTAACTCGTCATTCATTACTCGCCAATGGCAAATCGTTAATTTAAAAACTATCGCACAGTTATCGCTTATAGCAAGGAGTCAAAATCACCGTGGTTCGTATTCGTTTACGCCGTATGGGCGCCAAAAAGAAACCGTTTTATCGTATTATCATTGCCAGCAAGCAGTCACCGCGTGATGGCCGTTTTATCGAATCGATTGGGACGTACGATCCCAACACACAGCCAGAAACTGTCACGATGCAGACTGATCGCGCCGCATACTGGCTGGGCGTAGGTGCCCAACCAAGTGATGGTGTTGTGCGCATCTTGAAGAAGGCTAATCTGATTGATGGCGAAGGCAAGCCAGTTCCACAGACGACAGAAACTGCTGCCGTAGCTGCCTGAGGAAGGCGTCTTACTAAGTGATGTTACACAGCTTCTCCTGGGAACGCCGGCATCCTGCCGGCCTGCCGCCAGGGATTGGGTGCCCCCCTAGGCGCGTTCCCAGTGCGTAACATAACTATCAGTTAGCAGTGGGCAGCTTGGCCAATCTTTGGCCTTAAACTGTTCACTGGTAGCTTGTTTACGATTTAATCGCGCTACCGACCACACTGGATTGGGGTTGTTTGTATGGAAGATCTAATCAAATTTCTGGCTAAATCATTGGTAGAAGCGCCGGATCAAGTTGATATCTCGCGCAAAGAGACACGCCGTACCACAATCCTTAAGTTGCAGGTGGCGCCAGAAGATACCGGCCGAGTGATTGGTAAACATGGTCGTGTGGCTAGTGCTATGCGTGCTTTGTTGGCAGTTGCAACTCGACATGACGAACGTGATGTTATTTTGGAAATCGATTAACTATTGTTGTTGGTCAAACAACCATTAGTTAATAAACTGTTGGTAGCTAACATACGTTAGCTCTACTACGTGTAAATCTAGTTTTCTAAACACATCTACATAGAAGTTACGCAGTTGCGATCACCGCCATCTCTGGCGGACGTTCGGCGAGCTCAGACTTCGGCGAGCCGCTGCCGGCAGGATGCCAGCGTTCCCGGGGCAACTGCGTAACTTCTAATACATAGCAACAAAAAGAAGATAAAACAGCGGAAGATATAATTTTTCGCTGTTTTTCATATTATGGGTCTAAATATCGTTATGCAAGCGAACCCCGCCTGCGCTCGACAAGTTTTCATTGTGGGTAGTTAGAACAAAACAAAATGCCTGAAGAAAAATCGGAAAAACAACGCCGCCCACTCAACACGAAGCCTCGCCAAACGTCGGATAGCCGTACCAGACAGCCCTACATGCACCGTAACCATTCTGTTCATGTGCCGGATGGATATATGGTCGTTGGCTTGATCACAGGCGTGCATGGGCTGAAAGGCGAAGTCAAAGTTGAACTGCATACCGACTTCCCCGAACGTTTTGC
>Ga0335398_10010716_pt1 | contig 10382 bp, 4 predicted proteins | sample BON03_FD_205742 | JGI IMG/M metagenome (GOLD analysis project Ga0335398, IMG submission 205742) | Freshwater microbial communities from Lake Bonney liftoff mats and glacier meltwater in Antarctica - BON-03 (spades assembly) (version 2) | ecosystem: Environmental > Aquatic > Freshwater > Ice >... | reverse complement strand
CCCGATCGCGGCGATTTTTATGACGTCCGGATCAAGACCGAATTACAATCCCTCTACCCTCACAAGTCACTCATCAAAAACTACAACCCATGCCCCGCCTAAACCTGCGGCATGCCAGCCACACCCTATACGGAAGACCGTCCGATAGTAATCGGGAGCGACGGAACCGAGAAGATACCCTACACCGGCTCCAAGGCATCCTAGAACAAGACCGCTAGCGATCGTGATGGCGAAGCCGCGTACGACTGTCATGTTCCTCTTTCATTTGGCGAACTCTGAATTACACGCGCCGTGTGATATTGGCAGGGATGGTAAAAAAACACGGGTGACACGATGGTTTGTTCCAATATCACACGGCGCGTTCAATATCAAATATTGGACGCGCCGCGGATATCACGGTATCCACCTGCCTGGGAGGTGTCAATTTGAACAAGCTCGGAATGGTCTGCGAGGTGTAGGGTGTCTCTGAGTGAAATGACAAGATTGGCAAACAACCGTGGTTTGGCAAAGAATGACGCTCGATGGTGGCCGAAGTGGATGGAATCCTATGTCCGCTCCGTTCATCAAGTCGATGCGCCGCGAATCGACATTTCGCGGGAAAGTTTGATTTCACTTGTCCCGTACGATGTGGCCAACGCGTCACCCAGATTCCTTCTCATCGCTCACAACAGAATCCGCTGAAGGCATGCACGTTCCTCGCGGCGGCACCGGTGCCACTCCGGAAGACCATTGCCACGAGTTGCCGAGACCTGATTCACGCGCAACATGGTAATTCTCAATGATTGAACGTGAATTCCGTGGAGTTCAGCAGTCCCCAGAGAATGTCCTCGTAGACCAAGGGGTTTTTCAGCTCGGTGGCAATCAGCGTGAGGAGTTTTTGCTTCTCGTTTTCCGTCGGTTTGCGGCTCAGCACTCGGACGAAGAGTTCCTCCAGCACCGCTTCGGGAGTGAGTTGGGAATCGATGAGCTCTTTGATTTTCCCTCCGGCTGCGAGCCGCGAATTCACCGTGTCGCCGACCGAAAGATGCAGGGTTTGCGAGATCGTCGGGGCGGTTTTGGTTTCGCAGGCGCAAATGGTGCCTCGGCTTGAGCGACCGAAAGTCTTGAAGAACTCGTCCCCGAATTGCGGGCCGCCGGTATCGCCGCTGCTGCGGGGGTAGTAGTCGATGGCGCGTGTCCCTTCCGGAAAGCCGCTGAAGTTTCTGCCCACGCCTGTGACGGCGACGATGCTGTCACTCAAGACGTCAGCTCGGAGTCGGCGCAGGGAGGCGTGGGAGAATTGCCGCACATCGCGTCGGTTCGATTCGTTGGGGCGTGAACTCAACTGGTACGTGCGCGACAGGCAGATGTCGCGCACCAGCGAGTGGAGATCGAACTTCGACTGAACGAGGTGCTTCGCCAGCGCGTCGAGCAGCGGTTCGTTGGAGGGCGGGTTCGTCACGCGGACGTCATCCACGGGATGAATAATCCCTCTTCCCATCATCTGCGCCCAAATCCGATTGGCGAGGTTCCGACTGAACAGATCGTTCTCCGGCGAGGTCAACCATGTGGCCAGAGCCCGGCGCGGATCGCCTTCTGTCGTCACCGGCTCAACGACGCCCAGCAGCTTCGCTGGGACCGGGCGTTCGTCGCGCAGATGCATCGCCGGGGGAGCCGCAGGATCGAAGTAGAGCCGCGTTTCGCGGGGCTCGATCCCGGGCTTGCGTTTGACCCCGGTGAAGAAACTGGCGAAGCCGTAGTAGTCGTCCATGTTCCAACGATCGAACGGATGATTGTGGCACTCGGCGCATTGCAACTGAACGCCGAGAAAGACTTGAGAGAAATCGGAAGCGAAAGCTTTGGGCAGAATCCGCGTGTCGTGGACAAGCATCGTGTAAAGATTGGCCGGGCCGTTGCTGAGATTGCTGCCCGATGCCGGAACCATCTCGCCGACGAACTCGTTCAGCGGGCGACGGCTGCGCATCTGCTGCCGAATCCATTCATAGAATGCGTCGGCTGCCTTGATGTGCGTGGCTTGCGGGGCGTAGTTGCCGCCCACAACTCGCAGTTGCTCGGCCCACAATGTCGTCCAGAGATCGGCAAAGGCATCGTTATTGAGGAGTTCGTCGATCTTGAGCACGCGCTTATCGACTCGCGTGTCGGCCATGAAGGCGCGATACTCCTCCACCGTCGGCGGTCGAGCATTGAGATCGAGCGTCACCCGGCGCAGGAAGCTCTCGTCGTCGCACAACTCCGACGGTACAATGCGCAGCTTCTGCAAGCGATCGAAGACGTGCTCGTCGATGTAGTTGACCGGCTGAGGATTGGGCCACTGAAAGCTGTCGGCCCGGGGCAGCACAATGACGCTGGCTCCGACGGAAAAGCGACTGTAGCGTGCAAAAACATTCGTGTCGCCTGAGTCGCTGGCGGTGATCTGACCGTGCTCATCAATGGCCGCGACGCTCGTATTATTCGTTGTGAACCGCGCGAGCGTGGTGACATCTCGTTTAGTTCCGTCGCTGGTGAGAGCGATCACTCGCAACGCGTCTTTTCCGGATCCTCCCTCGAAAACAAAGTTATCCTGGACGAGTTCGATCCCCACAGTCTCGGCGACGTTGACGGCATCGTCGGGGGCCTGGGCGGCAATCCAGTTTGCGATTGCGCGGTAATACTCGCTGCGGTCGTCGAACAGCTTTCCGCCCGTATGAGGCACAGCCCCGGTGGCCTTGAGCAGCAGCAGACTTTGCTCAGGCACCGACGTGTTCACACGGCGTCCGGCGATCTCGTTGACGATGCGGTGATAGTCGCCCGCGGGGTCATAGCCGAAGAGCGAAAGCATGAAGCCATCTTTCCCGCGAGCCGCTCCGTGACATCCGCCGGAATTGCATCCCGCTCGAAAGAAAATCGGCATGATGTCCTGGCGGAAACTCGGAGTCGCCGGCACGTCTTCCGCGCGGGCGACGGACATCGCGGAGACACTCAGGCAGAGCAAGGTCAGCAGGGTGGAGTGCTGGAGTGATGGAGTCATGAGTGGCCTTTGGGGGAGTTCTGGAGTTCTGGAGTTCTGGAGTTCTGGAGTTCTGGAGTGTTGGAGTGTTGGAGTGTTGGAGTGTTGGAGTGTTGGAGTGTTGAAGTGTTGGAGTGTTGGAGTGTTGAAGTGTTGAAGTGTTGAAGTGTTGGAGTGTTGGAGTGTTGGAGTGTTGGAGTGTTGAAGTGTTGAAGTGTTGGAGTGTTGAAGTGGTCACTCTGGCTCCGGTTGTCGGAGGGAGTCTTGCCAGTCGCTGACGTCACGCTTTCGTTCGAGCGATTCAACGAGTTTCAAGAGTCCGTTTTCGAGTTTGAATGCCAGGGCATCCAGCGCTTCGAAGGTTTGAGGACTAATTTGTCCGGCAGCTTTGAAGGCGATGTAGCCGGAGACGGATTCACCAAGAGAGCCGAGTGCCGTGTAGAGAAACTGAATGTATTCCTTAATGGACCTTCGGCAGTGACCTTCGGCAATATTGCGATGCACGGAATCGGCAGATGCGATGGCCTGCGAAGCGATCTTCTTCATCTCAAACGACCATCCTTTGACTGACTCGCAAGTCAGGCGGTCCAGCTCAACGGCATCGCTCCAGACATGCAATTGCTGGTATCCGCGATTCTTGTTCCGTTGTCGTACATCCATCTTCATCCCTCCACAACTCCAAAACTCCACCCCTCACAGTCGTGGATCAATCCGCAGCGCGCCCTTGCCGGTGCGCTGGACGATCTCCTGTTCGCCGACACGGAAGACAACCGCGCACGTGAGTTCGCCGGTGCGACCGAGGAGTGCTTCGTCAGTCGCTTCGACCTCAAAGGCAATCTCTTTGGTCTCTTGAGTCAACGCGGGGAGTGGTTCGATGACACGCAGGCCGGTTGGTAATCCGAGCAGGCGAACTTCGGCCGGGCCGGGAAGCGGGCTGTTGTGCTGCACGGTCCAGACAAATTTCTTTTTTTCGCCGCGACGGATGCTTTCCAGTTTGCTGGTGAGTTCCAGGAACGGAACCGCGATGGTCAGGTCAATCATCTCCGACGACAACGAATAGCCGCCGGAATTATTGGCCCCTTCATCGCGTAAATCGTCCTTGCCAGTCACCGCAATTCGCCAAGTCCCGAGCTTCGCGTTAGGGCCAGCGGAGAGACGCAACATGCCATCGGTTTGACCTGCAGGCACAATCACGGGACCTCCTTTATCAACGCCTTCGGGGAGCCAGTTGACTTGAAACGAAACCGGTCCATCAAAGCCGGGCTGGCGGATGATCTTCGCGGGGATCGCCACTTCTCCGCCGCGGACCAGGGGCGTCTTCGGTGACGAGATTTCGATGCGGAAGGGAAGCGGATCGGTCACGGCCAGAATGAAGCGATCCAATTGCACCACGCGCCAGCCATCGCCGCCGGAATGGCAAATGAACGGAATGTTCTGCTGCGTGATCGTTTCGAGTTTCGTCGAGGCGTCGACCGGTCGGGCCTCCAGCGTGATCGCTGCGCAGCCCGGTTTCGCCGATACTTCGGCAGTGAATTGCACCGGCCAATTCGTCGATCCCGCTGGAATGCGATGTGCCACAAGATGCACTCCTTCCGGCAGTCCGTGCGCGATCAGTTCCAAGTCACCCTGAAATTGACTCCCTTGTCCCGGCGCAAAGCTGAAGACCTTTGTGAAACAACTCCCTTGATGCACCGAGAGCATCCCCGGCGCCTCGGTTTCTCCGGACGGCAGGTAGACGAAGAGGCTTTCCTGCGGTGGCGCAACTTCCACGCGATAGACGCCCAGCGACCCGCCCTGGTCGCTCGAATCAGTGACTTCCAGGGTATAATCGCCATCGGCTCCACAGTCCCAGACAACCGACGGATCGAGGATCTCTCGCATGCCGCCGCCGCTCCGGAAAACGGTACCGAAGATGTCATGGTCAGTGAGTCGCGCATCTTCGGCAGTCAGCACGATCGCGCCCGGCTTGCCATCGGGATCGACCGCTCGCAGCACCAGTCGGGCATCAATCGGCGATCCGATCGCGGCGGCGAAGGTGCGGAACTGCAACCGGTCACCCTGCTTCGCGCGGAAGCGGAATCGGTCCACCTCTTGCGGTGCGGTAATGATGCCGTTCAACGCCGCCGGGAGTTGGACAACCTGCGGCTCGCCGGCTTTCGGGTTCTCAAAAATATTCGGATGCGGACACGAGCGCAGCGGCACGGAGGACGGCGCGTCTCCGAAATAGCCGAATGGGCCGCTTGTCGCGGGGACAGCGATTGTCTCCGAAAAGTCGCCGAGCGCATCGCCGAGAAACCGAATCGCTTCGTCACGACCGGCCTGGCCTCCGGCGGGAAAGGCGATCAGCGGACGCCGAAAGTTGCCGATGTGGACAACGTAAGCCGTGTCTCCATTGGTGGCAACCGGACGCTTCACTTCGACATACGCGACGCCATCGCGAGGCAGCTTCACCGACAGAATCGGATCCTGAAGATGCAGCATACTGTCGTCGTTTCTGCCAAGTTCGCGACCGGTTTCATCGAGGACCCGGACCATTGCATCGTTTTCGGAATCGCCATAATGGATGTCGCTGATCTGTGCGTGATCGACCTCGACCGAGAGACCCTGTCCCGCCACTGCGGGGACGCGATATAGATCGACGTCACCGCGGGACGCACTTCCCAAACGACCGCGCACGCTGACATTCGGCGTCACCGGCTGCGCCTTCTCGAGCGTGTCGTTTTCGTAGTTCCCCTGCTCGATCTCATCGATCACCGGAAAGGGCGTGACATGAAACGTGCCGAGGCTCGAAAGCTCTGTGGTCGAGCGGACTCGGAAGGGATGCACCCCCGCCGGGCAATCGGCGTCGATCACGAACTTGCAACGCATCTGCGCCAGAATCAGACCGCCATGCGCCAGTCCGATCGGGTAATGGAGATCGGGCAGAGGCTCGACCTCAACGGCGCGAATCCCCGGCCCGTAGAAGATCACCTCTTCCGGCTTCGGATGAGCGAACCCAGTGATCGTGACTTCCACGGTCGTACCGCGCTGCCCTGTGCGTGGCTGTGTCCGTTCGATGAAGTAACCGAGGGGACGCTCGGCAATGGAAGCTTCGGCGAAGCCGAGAATTCCGCATACGAACGCAATGAGGTAAGGGAGTTGTTTCATGGTTTAGCCCACCAGCCCTTCCACGAATTTGCCTTTAATGATGTCGATCGGACGCGTGCCGAAGGCGAGCAACCGACGGTCGGCGTCGATGCCCAGTTGGTGATAGATCGTGTAGATCAGGTTCTCCAGGGGGAGCGCGTCGCGAGCCGGTTCCGAACCGGTGGAATCGCTGGACCCATAGTTCAGTCCTCTCTTAAAACCGCCCCCGGCGACAAGCATCGAGTAGCAACGCGAGTAGTGATCGCGTCCAGCGTTGCCGTTCACTTTCGGCGTGCGTCCGAACTCCGAGGTGAGCCAAACGATCGTCGTGTCGAGCAGGCCACGCTGATCCAAGTCCGTGATCAACCCCGCGATGCCATGATCGAGCGCGGGCATCTGGTCGAGACTGCTGGATCGCACGTCGACGTGGCAGTCCCAACTACCGTAGTTCACGGTGACAAAACGGACACCGGTCTGGACCAGTCGCCGGGCGACAATCAGTTTTTCAGCCAGCCCCTTGGGATGAAAGCGATTGTCGGGGCCACGTAGGCCGGTCACTTCAGAACCGTAGAGCGTCTTCGTTTCCGGCGTCTCACCCTCCAGTGTGAAAGCGGCTTGAGCCTGCGACGACGTTAGCAACGTGTAGGCCTGCTTGTAGAAACCGTCCATCGTGCTCAACAATTCGGGATTCGATTCGAGTTCACGGAGTCGCCCTTCCACGATCTGCCGTGCGGTCTGGCGGCGATCGATACGTTCCATCGACACGCCATTCGGGATGGAAAAATCACGTACTTGATAACCTGGCTGACCGGGATCGGCGTTTAGTTCGAACGGGGCATGTGAACTTGCCAGAAAGCCTGGACCGCCGGCGTACGAGTTGTTGTTGGGAATCGCGACATACGGCGGCAGTTCGCCGCGCGAGCCCAGTTCATGCGAGACGATCGACCCCATCTGCGGGTAATCCATTACCGTCGACGGGATGTATCCCGTGAAGAGGTGATAGGTCGCCAACTGGTGATCGGGAATGCGACCGACAACGCTCCGCAAGACGGTGAGCTTGTCGGCAATCTTCGCGGTCTCGGGGAAGTTCTCGCTGAAGACTTCACCTGACCGGGACTTGATCACACCGAAACCGCCGCGAATATCCACCGGTGCTTCCGGCTTCGGATCGAGCGACTCCTGCTGCTGAAATCCTCCGCCCAAATGGATCTGAATCACGCTTAAGGCCTTCGGCGTGAGTTGCTTCCCCTTATCGACCGATGCCGTCTCCTGCGCCTGCAGCCGGAACAGGTCGCCCATCGACAAGCCGAGCGCCCCGCAGACCCCCGCCTGAATAGCGTGCCGCCGGTTCATCATTCGAAATCCCGCGCAACCGATGTGGTTGGGGCCAGCGTTGGTTGAAGTACCTTGTGTCATGATTGAAACCTTTTGATGAGTTGAATGGTGTGCTGCTTGTTCGTTTTGTTTCATCGCATGTCGTCAAGAAACCGGAGGCCAGCGAGGCCCCGATGAGTTCTTCTATTCAGAATACTTCTTCGTCACGTCTTCCGCGACTTGCTGGCCGTTGATGAAGAGGCAAACTCGGCGCTGGCCGTTCTCGGGAGTAGCTGTCATGGCGACATGATACCAGCGTTCGGCTTCGATCAATCGCTCTTCGGTGGCCAGGCGATCGTTGACGAGGAGAGCCGAGGCCAGCCGATAGGGAGCCCTGGTCGGATTGCCTTCACCCCCTTGCAGACGCAGGATGAAGCGGCGGTTCCCGTAACCGATGATGTCGCCGGATTGGCCGTGATCGGACTTACCCATCTCCGCCGCTGGCTTAATCCACGCAGCGAAAGTCACGCCTTTCGGCTCTTTCGAGGCTGTGTCATCCGAGCCCGTGTCATTCGCGACTTTGGCGACCAGCGGTTGATCACTGGCGAGCGAGAGGATCTCGTCGGGTGGAAGTGCGCGGTTGAAGACCAGTGTTCGGCCCAGCAGTCCACGATAGTACGAATCGTGTAAGTAATACCGTTCCGCGCCCAGGACCAAACCGCCACCGAAGCTCATTGCGAACGGCAGCGTCTGGTAGTTCTCGTAAGCCTTGTACGATGAAAGGTAGTTGAAATCCTGACGATGGCCGAAGATATCCATGCCGATGTAGCTGTCGGTCCTGTAGTCCTTGCGTCCTGTCGTATTATCGGCGAATCGCAATGCCGGTCGGCCTTCATCGACGACCCAGCCCAAGTTGGCGAGCGACAGATGTTCGCCCCCTGCGTGATTCAGCACGTAATGCCCCTTGCCTTCGAGCATTCGGAAGTCGCCGATCGCCCCGGCGGGAGTGTCGGTGAAAGCCGGAGTCGCATCATTCGGCTGCGAGGCGACGCCGGGTGGTAACGCTTCGTTGTCGGCGAGTCGACGAAACTCGACATCGGTGACGAGCATCTCACCAGTTCCTGCATTACCGAAGCCAATCGAGAGTGAACCGGCATCTTCGGGAACTTCAAACGCGAATCCCTGTCGCTTCCAGTCAAACGTGCCGTTGCCGACAAAGTGCCTGGCAGTGGCCAACACTTTGTTCGTCCTGGCTTGCGCTGCTTCCAGTTCGATGCGCCCGCCGGGGCCGTGAGTGTTCACCGACTTCACCTGCGCCGTCATGATCCAACGGCCCTTCGTCAGCGACGTGCCGACGGGCAGATTCGCTTTTCCGAACGACGCCGGACCGAGCTTGATCGCGAAGCCGCTGCCCGCCCCGCAGTTTTTTTCCAGTTCATAAGTGGGCCGCTGATTGTGGCCGGTCATGAAGGGCGTGCGGCCGTAGATCCACGTTTCGCTCATGGGGACGAACTGACTGAAGGTCAGCTTCGGCCATTCATCCGCAAAGATATAGTGATGCTGCGGATCGAGCGTTGCGCTGGCATAGACCTGCGACGCTTTGAACAGTTCTGCGGCTTCGGCAGCGGGATAGCCGGTGTAGCGATACTTCACGCGAACCTTGGTGCCAGGCTTGGCGGTTTCACTCCCAAAGGCAACTCCCGTGTCATAGAACGCGGCGCAGACCGCTGTGTTCAAGGTTCGACTGGCCGTCTTGCCATCGTCGAGCATCAACGGATTCCACGACGGATCAATCGCGTATTCGACTGCGGGAGCCACCTGGAAATCGCCGTTGTGGCGGCCATACCAGACTCGCTGGCCGTGATACTGTTCGAGGTCATATTGCCCACCGGGGTCAATGGGGTAGACGGGGCGGTGATACAATTCGCCGCCGCGCTTGCGTGCGATCAAGTACTGCCATTGAAACGGATCAAGCGGCGTGTGGTGCTCGAAGTCGTACCCGTAGCGAAACTGAAATGGCTCCCCCGCGAAGACTTCCAGTTCGCTCTCGTGATCATATTTGTAAGTACGTCTCTGCGCGTCGAAACTGACCGTCATCTTCGTCTTCGTGCCAAATCGATCCCCGGCATGCTTACCGCGCCAAGTTGCCACCAGCGTCTGACCTCCACCGCTGGTGGCGACATCGACCGTCGTGTTGGCCGCTTCGTTGTACGCCCCTTGGTTCTGCGTATCCCAATGGCTGTTCCAGCAGAGCTGCGGTTTGTACCCCGGTCGCAGCTTGACGTTGATGATCGTCGAAGACTCGGGCGATGGCAGAAGCAGAATCGGTTCATCGCCATCAAATATCCACGAGCGCCCGCCGACCCACTTTCGAGTTTTCAAGTTGACCAGGTGTGGCTGCGGAGCCGGATTTGATTCGGCCTCAACTTGCGTGACCTTCGGCTCGGTGAATGTGACCTTTGCCGCGCTCGACACGCCGATGCCCGCTCGTCCCGGCTTCATCGCGGGCTCGAGTCGATCGACGTAGTGGATCAATTCCAGGCCATCGACACTGACTCGAATTGTGCCACCCGCGACCTTCGTCAACAGCTTAATCGGCGTGCCGGTCTTCAACTCGCACGGCACCGATCTTAGATATCCCCCATCTGGAAACCTGACCAGCGCGACTTCCTGCAACTTGTGCGAAATCTGCACGCGATATCCACGGGTTCCCTTTTCGTCGACACGCAGCAGCAGCCCCGCTTCAAATCCCTGATCGCCGTAGGTTGGATCGGGCCAGGCCGACCAGCTTGAGCCAAAGAAACCGAATTGAGTCGCAGGACTTTCAATCGTCACGGTCGCTGAGACCTCAACATTCTCGTGTTCGCCCGGCGTGACGAGATACGCCCAAGCGCTGTTGCTCATCGTCGTCTGCCCCTGAGCGACGGACAACGGCTTCCACTGCGCCGGCATCGAT
>Ga0335398_10010714_pt1 | contig 10389 bp, 15 predicted proteins | sample BON03_FD_205742 | JGI IMG/M metagenome (GOLD analysis project Ga0335398, IMG submission 205742) | Freshwater microbial communities from Lake Bonney liftoff mats and glacier meltwater in Antarctica - BON-03 (spades assembly) (version 2) | ecosystem: Environmental > Aquatic > Freshwater > Ice >... | reverse complement strand
GAACGGAAAAATAAACCCAAAATAAATAGAAGAAGCATCACATTCCGCAGCAAGATTTCAGAATGATCGACACTGCTATGATAAAATTGTAAGCGAGCAATCAAGAAGAATCACACCCCACCACACGCACAGAGACATTGCCAAACGCACCTGTCGAGACATGCGCCGTCTTTCGGACGCGCAGGTGCATCATCGAGCAGAGACTGCGACAGAGCGAAAGGGTGAAAGAGAGGATAAACAACATTAAAAAATGCTCGAATGGAGAGGTAGAGCTTTCATGAGTATTGCCATACAGACAGAACCAAATTCAGCCCTATCATTTTGGTGAGACAGCTCTGAAAGTGAGCACGTGTTTGTGCACGCATGTATATGTGCAGCATTCTCTTAGTTATTCTGTCTCTCTCTCTCTTTTCCGTTGAACACCTAGGCATATATGTATATATACATATATATAGATAGATGGATAGATAGATAGATAGATAGATAGATAGACAGATAGATAGATAGATAGGTGGGCAGATAGATAGATAGATAGATAGATAGATAGATAGATAGATAGATCGATAGATAGATGGATGGATAGATAGATATATACATACATATATACACACACACACACACACACCCTCCCACCCACCCACCCACCCACCCTTGTGCACGCGCAGGATCATCAGCAGAGACTGCGAGACGGCTAAAGAGCAAAAGAGCGGCAGGCAGAGCAAGCGACATCAAAAATGCTCGAATAAAGAGGTAGAGCTTCACAAAGTGTTGCAATATAGATACGTGTTTGTGCACGCATGTATGTGTGCAGCATTCTCTTGGTCATTCTGTCTCTCTCTCTCTTTTGCTTGCACAACTAGGCACATATATATATATATATACATTTAGATGAAGAGATAGATAGATAGATAGATAGATAGATAGAAAGGTAGGTAGATAGATAGATAGATAGATAGGTAGGTAGGTAGGTAGATAGATAGATAGATAGATAGATAGATAGATAGATAAATAGATAGATAGATAGATAGATAGATAGATAGATAGATAGATAATATAGATAAATACGCACACACACACACACACACACCCTCCCACCCACCCACCCATCCACCCACCCACCCCTGTGCACGCGCAGGAGCATCAGCAGAGACTGCGAGACTGCGAAAGAGCGAAAGAGCGGCAGGCAGAACAAAGGACATCAGAAATGCTCGAATACAGAGGTAGAGCTTTCGCAAAGTGTTGCAATATAGATACGCCCAGACGGAATCCCTATTGATCTCGTGTCACAGCCTTGAAGGTGAGCACGTGTGCTTGTGCCCGCATGTATATGTGCAGCATGCGGAGGCGAGCGAATCGGACTGTTTCCCGCACAAAAGAGAACCTCGAGCATTTCACGACGTACTTCAGGATCGTCATGCTCCACACATCGCCTTGTACTCTCCATCCTGTTTGTTTTTGACGTACACACACGATATATATATATGATACTTGATTTTCTGAATTGCATTGTGATAGAGGGGACTTCTGGCAGTCTTGGGTTGGGAGGCTGACATTGCATGTGCAGACGGCTGGGAAGTCGTGTCCATCAACATTCCATTCATCCTGCCATCGCTGGATCCAGCGTGCAAATTATGCGGGACTACTCTGTAGACGAGGAAAACGCCGCGAACTAGGATATTTCTAGTGATACAAACCGGTTCGTGGACCGGTGTCTGTAAAGTGTCACGATTGTTTCACTGGTACTTAAAGACGCTTTAACCGGAACTCAGGCCAGTGCCGGTTTTGTCAGTACCAGGAAATATAGTATACAATAATAGTAACAATATGTGTATATATATGTGTGTGTATAGAGAGAGAAAAGGAGAGACGAGAAACAGCGGGCGAGACTCAAAGTCACAATCATCCAGATGGAGTGTCAGAGTCAACAAACAAGAGACAAGAGAAGACATTGAAGGTCTTGTGTTTCATTGCTTCAAAAAAAAATCACTCCAAGCGCATCTTCTTGACCGCCTCCCAATCCCGCACCTGCGGCCACACCTCGTGGAGATAGACTAACTCCTCCATGTTGGCACACGTGAGACCTAAACGTTTTTTAGTCATCACGTTACCCGCCGTTGAAAACGAGCGCTCATGAGCCGCTGAAGTTGCAGGAATAGCAAGTACACGCCTCGCCAACACACACAACCGAGGGAAAAGATGCACAGCACCGCGACGCCACTCGTCGAAAGGATTCTTGTACTTGGGAAAGGGAACGGTGCGAGTCTTCCATATCTTTTTTTATCTTGATCTCCCTGTCAGCTATCTCTGCGCTTGAAAGGTCGACTCGGAGAATTCACAGCAGCAGTGGCGGAGCCTGTGACCAAGAAATCATTGACATCTTCGATTGAGTCGTTGACGTCAGTTGACGCACCTGAATTCTTGACCTTATCAATCACGGTAATGACCATACCGCGCAGGAGCGCCCAGTCTTGATCATGTTGATCGAGAGGAATGCACTTGAGGTCTGGCATATCAGCCTGGCAGTGACTTCCCGCCTCAGTCTCTGGATCGCATTTGTTTGTTTGTTGGAATAAAAACCCAAAAAATTATACTTTACCTCCTGTGTTGGCAGGGAAGTAAATCCCCTGGGAGTGATCTTTCTTTCTTTCTTTCTTTCTTGGGTTTCGAAGACCCAACCTAATTACTGGACAAAGCGGATGGCGAACATCTGATTAGTCACTTAGGAAACAAGAACCTGTCCCGGACCGGAGGACCGGAGCATTACCTATTTTATGGTAGACCCAATCAGATCATGATCCCCAACCTAGTGGGTGAAATAGATCACAATGCTGGTGGGCTGGTATGTATCCCCGGGCTAACCAATTCCCACAATTAATCTTCCAAACTACCAAGAAACGTAGTGCCCAGGGATCAATGGTGCCCCCCCACTAGGGTAGGAAAGGCATCAAGTAAGCCTAGTGTCCTCCTGAGCTTTGCTCGTCAAAATTGTGACTGAGATACTCTTCGGGCAATGCACCTTTAGCAAAAGCCATCAAACAACCGTCTTGGCAGCAGATCACAGACCAGCGCACTAAAAAAAGACAGAGACCGAGACCACGCGCATGCAATGGGTAGGGGTCGTACCAGAGTCGGGGGAAGTACTGACGCATTATCATCATATTCTTACCAGAACATTCACGTCATGTTGTCAGATCAAGATTTTTATGGTGGCGTACCTGGGTGCTAATCATTATATGTTTAACAAAACAGACACGACATGTCAACAGGTCAATTTGGGTATGATGACGTACCTGGGTGCTGTGCAGACCCTGTAAGTGGGTACCAGATGTTTTCATCATATTTTTATGTGTCACAAGTGTCACGTCAAATGTATATCGAAACAATGCAACCTAGACCGATCGAAGAGTGGATCGAAAAGGGACACCAACGAGATGCCAACCTGTGCAGTGCCTATGCACGCCCCACAAACGAACGCTCTTTGGTGAGGGGAAGAGGGGGGTTCAACCAAGGCTCTTTTGTATACGTTGCCAAGGCATGTGGGGGATGTGGAGGGTCGCGCTGTCCTTAGCGACGGTTGGGACAAGCCCAGGTGTGCGCGCCGGCAGGCAGTTTATAGCCAAAATAGAGATGGCTACGAGGTGCAGGGGTGTGGGCGGGGAGGAAGTGGGAGTGAAGTGTGGTTACATGCAAGGGTGTTGTGAGGGTGCGAGGCAAGGTGTGAGATCTTGGCGGCCCATGGTGCAGTCAGCGATGAGCACGAAGACAAACAAAGTCGGCGCTGCCGCGCGCCAATCATAGGTTTTGCCGCCGTGCTCCGAGGGAGGGAGTCCCCCCCCAATGGTCTTCAACATGGTGCAGGTAGTGGTCAGCACGCAAACAAACAGATTCGGCGCTGCCGCGCGCCAATCGTAGGTTGTGCCGCTGCGCGCCCATTATGATCGAGGGTGGGAGTCCTAACCAAAGGAGGACACGGGGGAGGTTGATCCGAGGGTAGTAGGGGAGGGTATGGGGAGGGGGAATGGTGAGAGTATAACCGCAAATGCAATGATAATGACAAGTAGGCCCACAAATGTCACCGAAACTAATCAGTACCCAGCGTTCGTTGCATAGCGCAGAAGTACGCATGTACCCACATGCATATAAGCGCGTGTGCACACCCACCAATCAGCCCGGACGCACTCCCATGTGCGCATGCACCAGCGACAACAAGCGTTGTTTTTTTCGCCAACACTAGGAATCTATGTTGGGTATGCGCAAGCATACATGTATTGAGCCAAGATCGCTGTGCATATTGCGATCACTTTCTTTCTTTCTTTCTTTCACACACGGGCAGAGGCAAAAAGCAGGAAATCTTCATGTTCGTGGTTCGCGTGTTCGGCCACAGTGCGATTATCCATCCTTGAGCGGTTACCGGTTTGTATCACTAGATATTTCGCCCGCTGCGCGCCAGCGGGCGACCCAGTGCTCAGGATGTTGATGGCTGGAGGCCTCGTGAACACATCACGTGGATGTTTAATGACGGGGACGAGATGTTTCATGACCTCATTCGCACTCAGCTAATCTTGCCTTACGTTAAAGGCCATTTGGAATTTGTCAGAGGCTGCTGGAGGCAAATTCTTTGCCGTCGAAAAGCGCAACGACAGCGTCCGACCCGTCATCATTGGCTCGACTTGGCGGAGGGCACCAGCCTCCCTTTCCGTAGCCGAGGTCAACAGCGATGTCGCAAATTTCTTGATGTCTACGTATGACAATTTCCTGCAGTTTGCTTGCCAAAAAGATGGTGCCACTCGTTGCGCTCAAATCACTCAGCTCATTGCCTCGAATTGGGAGGCGCATGACGTTGATAACCCGCTGGTTGTCATGCAACTTGACATCATCAACGCGTTCTGCTCAGTTCGCAGGCACAATTTGACGTTTTGGCCGAAAGGGCATCCACGTCCTATGACAACGGGAACGTGAGGCATGGGCAAAAGATTCCTTGTGCTCCCTTTCTACGCAAGTATTGGGGTTATTTTCATTCAATGCAGGGTCACGCTTCGACCTTGCGTTTTACTGACCACAGGGGGCAGCCACACCACCTGACGTGCTCAAAGGGTGGGCAGCAGGGTGATGGTTTTGAGACAGTACGATTTGCTGTCACGATTCACCCTTCTATAGGTCGTGTCTTTCAACGTCACCCTGACTGCAAAGGGGCTGCAATTTGCGATGATATTTTCGTTGTTGCCCCGCTTCAAGAAGCTTTGGCATTAGTAGCCGAGCTCAAGTTTATTCTGAAGCAGGATCTTGATTTGGATCTGGATGTGCCCAAGTTCAATTGCTATGTGCCCGGCAACCGCTTCAATGACGATCAGGCTCGTGCGCTTTTTAAAGACACTTTAGCGAGCCGACAGCCCTTTTCGGATCTCGCCACAATGGATGCGGGTGTGTCCACAAAGGGACTACGTGTTGTAGGTTTGCCTATAGGATAGGATGCATGAATTTCGAAATTCGTCGCAGAAAAGGTGGAAGCTATCATTCTTGACGTTGGCAAAATAGATCATGTACTGAGGGAGCAAATGTTCGACCTGTTGCCGCCGAAGTCTTTGCTGAGTTAGGGTCGGTCTGAGCCCAAATGGCCTTCCCGCTTCACGCTTCCGAGATAAGTGACAAATCTGAGACGGGAAGAGAAAAACATGTTTCAGTCCCAGCCGAATCGTCACATTTCTTCCCGTATAAAAATAAATTGTACCGGCGGGGCCAAAATGTGACTTTTTTCGGGAAGGATGTGACAAAATACGTCACAAGTTAAAAAACATGCTTTCGTGTGCGAGAGCGTCACATTCTTCCCAGAAATGTGACAAATGAAATGTGACGCGTCAGTTTGTCACCGGAAAAAGTGACAAATGTGACGTCACTCACCCAAATCTGAGACGGGAAGTTGGGAAGAAATCCGGGTAAGACCGACCCTTATATTTGCGCATAGAGGATCTTGGATCGAGAGGTTCCTAGTAGTGGAAAAAACTAGCGAAACTTGATGGAAGTTTGACGGGTAAAAGGGCTTTTTGAAGCAACATTTTTGAATGAAATAATTGTCGGATAGAAAATTCCTTGTCACATTTCTAATTCAGAATTGGGAGATGTTTATTTCACTCTAAAGTTTTATGGGGATACGAGAACTGGAAGGGGGTCTACCAAAATTTGGACAAAACTAGCGAATCTTTATTTTTGGAAACGGCGTTTTCACGGGCAAAATGCCGACTTTCAGGCAACAAATTTGTTTTGTAGGAACAAATTTTCGAATTCAGATTGCACACCCTTAGTCTTCTTTGTCGAGCGCAATGTAGTGCAATCCATATCGACATTGATTTTTTAAAAATTTGTTTTTGTTTGACACATTTTCGTGTTTTGCCAGTGTGGATTGGAGAGTCTTCCAGTACTCGAAAATTGGTCACGCTCGAAGGTTGGGTTATTTTACCTGTGAAATCACACTGAAAAATCAATATCTCAGTCAATTTTTGCCGGACCGCAAAGTCTTTTGGATGACTTCAGAACAACTGTTTGAGATTTTCATTAAACTCTCCATCTTTGATAGCAGGGGATGCCCCCCCCCGAGATACCCCTTCGAAACTGGTACAACTGTGGTACAAAAAATTTCCACCTGAGCAGCGTGGTCACGTGAAAATGTAAAAACCAACTATATTGAGTAATTAAACAAGTACTGCATGATCTTGTGCGGAGGATCAGATTCTGGAGAATTAAAATCTCCGGACTCGGAACATGATTTTGAATATTTATACTGAACGATAAGTAACAATCATGTCTCTATAAATACAAAAAAGGTTGACACCATACATGTATGTGTTATTGTGTACTAGAATACATATGTAAATATACATATACAGCCGAGAGACATAAGGAATACAGAATAAAAAAAATCAGAGTGCACGTACGAAAGACCAACCATGAAATAAAGACTGACAACCCATAATTACCGCAAAAAAAGGTGAGGACACCACAATAAAAACAATCGTGAATGTTGGGAGGATTGGTCCATTCTGTTTCGTAGAGTGCAAGCACACCAAATATAATTATGACTTCTCCCGGGTGCACGCACACCGAGGCATATGATTCAAGTTGGGTGCAAGCACACCAAATATGACATTAACAAACCCCGGGTGCACGCACAACGGGGATCTACTTTGGGTGCAAGCACACCAAACATAATTATGACTCCTCCCGGGTGCACGCACACCGAGGCATATATGGGTGCAAGCACACCAAATATGACATTAACAAACCCCGGGTGCACGCACACCGGGGATCTACTTTGGGTGCAAGCACACCAAATATAATTATGACTCCTCCCGGGTGCGCGCACACCGAGGCATATAATTTGTGTGCAAGCACACCAAATATGACTATGACTCGCCCGGGTGCAAGCACACCAATACATCAATACTTTGGGTGCAAGCACACCAAATATGACAATAACAAACCCCGGGTGCACGCACACCGGGGATGTAATTACACATACAATGCCGCCGCCGCAGTCTTTGCAATGCCAGGGATGCCACGAATGTCGACCATTGATGGAACCGCAACTGAGAATCACAGGTTTCCAGCTCCTGAACATGCAGATAAATGTATAAGAAAATACACTCAGAAATAAAACCAACCATACAAAACCAATGCTGTGGCACATATGGATGTAAATAGTCTTGACCCGTCAACGCAACAAGCCATGACTGGGCGAACAAACAATTGGCTCGGAAATGCACAAGATCCAATATAGTTTGTGGTGTACTATAGTATCTGCATGATTCTGTAATCTACTGTGTTCCTAGGTAATACATAACAACAGAGAATACAGCTTTGCACCTGCCACGCCAAAAACACCCCGGTTGGAACGAGACGTCCGAGCATGTTCTCCTCCACCAGCGGCCACTGGTGGAGATGTTTGATTTGAATCTGAAGAGAGAGAGAATTTTTATTATGACAGCCGCCAATAGGGGAAAATTATTATTATGATAATGAAAACTCCTGGATCTCAGGTTGAGTCCCCAGTTGCAGCAGGAAAGTGAAGGGAGGGAGAAGGAGAGATGAGAGACCTACACAAAGACACATAGTGACAGGCGATGTCAGCTAAGAAAGGACATGGTACAGAACACTGTGCGACTTGACGATTGTGAAGAAGAAGAGAGTGAAGTGACGCGAGAAGTGCGGGCAGGGAGGGGAGGAGGGGAGGAGGAGAAGGAAGAGACGCGAGGACAGGAGGCTGATGAGGAGGAGATGGAGAAAAATGTGGAGAGGGGAGGGGAGAAAAGGGAAGGGGATGCGCCCCAAGGGTCGAGGGTGACGAACGAGGAACGGGTGCAGAAGAAGCCTTCTTAGGCAGACCCGAGCGCGTGGGGGAAGAGCCCGAGCGCCTGAGGGAATAAGTGGAAGGGAGACGGGTGTAGAAGGGAGGAGCGGGAAGAATGCCATCATCAGAGCGCGGAGACGTGGAGGAAGGAGGAGTGGGAAGAATGCCATCGTCGGAGCGTCCAGGCGAGAAGAAAGGAGGCGCGTCCGAGGAAGGAGGGAGAAGAAGGAGAAGAAGGGGGAAGGTGAGGAGAAGGAGCCTAGTAGTGTGAAGGATGCCATTGTCTTAGACTTGTGGTGGCCACTCGATACCGAGACTGCTGATCAATCAACACCACTGGATGGAGAGCGCCGCCAACCGTGACGGGTAACGACCTGCACGTGAGATGCAACTGCGCGACCTAAAAAAGTCCATGTCAAGCGGCATGCTCAAGCGTCACCGAAAAAAGAATATCTTTTTTTAATTTAAGAGTGTTTATTAAGGAGTAACCTCATTAAGAGGAGTAAGATGCATTAAAATCGAAAGACGGCATGAGGAGGGGGGATGGTGAGAGTATACCTGCACATGGCATGACAAGTTGGCATACAAATGTCACAGAAACTAAGCAGTGCCCAGCGTTCTGTGTATATCATCCAGTGGAAGCATGCATACACCCACAAAACCGCATGCCATGTGGTGTATATCATCCAGTAGAAGCACGCATACACCCACATGTGAAGAAGCAAGCATCCCCCGTAACAAACCCATATGCACCCACATGGCATGTACCAACAACAACAAGTCTTTATTCACAAACACTAGCAAGTTCGTTGTGCATGGTGTGAGCATGCATGTACGGATGTAGAAGCTCTGTACATATCATATAATACCAGCACTCATGCACAGGAAATAGTCTGAAAGCACGCATGTCCCCATATGTAGTGAAGCATGCAATCCCACGCACACGCACGCACGCTCACGTCACTGAGTGGGGTTGCTGATCAAGCTGTCTGGAAACGCATGATGGATCAAGATACAATTGAAAGGTGGGATTAAGGATATGGATTTACAATCACCTGGCATAGTAATGCAGGTCGGGTGGCATTCCGTGCGTTGTCAGGTCATGGCACGCCATCACCGCTGATCGCCCGGATTCGCCTCCTCTCCCTGCCACATGGCAAAGGCGTCATAGATGGTCGGGAACGGCCCTGCGACAGTTCCGCACATATATCATATATCAGAAGCCCGTGGCAGCATCCTGGGCAACTGTGACTCACCATCCATTGCAAAAACTTTAAAAATTCACCATCGGTCGCAAAAAGTATTCCCATCTCTCCTTCACCAATCGTCCCAAAATGCACTTTTTCCTGTCTCATTTTTTTGACTTTTGGTTTGTTATGCCGCCACAGGTAGCACTCCAATTACAGCAGGAACACATACAAGTGGTGCGCAATATAAAGGTAGTCCGCAGAATCCCGACTGACTTGAATGGCACTCCTGCAATGGACCTAGACTTGAGGACAAACGCATGAACATATAGGCACATATCAGGAAAATAGAATCAAACTCACATCCATAGACACGCAATATGGATGAACAACACACACCCGAAACAGCAAATGATTCTGTGTTGTATCTGATTTATTTAATTGGTTCTTTGTGTATTTGATTGTTTATTTTGTATACTATATCTATGATTTGAATTGTTAGTATTTCATGTATTGATTTGTGTTTACGCATTGTTTGGTTTTTATTTATGTGTGTTAACAAGTATCATCGCTTCTTTTTTTGCTTCGGTTTTTGGTTTTTGGTTTGTTATGCCGCCACACAGTTAGCAACCCAATTACAACAGAGATGCATACAGGTGGTGTGCAGTAACGCCGGTCGCAGGACTGATTTTTGAGACCAAAAATCGAGCGATTTTTCTGGAGAGATTTTTCTGGAGAGATTTTTACTGGAGAGAAATTACTGCCCGTACAACTTTGTTCCCATTAATTAGCTGTGGAGTGGATTCATTTTCCCCGAATTAGAACATTTGTAGAAAAACGTTTTCACGGCCTCTTTTCCAA
>Ga0335398_10010705_pt1 | contig 10393 bp, 10 predicted proteins | sample BON03_FD_205742 | JGI IMG/M metagenome (GOLD analysis project Ga0335398, IMG submission 205742) | Freshwater microbial communities from Lake Bonney liftoff mats and glacier meltwater in Antarctica - BON-03 (spades assembly) (version 2) | ecosystem: Environmental > Aquatic > Freshwater > Ice >... | reverse complement strand
TGACATGGACGGTCTACGCTACTCCCCTGATGACCCTTACTACAGACTTGGGCCTGTCCATACGTGTCTTTATGTTCGAGTACGTGAGACTGGCGACTGTGACCTCTTCCTAGGTCCCCTGAAATGGGCGATGGCGGAGACTGATGGAGCTGACTGATGGATGTTATAGCGAAGGGGATTCCCAGGGGTTGCCAGGGTTTATTCACCCCCGTGTCCTTGGGATACCCACTATCAGTTTTCAATAAAAACTCTACTCTCAAACATACATGTTTAGTGTTTTTGAATGTGTATTTGTTCTGTTTCATTTTTTTTTGCCTTTTTGTGTATACGTATGACTTCAAATCCATTGCGGGAGTGCCTTTGCGCCGGGACATCTGTGGAACACCTGATTACTGTGCACCACTCGTATGCGTTCTCCATTTCTCGGGAGGGTTAGCTGTGTGGAGGCTTTAGTTACAAACAAACATATGAACTGAAACTGGGTTCCTACGAGGCTAATTTGGTGTTCACCAAAGGTGAGGCGGCTTCACTAACCAATTCCACACACTCAGCCAAGTGAATATGTTGTGTGTTCGCCACACAAGAAAGAAAGAAAGAAATTGCGGAAGCAAACGCCACAAGCGCTAACATTTTATTTTTCCGTGTCAATCTCTCTTCGTCACAAATAGAGGCTTTATTTATTATCGTGACTCCTGTTTTCTTGGTTTTGATTGGGGTTTTGCGGTGTTGTGTTCGTACGAATTACGTGCTTCTTATTGTGTTTTGTGTTGTGTTGCTGTTTGTTGCTTTTGTGTGCATTTGTACGAGTCCAAGTCCATTATGGGAGTGCCCTCCACAGCCGAGTGCCTGTGGGCTACCCCATTACTGAACACCACATGTAGCACATCAAAATCACCCTTGCGTGCATCCGTTGCACAAGTTGCAAAATGACCCTTGTACAAATCGGTTTTCAAAGCAACACATGGTTCCCGACATCCATTTTCTTTGGATCTTACTACTGTTTTTACAACAGACGAAAATCAATTTTGGATCTTGATCTCGGTTTTTTGGTCCCATTGATAATAACAGCCTTCCCGAAATGGATTATTAACTACGCCATAGTGTCCGGCTAGAGTCAAAATAGCATGTTAAGAAATTGGGCAAAACACCCCATTTCTTATCGCCAGTAGATGGCACCCATAGTCTCCTGGGAGATTTTAAAAAAAGGGCGCCAGCACATATTCGACAACACCCCTTAGGCCGCTGCAATTTGATATTTCCTGGAAATCAGAGAACAGATTTCCAAAATCCAAGATAGAATTTCCGACTGCTTCCATTTAATCATTAGGCCAGACAATTCACTGGCATGAGGTCGGGTTTTGATAAAATTACAGATATTGTAAAACATCGAACCAAGCAGGTTTCGAATCATGCGAACTAATGCGAACTGAGCATGTTTTGAACAATGGGTCGTACCAAAGTTGCAGAAGGCACGACAAAGTCGAATATGATGTTTTAGTACACTAAAAAATTTTCTGTTGTACCCATACGTTACTTTCCGCCAGGTTCAGGAAGGTGGGGTGAATTGGTACAAGAGAATCCCCCCGGTACAAACCTCACTGTGTTGAGATCGACCTCACGGTGGGTGTTCCTTCAAAGAGGACGAGTTCCAGAGGCTTTTGTCGCTCATAGTAGCCACTGAATCAGGTGCAAGCGGGCTCATTGAATGCACATTGATGTTGCAGTTTGGATCGTGCATATGCCTGGCAACCTAGTACCAGGCCCATGCGGCTGCAGCTGGCGCATTGCACAAACCCCCCACATCAAATAGAGGGCCATCTATTTGACACGGCAAAAAAGATATTGTAGGTGAAAGGGGTCTTTCACGTGTTTTGTTTCGTCCTCTTTTGTTGGTATATTTGCGTTTGCGTATATCTTCAAATCCAAGGTCCATTGCGGGACTACCGTTCGATTCGGCCGGGCGCTTCCGGGCTATCATAGTACTGCGCACCACTTGTATGCGTTCCTGAGGTAATTGGATTGCTAAATGTGTGGTGGCATAACAAACCAAAAACTTTTCAAAGACTGCTTTTCCTATGAACATGTTTCAGATATAAAAACGTAGAGGACAGTCTGATCTAGGTATGTGCATATCTTTGGGGCTTGCCTGGTGGTAACTTCAGATTTCAAAACGTGTTTGGATGCAACATTTGCCAGAAGTTGCCTTCGTGCAGCCGCATTCTTTTTGCAAGTCCCAAAGAAAAGCACAGACACAATTCAGAATATCCACTACATTTTGATATCGGGAACATATAGCAAATGCCTATGGAAAAAATGAAATACTAACGTGTGGCATTTGCTTCCCGCAGCCAGCTCGAGCGCTAGCCGCACGTTCAAGTCGCCATGTCAAGATCACGTTTGCATTACTAACGACCAATTAGTTCGTTTCCACCAAAATGAATTCAATGAACTTTGAATGCTTTGTAAACTGGTCCGGGATATCACTGAGAATCTACGTTTGTTCGAGCAGTACTCAACCCTTAAGCCTGAATTGGTTGGGTATTTCTCGAACGAACGCGGATTCTCAGTGAAATCCAGTTTACAAGGCATTTCATTGAATTCAATTTTGTGGAAATGAACCAATCGGTCTGTAGTAATTCGAACGTGATCTTGACACGGCAAACACTGGCAGCGACCATCACTAGAGCATGGCTGCGGCAAACAAACGCTGAGCATTAGCATTTTATTTTCTCGTATGAATTTGGTATATGTCCCTCATATCAAAATGTAGAGGAGAGTGAGATCTACGTTTGTGCACTTTTTCGGTACTTGCAAAAAGAATGCGGCTTTGCAGTGGTGACTTCTGACAAATTTTGCGGCCAGACACGCTATTGAATCGGAAGTCGCTACTGCGCAGCTGCATTCTTTTGGCACGTACCGGGAAAGTGCACAAACCTAGATCTCACTCTCCTCTGTACCATTAAGTTTGATATAGAATACATATAACAAATTTGCATAGAAAAATAGAATTTTAGCGCTCAGCGTTTGCTTTTAGCAACTATCCGCTGGCCGCATGTTTGCCGTGTCAAGATCACATGTGTATTACTACCAACCAAATGCTTTGTTTCTACAATAACGGAATCGATGAAATGCCTTGTAAACTGGATTCTACTGAGAATCCGCGTTCGTTCGAGAAATATCGAACCCTGCTTTAAAGGAGTCAAAAATGAAGGTCCGAAGGTCAAATAAAGGTCCGGGACCAATCTCTTGGGTCCCAAAGCCAAATGCTAAGGGCAAAAGCTAACACTCTGTGTTCGCTTGTTCAAACCTCTTTGAGTATTGTAAATATTTTGAGTAGACATAACAGTCGCGGAGCGGGAGCAACTTCGGTTAGAATTGGAACACCTCACGTGCAAGCATGGCTCAGTTGGTCAGAGCAAGGGACTGTTAATCCCTACGTCGTCGGTTCGATTCCGTCTAAAACCCGAGAACTCAAATTCCCATGGATTTGAACTACATAGACCCTCAATCAATCAAGGATACTAAACTACTGTTAAAAGTAATAAAAGCAATCATCATCATCATCAAAAAAAAGCGGACAAAAATGTGGCTACATTTCTTTCTGACATGATTATCTTCAAGTCTAACTTTATGTTTTTTCGTTCTTACATACCAAGAGTTGATAAAAATGCAGTGGAGAAAACAACCATACTATAGGCCGGCCAAAGCTTAATTCATTAATTAATTCATTAATTAATTAATTCATTGATGAATTCATTGATTAAGTAATTAAAAGAAGAAGATTTTGAGCTGTGATTTGTGAAAAATAAATTACATACTATATAAATAGGACAGAGTACCCATTAGGACTGCGTCAAAAATTCTGGCCTGCGGCGCATTTTGTTTCATAAGTCATGCCTACGGCGCATTTTGTTTCATAAAAAATCTGGCCTGCGGCGCATTTTTGTCGTAATTTTTTTTGCTTAAACTGGGATGCATTTGATTTGAAGTTTCTTGTTCTGTCTACCATTTCATTGATGGTGAAAATGATTCCAACTCCAATACTAAGTGATCATAACAACATAATTTGTACCAAACAGTAATTGAGAAAGTGTCAAATAACAAACCCTTTGTCAAATCAAACCTCTTGAGATACAAATCGCAAAACACCATTTCAATTCCAAAATAAATTATAAGAAACAACGTACAACAGGGGGAATGCCTCACCCAAAGCCTACAGATTTGGATATGACCAAGCACACAGATTACTTTGTTTGAAAGGACACGTCAGAGCGCGTGGCTCGACGCTGTGACTACACCGTTGATGAGAAGCGAGTGAATTCTTGTGTACTAAAACACCTCTTTTTGGAGGGAGTTGAGCAACCAAAAATATCGCCAAAAAAACCCGGAAATGCACTCTCCGATGCGCTACTAATGTCACGTTTTCAAAACTTGGCGCGGTTTTTGAAACCGCGCTTCGCGCGGTTTTAATTAATCAATTAATTCGAATTAATTCGGGGCCAAACATTCTGAGAAGTTGTTTTCTTCACTGTAAAAATGTGTGTCACACACTGCAACAACGTCAGGCCGATTCATCTCGAGATTAACAATTAAAATCTCGTGATTGAACAAAGAAAGTTGCGGATTTGCAAGAAATCATGCTGCCGTCTAGCATTGTGTAATATTGGCTGATACAAGAAGAGTATGACAAATAGATTAAACAATCGAACTAAGGACAAGCAAACAAAGAGTGTTAGTGTTTGGTCTTAGTTTGCTTGTCCTAACGTCTTTTAGTAGGAAGGTGGGCATGTATAATGATCACTTATGTGCACTCAACGCAATAAATAAATTGACAAACATATATTTGGCGCACAGACATAGGAAAATTTTCCAAGAGATATAGCAAGAATAGGGCAATGTCCCCCAGGTGCGTTTTGTTTGAGGTTACTACACCACGCCATGATTGGTACCGACCAAACTTGACAAAGTGCCGATTTTGTTCACAGCGCGTACAAAATGACACTTTTTTTACCACACGTGTTGAAAATCAAACAGTACCAAGAATTCTGGTGTTTTCTTGAGAAACGTTCAAAGGTTCAAATACTATTCATTTTTGATGTATTCCAATGAAGTTGTGCCCTTTCAGTTCGTACTTGGCCAACTTGTCAGAAATTTGTTTCAAGAGGGTCCTGAAGGATCTTCAGTGATACATCTGACACCTTAGCTCAGTGGAGAAGAGCGTGGGACTGAAACAAATTGGGTTATCCGCAGGTCCGCGGTTCGATTCCGGCCGAAACCCCGTCTACTCAAATCAACATGGATATGAGCACATACACCCTCGAGCAAGGGTTCCAAACTATTGTTTCCAGTAATAAAAGCCAATAAAATCAAATCAAGGTCAAGTAATCTTAGTACAAAACATGTAGTAAGAAAGTTATCATTGTGTGCAATGTGGTCCATCTAGCTACCCCTCTTCCTATTGTAAATGTTTGGAGTAGACGTGATGGTTGCGGAGCGGGAGCAAGTTAGAACCGGAGTCAAAAAGAATCAGACAATCAAGTGGCCATGTTTCTTTTCTGATTCTTTGTACAGGGTGGCGAAGACCCATAGGATGCCTTAAATTGCAGGTTATTTTTCGCAAAAGAGCCTTTATTTATAGGGCTCTTTTGCAAAAAATAACCTATAAAGATAAGGCATCCTATGGGTCTTTGTCACTCTGTATCTTCAGTTCTAACTTCAGGGTTTTCCTTCCTTTCTCATACTAAGAGTTAAAGAAAATGTGTACCAACACACTGCAACAACGTCAAGTTGATTCATTTCGAGATTAAACAAAAAAATCTCGTGATTAAATCCAGAAAGTTGCGGATTTCCAAAAAATCATGCTGAATTGGTCAATCGGACTAAGAACAAGCGAAAAAATATTGTGAGCATTTGGCCATAGGGATACCTGATTATTAAAACATGTTAGCCCAAGGAATCATGCCAGCCCACAAACATTGCAGGTTCTTTTTACCCATTCGGGTTGGCCATAAACTATGTCAACTTGCAATGATTGATTGGGTGCTAACCACCCCCTTAGTCCGTCCAGTGATTAAATTGGGTCTTCGCTACCCACGAAAGAAAGAAAGAAAGGAAGAGGAGCCGGGGATCGGCCTAGTGTAGCCAGGTGCAGGGTGAGGATCCAGGCACCCCAGGTTCTCTCAGGGGGGACAGGGTGAGGTTGCACGTTGGCGATCCATTTCGTGGGTACGTGCTCCTTGGCCTATCTTTGAGGAAACCCCATGATTGTAACGATTCCCCAATATTGGTTTAATAAAACAAAGCAACACACACATATGCATGCGTCACCTCTGCTGGCGGATCGGCCATAAACTAGGTGTGCAACGGTCCGCGACAGTCTTTTGGGTCCTACGTGATTCATGAGTCCTCAACACCCACATAGTCTGGTGATTCAATTTTCAATTAGTATTCACCACTCAAGAAAAAAAGAAAGAAAGAAAGAACATTGAACACCATACATGAGTTATGTTTTACATGCATGAGTCACGTCTCACACACGAAATGAGTCACGTCTCCAGTGCACCAGTTACACTGCACATGTAAATGAGTCATGTCACACATATGAATGAGTCACGTCACGCATATGAATTAGTCGCGTCACACATGAATGAGCCATGTCACGTATCAATGAGTCAAGTCACACATGAATGAGTCATGTCACATATGAATGAGTCATGTCACGTATGAATGAGTCAAGTCACATACCAATGAGTCATGCCACACATGCATGAGTCACGTGTCACATACCAATGAGTCATGTCACATATGAATGAGTCATGTGGCATATGCATGAATCATGTCACATATAGATGAGTCATATCTCACATGAATAGAGGCAAGGGCTGTTATCTGTCACGGTTGTCATGAATAAATCACATCTCATGTGGATGAGTCATGTCACATCCCAATGAGTCATGTCGCATACGAATGAGTCATGTGACGTATGCGTGAGTCATGTCACATATGAATATGTCATGTCTCTTATAACTAGAGGCGTGGGCTGTTATTTGTTGTCATGAATGAGTCACGTCTCATACAGATGAGCCGTGTCACACACCAATGAGTCATGTCACATATGAATGAGGCAGGTCACATATGAATCAATCATGCCACATAGTCACATATGAATGGGTCATGTCTCACATACATAGAGGTATTATATGTTGGCCTTGTCGCTCGTGCATGACTTCCACTACAATCCCCACCACTGTGACCAGGTATCGCACGCGTTCGTGATCTCTCTCATGCGCGCGCTCTCTCTCTCTCGCTCTCTCGCGCTCTCTTGCTTTCTCTCGTTCTCCTTCTCTCTTGCTCACTTCCTTTTGCTTTCTCTCTCTTGCTCTCATTCTCTTTCATACTCCATCTTTTTTTCATTGTTATTTTCTTTCACTCTCTCTCTCTCTCTCGCTCGCTCTCTCGCGCGCGCGTGCGCGCTCGCATGCTCTCTCTCCCACTTTCTCTTGCATTTCAGCACGTCTTTGTGCGCGCGCGCGTTCTCCCGTTCTCTCTTTGGTACGTTTCCTTTCTCTGTCCCCCTCCCGCCCCCCCCCCACAGGAAACCTGTTCTTTCACTTTTTCTGTGTCCCTTTCTCGCATGTGCGATCTTTCTTTCTCTCTCTCTCTCTCTCTTTCGCTCTCTTGCTATCTGTTTCCCCCTCTCTCGCTCGCTAGCTCGCAGCACCCTTTCTCTTTCTCTCTCTCTCCCACACACACACACGCACACACGTCACCCCGTTCTCTGCCTCTCTCTCCGAGGCTCCGAGGCTCTTTTTCTCTCTCTTTCTCTCTTTCTCTCTCTCTTCCTCTCTCTCTCTCTTTCTGTCTCTCTGTCTCTCACACACTCTCTCTTTCTCTCTCTCTCTCTTTCTCTCTCTCTTTCTCTCACACATACACACATTCTCTCTCTTTCTCTCTCTTTCTCTCTCTCTCTCTGTCTCCCTCCCTGTCCCCCTCTCTCTCGTGCCACCCTTCTTTCTGTTTCGCTTGCTCTCTCTTTCTTGCTCTCGCATCCGATCTCTCTGTACATGTCTCTCCCCCAGGCTCTCCACTGAGTCTCCCTTTCTGCTCCTTCCCCCAATCTCCTTCTTTCTCACTCTTTCTCCTCTCTCAAATCTCCTCCCTCCTCTCTCCTCTTTTGTCCTCCTTCCGAGTGTGGGCTTCCATTCTCTGACAGAGTTTATAAACATAACAACAGAGGTGTTCTGCGTTAAACCTGAGAGTTTCACGCATAAAGTTGCACACCTATGAATAAGTCATGTCACAAATATGCATGTTCACATCACACATATATCAACGAAAGAAGAGGCTTTTAGCGTGTTTCAGCAAATGCTCACACATATGAATGAGACATGTCACACTAAGCAGATAGTCTATCTTTATTATTTTTAACCCTGATGACAGCAGTTCTTGGTCTCACTGTCTCTCACCGGAAAACTACAATACACACGCGGACAATGACTCCCCCAACCACACATGGATGATCCTTAAACCTTCACAACCCCAACAGAGTGGTGTGTTGCTTTGTTTTATTAAAACGATCTTGGAAAATGTTTTGGTCCCGGGGTTTTCCGCACCGAGTCCTCGAGAGCAAGCCAAGAGGGATACACCCACGATTGAAAATCGCTGACATGCCTCCTCACCGTGTCCCCCCTTAAATAACCTGGGATGTCTGGATCCTCACCCTCCACCATAACTCACTATTTATATTGGTCCCCTCCTTTTCCTCTTCGAACAGACCTACAACTACTACGTTAACACCTAGGGGCTTAACGCCCTGCCAGGCTGGCGGCTCCGTCATCTGGGCGGGGTCAAAGTTCGTTCGGCCTCATAGGTGAGGGTCCTGAGTGATGATAAGATTTTTGGAGATCTAAGGTCTCGAGTGACGTAAAACTCCCCACCGCCCACCAGCAAAGCAAAGTAACACTTGTTTGTTTAAATCAAACTAACCTGAAGAAGGACCCGCACTTGCATTAGAGAGGTCGAGGACCCAGTAACAAGTCTTTCGCATTTTCAAAATGGAAATGGTACCGAACCTGAAAATGGGCCTGTTGACCCCGCATCAGAGCACTACCGCACGGGTCCTCCTGACCAGTTTTTGACCAATTTAGACTCGTCTGGGAGTGTCAGGCCTCGGATAGGCATACTACGAGTCTAGACTCCTCTGGGAGTTTTGCGCGTGACTAGGTGCAGTATTCGGGGGCGGGTCCTGCATGAGGCGTATGAGGCTGTCTAGTTTAGAGAGGGTCCTTAAAAGATCTTCAGTGACTTATCCATCACTTTAGTTCAATTGGTTAGACTTTGGCTCTGAAGAAAAAAATAGTTATCTGCAGGTTCCCAGCTCGATTCCGGCCAAAACCCGAGAAATCAGATCCATATGGATTTGAGATTGATTGATGATTGCTTTATTACTTGTAGCAGTAGTTTAGTACCCTTGCTTGAGGGTCTATGTAGCTCAAATCCATGTAGGTTTGAGTTCTTGGTTTTTGAGTTTTTGCCAGAAGTGAACCGACGACCTCGGAATTAGCAATCCCGCGCTCTGACCAACTGAGCTAGTTTTACATCGTCACAGATAAGTAATAGACCCTCAAGCAAGGGTTCTGACATACTGTTTCCAGTACTAAAAGCAGATAAAATCAAATCTGGTGGCAAGGACAAATAGACCTCTGTGCGATTATTGCACGTACTGCGCTACAATTGTCCGCTATGATGAGACAAAGCCCGCAAAAGCCATGGCAAAAATAGAACTTTGTGGGAGGATGAGGTCTGCGGCCAAGCTCGAGTGCGACCCATAAACAAACTGGATGAGGCCTACACCAACGCGGATGATCGAATGATGCTTGTGCGACACTGCAGCGGCGACCACGTCATGAGCTAGGGTGGATTTGGATGGATTTTTTGAACGAACAGCATCGGGTGAAGGGTTTTGTCGAGAGAGCAGGACGGGTGGCAAGAGCGGGCGGCAAACAACAGCCTGCACGATGCTCGCGTAAGACTCAAGATAAGTTCGCAATAGCTTCCATGGCAAAGAAGTTTCTGCACCGTTGCATAGGCGCGCATGCACGAGTGCATGTGCATTTGTGGCGGAGAGTATGCATGCATTTTGACAGGTGTTTTGAGCACCATGCAAGTGCATGTGTGTGTGTTAAACAGGTGTTGTGAACATCAGCATATAAATTTGCGTGCACGCTCGCTATGTCAGAGTCAGACCGTGACTCTGGCATATGTGACTGCTCTGGCCTCAAGAGCATCATGCAGACGCTAGATCTCATCTAGTGTTTCCAATGTGTAATCTATACCTTGTGAGGTATATGGGGTTTCATGTACGGTCACGTATGTGAGACTGGAGGTACAAGAG
>Ga0335398_10010703_pt1 | contig 10394 bp, 10 predicted proteins | sample BON03_FD_205742 | JGI IMG/M metagenome (GOLD analysis project Ga0335398, IMG submission 205742) | Freshwater microbial communities from Lake Bonney liftoff mats and glacier meltwater in Antarctica - BON-03 (spades assembly) (version 2) | ecosystem: Environmental > Aquatic > Freshwater > Ice >... | reverse complement strand
TTTGTTTTTTTGTTAATAGAAGAAGCGACACCGACTTAGGCAACACGCAAAGCGCGCCGCGCGGTGGAGAGAGAGCGACTGTGTGCTAGACCGTCACGGCCGTGTTGATTTTTGACATGTTTGTTTTCGCGCGAGCTGAAAAAAAAACGGCGGCAAGTCCTAGGCTCCCCAGGCGGTATTATAACACGATTAAGGTGGGGAATAGAATAGAGCTCTACGCGGAGCGAAGAAAAAAATACGATATTATATTACATATTGAATCTGGAATATCCTCGAGCCTATAATATCCTATAAATGGAATATCATTGAATATCCTCTGAAATATGATATTATATTCCATTTTGGCCTCCCCCAGTAATATAAATATTTGTACTATTCCCATGATGATGATGATGATGATGATTTTATCCCTCGGAACACCCCCCCCGTAACACAACACACAGCAGCGAAACGCCCCGCAGCGTCGACACACGATTGTACCGGGCCGGCCGATACCGGCCCATGTAGTAGGATAACAGTATAACAGTGCCACAAGCTGGGGTGTGAAAAGAGAAAGTCCAACCGACTGTGAAACGGCAGAGCTTGGCGCGGGCAAAAAATAGCGTCTGGCCGGCAGCGTTTGCTCGCTGGCTGACGGCGGGTGCTAGCGGGATGACCTCCCGAGAGGATGCAACGGTGCCCGACTACCGGCAGCGTCTGGCTTACGGGACGGACCAGGGCCGGTGGCTCATGCAGCAGCAGGCGGCCAAGCGACCGAAGAGCCAGGAGCAGAACGGCAGCGGATCCTCGCCGCCACAGACCGCACCCGCTGCGGCGAGGCGGAGAGCTCCGCCGCCGCGGGCGTACCACCAGCTCGACGACGGGGTGGGCGCGGTCATCAACTCGCCCGTGGTTCGGCCGAAGACGCGCGCTAGGTCTGAGTCCAATAGGAGCGATGCGATTTACTGTACGGTCGCAATGGTCGGGCTCTGCGCCCTGGGAGGACTGGTGGTCGTGGGACGCCTCATTTTCAGCACCGACGTGTCGGGCGACCCGTGGATCCACTCGGACGCTGCTGGGCCGTGATCTCCCGGCGCGCGGTCAGCCCTCACTGCGAAATACAGCATACAGCATGCTTACTAACTACTTATGTCTGCACTAACTTACTAGGTCGGCCTCTCGTCACTACATTATAGGTAAGTTGTAGGTGGTGGGTGAGTGGGGGGGTGTCATGTTGTTCTGATTTCCGTATGTTCAGGAATTATTCACATATCACGTATACATAGTCTATCATATTATATACATATTCACACATATCACTGACAGACATCACAGACCTGTGTTGATCTGTTTACACATCACACATTTTTCACACACACTAAACCCACCACACACCACTTCATTCTATCTATATCCAACGACATCTCCGTGAAAATCTATACACTATACAGTATTATACACGTCACACTTCACACGACTACACTATAGAGAGTTCCCATACGAGGCTGGTCTTGTCCAGAAACGCCCTGCAGGTGTGGCTTCGACGTGACCGTCGGCGCAGTGCACCATTTTGCAGCAGCAGCAGCACGACGGCAGGCGGTACTACCGGACGTGTACAGCGCACAACCAAGGGTCGTGTGCAAAAACGGACTTCCGTCCTGTCGCCATAGCGGTTCAAAAAAACTATAAAAATATTCAGTGTTCGGATGAACTCAATTTCAACTTGGATGTTCTGTAGTATATAGCCTATGTGGCATCGGGGGATGCTACATGCTACACTATATGCTACACTATATGCTACAAAAGCTAGGGTGAATCTGATATCTGATACTGATATTTAAACAAACAGCAAATTTCAGGCTTTGGTCCGGCCGAGGCTGGGGCGAAGACCAACCAGCAGCAGCAGTGATACCTCCCACGACAGCAGCCAGAGGAGCATACATACTGTACGTACCCGTCAAACACGCAAGAGTTACACTCACACACCACCCTACCACCCTCCCTAAGCTCCTGGCCTCGCGCCGGGCTTTACTGCCGCCTCTGGCCTCTGCGGGACAGTTTTGTTTTAGGGCTAAAGTAGTCTAAATATAGGAAGATGTGGGGGTGTGCTATATAGCACTGCAGCATCTGAGGGAGGCTACATAGCATTGTAGTATGCTATGTAGCATGCTACAGAACATCCAAGAATTGCAATTGTACGTTGAACGCCCCCCCCGCGCGCGCCGTCCTTCTCGTTCTCGCCAGTCCCAGTCAGTCACAAGGCTAGGACGGACTAGGACTAACTTCAACCTATTAACTACACTTAATAGTATTAATAGGTATTAATAGGCAGAGATAAAACTACTAACTACTAATAACTATCAAGCAACTGTTTTAAAACTAGTTTCAGCTATATTATTAATAACTGCTAGTTTTATTTATCCTATATTAATAGGCCCCCCAAAACCACAACCCCAAATTTAGCAGTGCCTGCGGCTGCGGCGCCCTTTTTGGCTCGTTTTCGTTCATCTGGCCTATAGGAGATGGAGACTGGTGGTTCGAGGGCAAACTTTCTGCTGCTGCAGCTACACGAGCGAATACTGGCTAATACCATTTATACAATACTACTGCTGTACACGACAGCAACACAAACACCCACCATCGCCAATAAAAATAAAAAAAGGTCGCGGCTCGGGTAACCCCTTATGTATTACCCTTAATTCGATATGCTAGTCGAAGAGGATGCGGTCACTAGCTACTTGGTCAATGGCACATTTGTAGATGATGTGTGCGCGATATTGGGGCGGGTCATACAGAAGCGCTGGGTGGGTCTGAAGAACCTGATGATGTTATTCGTCGACGAGCTGCCAAACCTGGTGGATGGACCTGATGGAAGACTAAGATTACGAGACGAATCTTAATTTATCGATGCATGATGCTACGCGAGGAATTGCTCCAAGCGTGGGGCGAAGATTCGTACAACTGAGTAATGAGTATCCAAGAATCCAGTATGAACCTGATGATGTTCTTCGTCGACGAGCTGCCAAACTTGGTGGATGGACCTGATGGAAGACTAAGACTACGAGACGAATCTTAATTTATCGATGCATGATGGTACGCGAGGAATTGCTCCAAGTGTGGGGCGAAGATTCGTACAACTGAGTAATGAGTATCCAAGAATCCAGTATCCGTGCGACATCCACGGACACGGATTCTTGGATTCTTTGTGCTGTGGCTGTGAGCTGTGACAGTTACATAGGAAAGTTAATTGCATGTTGCGAATGTTGAAAAACAACCTGTTAACAGCCGGACCGAGACCTATTAATAATAACTAACTAACAGCCAGCCGGAAACTCAATCCATTAACAACTAACCAGTTTTTAAACACGAATAGGCAGTTTCGGATACTCGGTTGTTAATGGTTAATCCTAGCCTTGGTCAGTCAGTCAGGATGGTCGGCGCTTGCCCAGACTAGACGGCGGCGCACGCCACAGCGGCAAGCCAACCGAAACCGATCCGTCCAGCGGAATGCGCGCGTGGCCATTCCACCCCAGGCTAGGGGGCCTCTCTTTCTCTCTCTCCGTCTCTTCTGTTTCTGCTTCTGTCTGGACCGACTCGTCGACTCGTCTATGCGCACGGCGAGGGCCAAGGCCGAGGAGGCAAACTGCAAACGCTCGAATGACTTCCACTTCGAAGTGCCACTTCCACTTCCATGACTTCGCGCTGCGCAAATCAGAGATTAGCTTGTCGGTGGGGCGTGTGTGTGTGATGCGTGGGCGTGGGGGGCTTCTTGCTTTGTTCTTGTTGGCAAAACCAGCCTCGTACCTCGTACTATACACAGAATATACTTTTTTTTTTTCAAAATATTATATATATATATATATATATATATATATATATATCAAACCCTAATCTATCTAAAAACCATAATATAATATATAAAAAGTGGTATAATATATATATATATTCTGGTCATGGTGTCTGGGGTGGTAGCAGATGGTGGCACCCCGCAAGTATAAAATGATGGGAACCCGGCCCTCACCCTCACCCTCACAAACCTTAAATGTCAAATGTCCTGAGTCCTGAGCGAGTGAGAGGACTCCCGGAAAACTAGTAATAGTAAACAAAGTTTCTACAGCTACCGCTAAAGTTACAGCAACAGCTACAGCCAGCAGCCTTGCTCTCCTCGCCGATTGATTCTCGGGTTAGTGCCCTAAACCGAGTGCCCACCACCGTCTTGGATGTTCCGTAAGACCTTACGTAAGCGTCGGACGACTGCTCTGAGCAGACGTCCGATTCTGGATTGTAGCTGCCCCTGGGCCCCTGGGTGCTAGGTTGACGAACGGCGAGGCACCTGAGCAGCGCGCTGGGGTGCACCGGGCTACGGCCAGAAGTACAAGTGCCGGCGGCGAAGCGATGGACTGCGACGACGATGGCCGCGACTGGGTCGGTGACACGGGGACGCACCGGGGGGACAAGAGGGTAAGGGGCGGGGGAGACGGAGGGGGGGAGGACAGAAGACAGAAGGAATGACCGCGTGATGCGTTGCGCGTTGCGATGGGCCATCTGGCGTTGCGACGTTGCGAGGCGCGAGGCGCACGCGGGACGCGGGAGGACGACGCCCCCACGTAACGTAGTCGCAATCTTTCGAAGCCCCTATTATTATTACTGCAGGTATTATAAGTTGGGACCACGTGCCCGGGCATCCTCTTCTCCCCCCCAGGAGAGGAGACGCCTGCGGAGGTGGCGTCCATCAGTTTTATGCACGCCAACTGTATTATTATTACTGCAGGTATTATTATAAGTCGGGACCACGTGCCCAGGCATCTCCTTCTCCCCCCCAGGAGAGGAGACGCCTGCGGAGGTGGCGTCCATCAGTTTTATGCACGTCACTGAAATATAAAAGGCGTGCTAAACGAACGAATTTTGCAGACTACAGACTAGTGCTGTCGCGACTCGCTCACATAGCCCCCCAAGCCTGCTTCACTTTGTGATGATGCAGGGTTTGCCCCCCCTGTGGTGGTGCTGGGATGTGGCTTCTCCTCGGGCCGGTTGTGGCTTTGTGAGGACCTTTGATTGATTGATTGAGAGACTTTCTTACGACTGTGTTTGCCTCCGAGGCTAAACTCCACAAACTCACACTCGAGATTCACCGAGGATACACCTCCGTAGTGAATCTCGTCACAGAACACAGAACATTCGAAAGGGTGGGCTTCCGCAATGTGCGCGAGAGATGTGCGTGCATGTCGTTCGTAGAATGATGCCGAAGAGCGGCCTTTGGCATACCGGCGGGTGTCCCCGGGGATACCGCATACCGCATGGGGTACTAACTACTAAAGGCGAATATGGAGTAGTAGTAGGTACATCTATCTTGGACAGTAAGGTCTTACGTTACTTACGTAAGGTCACCCCGACTTTACACCTGGGACCTGGCGTAAGGTCAAAAGGGTCAAATCAATAAAATAAAACTGTTTTCAGTGTGTCAAGGAAAATAAAACTAAAACTCTCTCAAACAAAACTAATGTAACATTTAATGTAAGACTTACATAAGACTTACGCAAGATCAAGATATTACGTAAGTTTCCGGGGGCTCTGGACCTTATGGTTTTACGTCTTACGGAACATCCAAGACCACCGTCAGTCACCGTGCCCGCCCCGAGCAAGCTTCGTTCGGAGTTTTGTTAGCCATCTCCATCTGTGGGTTCCGCCTGTTCAACCCCCCGCCCATCCCGCGCATTTATAGCCTAAAACTTGTTTAAGAAAATTATTATATTATATAATATTAGTATAGCTCTGGTAATAATGGTAATGGATTACAGAACTACTGACAGTTAACCCGAGCAGCAGTTTTCGAGCGTGTCTGTTAATAGCGAAAGAAGCGCTGGCGCGGGTCGTTTGAAATTTGCGCCAGACATGTTGCAGAGCTTCTCCTCGGTGGGCGCGAGCTCGCCCTTGGTGGGCGCGTAGCGCTCGGCGTCGGTGGGCACGTAGCGGTCGTCGTCGTACTCGCTACCAGCTCATGGGGTTGGAAGTCCTTGGTCGTTCTGCGTGCTGCACTGCTCTGCAGCAGCAGGCCGTGTGCCCTGTGCCGCTACCATGACGGTGGCCGGGAGGTCGGCCAGGCGCGGGGACGGACAGGGTGGTGCCGGGGCGCGCCGCCGCGCTCTGCCAGCCCGAGTCTGGCTCACTGCAGCCCGATATGGGCTCAGGGTGTGGCGACATAATCATAGAGAAAGCGTCGTCGGAAGACCGGAGGGGGCACAGCCCCCAAACACCGCGGGGGGAAACACCACAAGGGGGGAAACAGCACACGGGGGAACCCCACCCGCCAACAGAATGAAAGACTGGTTTAACTAAGGGGGGGTACAGAAGTATGTATCCCTTTCTTTCGCATCATCGCGGCCAACATCTGCCGCCGACCGACACCGACGGACCCTCCCATTCTCAAGTACAGGAGCGAGCCTCTAACCGCCTGTACTATCTTAGTGCTAAGATAGTACAGGTGGTTAGAGGCTCGCTCCTGTGCTTGACAGAGCCGGGAGGTGCTCAAACCGCGGCTCACGATGGCGAAGAGGGGGGACGCTTCTCCAAGTCGGACATCTGACCTCCAGCCACGCCGCTCTTGAATATGCGAATCTGCGCGCCGGGCGACGACCAGCCCTCCCAGCGCGAAGAGGGAGCGCAACGGTCGCGATCTGGCCGTACAGCCGCGCACTTGCTGCCGAGCGGCTTCCTATCGTCACCTGCTGCCGCTGCCCTCACCCTCTCCACTCCCGCCAACCCCCGGCTGCGCAGCGTCGACATGGGCCTCGACAACCGTCGCTGCCACGGCCGCTCGCTGCCTGCTGGCTTCGTCAAAGGCGATTGCGACAAGGGGCCCCGTCCCCGCCGCGGCGAGGAGCGGCAGCACGAGCTCGTAGCCCCTCGTCAGCTCGAAGATGAGCAGCGAGGCGGTGAGCGGTGCGCGGAAGACGGCGGCAAGCGTCGCGGCGGCGCCGATGGAGGCAAAGGAGGTGCTATCGGCGGCGGTCAGGTGCGGCAGGTAGGCGGCGAGCTCGGCCAGGCCCGCGCCAGGCAGGGCGAGGATGGCCGTGTCGAGTCCGGCAGTGGCGACCGAGTGGAAGGCGACCCCGAGCACTGCGCCCAGAAAAAGTGAGGGCGCGAACGTGCCGCCCACGAGGCCCGATCCGACGCAGACAGCGGTGGCGAGCAGCTTGGCGCCGAGCAGCGTGATCGCCTCGGCGGCGCCCGAGGGCGCGAGCGGCGAAGGCGCGGCGTCCGCGAGGTCCTGGCCCGCGGCGAGAATCGCGTCGAGCGTCGAGTAGCCGAAGAAGAGCACCTGCGGGAAGGCGAGCCCGAGCGCGCCGCAAAAGAGGCCGCCTGCCGCTGGACGAAGCCATGCGGGAAGTGCGGCGAGCGGCGCGCTCGCGCCGCCCGCCTCGCCCAAGAGCCCGCGGACGGCGCCTGTGGCGCGCGACAAGGCGACGGCGACGCCGCCCGACGCGCCGCCGAGCGCCACGCAGAGCAGCAGATAGACCGGCAGCTCCTCGAGCGCCGGCGCGGGCAGCATCGCCGCCGGGCGCAGCGCGAGGTCCTGGCCGAGGGTCACGTCCACCACGAGCGCAGAGACGAGCGAGGCGATGGTGATCATCGAGAGCGACGCCTTGCCCTTGACGTCAAGCTCGGCCGACGCCGAGGCCGCCGCCGCGGACGCCACCGCCGCCACCGCCGCGTCGTCGCCGCCCCCCCCGCTGAGCGCCGGCAGCCCCATGGCCTCAGCCGCCAGCTCGGCGCTGGCGACCGCCCGCGCCTCGCTCTCACACGCTTGCCGCGCCGCCACCACCACTGCGTCCGAGACCACCTCGAGCGCGAAGACGATGCCGGCGAGCGGCGCGTTGAAGCCGGCGGCGACTCCGCTCGCGGCGCCCGCGGCGAGGAGCTGCCGACGGAAGCGGAGGTTCTGCGAGGCGCCTGAGCCGAGGCCCAGCACGGGCGCCTCGAGCAGCCGCTCGACTGCGCGGGAGGTGAAGATGCCCCACTCCACCGCTGGACCCTCGGGGCCCAGGCTGCAGCCCGAGCCGAGCGTCGCCACCGCGGCGGCGGTGCGCGCCACAGACGCCGCGGGCCGAGGCCGCGCACCGTCGGTCGCCTCGGAGACGTGGCCCGCCAGCCCCGGGCCCAGCCCCGCGGGACCGCACGCCGCTCGCAGCGCGGCGACCGCGAGGCCGCCCGCGGCGGGGACGAGAAACGTGTACTGCGGCAGCACGGCGGCGTCTACCACGGCCATCCCGACGCTGGCCGCCGGCTCGCCGTAAATCGTGGTGGCCACTGCCGCCACAGACACCTTGAACGTGGCGACGCCCAGGCCAGTGAGCCCCCCAGTCAGCGCGGCCCCACCCAAAAGGCCGGCAAACGAGCGGAGCGAGTAGCCGCCAAGGGCCTCCGAGCCATCCAGCCAGCGAGCCGCCAGCGTGGCGGTCTCGACCGGCGAGCCCGCCCCAGCTGGATTGCGGCGTGGCTCTGATGGGCCCAACTCAGCAGCATTGGCCGGCGCGGGCCTTTCAGATTCGGACATGGCGGCGGCGACCGACCGCGCGCCCAGTCGTAAAGAGTTCGACTCGCACACGCGCCGCCGACACGCCACATCCGGGCTCGCAGTGGCCCACACGGCGACCACAATGGATGGGAAGAAAAGTAGCATTTTCACCTCCAGAGTTGTTCACAGCGGGCCATTAGGCTACTTCCAAATCAGCAGCCGGGACATGAACCGCCCTGTGAAAAGCCCACAGCGCGCGAACTATCAGTTGGTTTGCGGTGCTGCGGCGTCCGAATCGGAGCAAAATGTCGCAGTTTCAGGCCTTGAACAAGAATGTAGACGATCTACGGAGCACTGCCGACGTGTTTAGCAGCGTTGCCAAGCAGGCCAACTTGATCGGCTCGCGCTTCTCCTCGGGAGGGAAGTTTACAGAGAAGCAGTTTTTGGCGGGAGAGGACGCCACAGCAGTGGCTGCAAAGCCGGATGAGGCCGAGGAAGACGAGGCGGCCGTCGCTGCGCCAGGTGCGTGCGGCCTTGTGTTGGACACGGCGCCCCGGAGCAAGCCCGCCGCTTACCTACAATGGGCCACATATGGCTATCCACCGTTACGTTGCGCCCCCCGCAGAGCACGATCCCAACGACAGGCGAACGCTGTACGAGCGCCTGAAGGAGCAGAGGGAGGCCAAGCAGGAGGTATGGGAGGAGGAGCACAAGTTCAAGAACCAGATGGATCACTGGAAGCTGGGCGAGGATGACGTGGCGTTTGAAGAGGTGGGAGCCCAAAGCCACTTCTTGACGCGGCCACCCCTCCGCACTCGCCCTACCGACTTCCTCGTCCCACCCACCAGGAGCGCATGGACAAGCTCGCCGCGCAGCGTTCGGAGGCGGAGCGCCTGCGGCAAGAGTCGGTGGATTTTTACAAGCTAGCGCGGGAATCCCAGTACAAGACGGCACCAGCGGCGCCCCCAGTGAAAAAGGCTCCGGTCGCGCAGCAGGCCAAGCCGTCGAAGCGGCCGCTCAACGCTCTCCCCGCGGCGCTCCGAGTCGTCAGGTCCAAGCCGAGTGCGGTCGCGTCAGCTGCTTCTGCCGGGGGATCGATAGCAGCAGCCTCGGCTACCACAACACCCGCCTCCTCCGCCAGCGCATCGTCGTCTGCGCCGGCTGTGCCGGTAGGGGCCGTGCCCGCGCCCGCGCGGGCTGCTGCCTGCACCTCTTTACTCGGCCTCGCATACGGATCTTCCGACGACGAAGAGGGAGAAGGCTGAGATAGATGCAGTGTTGCCGTTGCAGCGCCGTGAGAAGGGCGCAGGGCGCAGGGCGCGCGCGCGGGGGGGGGGCAGAGTAAGACTTATTCAAGAGGGGAAGATGAAGATGATGATTCTCTCTTTGCCCACACCCACGCTGCAGGTTAACCCTAACCCTAACATTTATGTTTTGGAGTTTGGGGCGCTCGATCTCCTGTTCTCATTCCCAGGCCTTCGTGCCTCCATCTCCATCTCCATGTATATATTATATAGTATATATACTTATACTTGTAGGATATAGGCAATATAGGCATTCGCAATCGCGCTCGCCTTTTGCTGCTGCTATATTGCATTGGCATTGCCTTATCCGTATACGTATACTTGTATACTTAAACAGCTTATAGCATATAGCTTTATTATGTATAGCGTATACGGATACGGATGATACGGGTCTGTAGTCAGGGCCTAAAAAATAATATATAATCTCTCTCTTATAGCTTTATATATTTCTATTAATATATATATATATATAATTATATAATAATTTATAAAAATATTTTATAAAATATAAATATATATATATATAAATATATATATATATATATATATATATATATATATATATATATATATTATATATATATATATACATATAT
>Ga0335398_10010701_pt1 | contig 10395 bp, 5 predicted proteins | sample BON03_FD_205742 | JGI IMG/M metagenome (GOLD analysis project Ga0335398, IMG submission 205742) | Freshwater microbial communities from Lake Bonney liftoff mats and glacier meltwater in Antarctica - BON-03 (spades assembly) (version 2) | ecosystem: Environmental > Aquatic > Freshwater > Ice >... | reverse complement strand
AAATATATATATATATATATATATATATATAGATATATATATATATATATATATATTTATATATATATATATATATATATATATATTTATATATATATATCTTATATATATTGGGTCAACCCAGACCGGCGCACAAAGGTGGAAACCAGCCTTCGCACTAAGTTCAAAATCAGCCCTCGCACTACGTTTAAACCATCCCTCGCCGCCTAGACCTCAAACCCCCGCCGCTGCCGACTCCCGCGCATGTGGCCCACCCACCCCCCTTCACTCACTAAGCTTCCCCTCACTAAGCTCAATCCCCTTCACTCACTCAGCTTATACTGCCTCACACACTAAGCGTATAACCCCCCTCACGCACACCTCACGCACTAAGCGTACACGCCCTCACACACTAAGCTTGACCCCCCATACTTCACACACTAAGCGTACACTCCCCTTCACACACTAAAGCATACACCGCCTCACACACTAAGCTTGTACCCGTGTGAACCTTGGCCTTTACAAGATATTCTTTCACGTTAAAGCTTTTGTGCACGAGTCCATCATCCTTTGATTACCCCCGCCCACCAACGATACCCACACGATTGCAATACTATTGCAATACTATTGCGAAATATACAACCCTCCCCCGACCCTCCTTGTGTGTGCCATACACCATACAATATCATTAATGGCAATATCGTGTAAAGGCCAAGGTGAACCCGAGCGTCACCCCCTGCCCTGATTTACCCCAGCGGGTACGCCGCCGACACACACAGTACACAGTAGTCGACGCGGCGTAACCAAATATAGGTGTACGCGGGGCTACCAATACAAAGCCACCGCCTATGCTCTACGCTCTACGCGTTGTAGATAGTAGAGCACGCCGCCGACACGCACAGTACACAGTGGGTCGACGTGGCACAACAAACTATAGGCGGGGCTACCTAGCCACCGCCTATGCTCTACTCTCTACGTGTTGTAGATGGTAGAGTACGCCGCTGATATACACAGTACATAGCCCCCCCCCGTCGAATCCAGATTAGGGCGGAAGAGGGGTTTCGCGATAACCCCGGGTAAACTCCTAAATCTCAAGTAAAACTTACCGTTACCCCAAAGGGGGAGGTAGCCCAGCGCGGAAATTACCCCGGAGATCTATTCTGTGAAACCCCCTCAGTAGATTCGACGGTCCGTGGCAAACCTGCTCTTCTAAGTGAGGGGGGGTGGTCCTTCGTGTGGTCGTTTGTGGTGTTGTTCGTGTCGTGTGTTTGTATGTGTGACCTGTTTCTCTTAGACTCAAACAGCCTAATCACCAACGCAACGTCCCCCGCCCTGGAATATATCTATAGACCTATGCAGAGAGAGAGAGAGAGAGAGAGAGAGAGAGAGACGTACAGATAGATATGGATATAGAGCTATGTATGTAATTATATCGAGATTCAAACACTCCCGTCTTCCGGAGTGTTTGGGTCACCACCCGATCGTGTTCACTCGGGGTTTACCCTTAAAGGTGCCCTGTGCGCCTACAGTACTGTAAGTGACTCGACTTGGATTTTCCTATACTCAAAACGACGAAACTCTTAGTCGAAACTCGCTCAGGTACCTGAGCAAAACGAGTTTACCCATAGCGGTTATTTAGTAGCTGCAGGGCACCTTTAACCTGGGGGTAACCCGGTTCTGAGCCATTTGGCCTCCGCTGCCAGCTTGCTCCGCTCCGACCAGAGGTTAAACCGCTGCTGTTACTACTCCTCTACTATGTGCTACTGCTACTAGTACCACTACTACTACTGCTACTACTGCTACTACTAATACTACTACTTCTACTACCAAGAAGAAGAAGAATCCGCCACTCACCTTGCCGCAGACCAAGGAGGCGAGCTTCATGTAGAGCGCCGCCGTGTAGCAGTTGCCCACCTACGCGAGTCAAAACGGAACATAAGAGAGTCAGGTCGACAGAGAAGATGCTTCGTTCATGTCACAGCAGGCGCGACAGCTAACACCACGGAGGGGAACAGTCGCGCATCTAGGGAATCAGGGTTGTTGTGTTCACATTCACACGGGGAATCTATCGCCCTGCCAGGTGCGCTCTTCGTTCCGCGACTCGGCGAAGCTCCTCGGGTTAACCCGACGGTGTATGTATTCAATCTTGTAATGCAGACAGAAATGCATCTATAGAAGAGCCCTTTCACAGTTATAACAACACCAACTACGTCATAACAAGCACTCCCGCAAGCAGAAGGCATACTCCTGCACGTCTACGACAACCGGAACCGCGTATGCGGCTAGCGGTGCGTGGCGTGCCTAAGGGCGCGCTTTGCACGCACTCGGGTTAACCCGAGGCCTCCGTTTTCCCTGCCAGGTGCGCTCCTCGTTCCGAGGCTCGGCGAAGCTCCTCGGCAAGTGGGCGCGCGGCAAGGCGGGCGCGGTGGTGCCCGCCGGAGTCAGGAAGGTCGCGGTCCGCCTGGTTGCGAGGGCCACCGCTGACCAGGGTTAAAGTTAAAGAGGGCGAGGGCTTAATTAAAGGTGCCCTGCAGCTACTAATGAACCGCTATGGGTAAATTCGCTTTGCTCAGGTACCTGAGCGAGTTTTGACTAAGAGTTTCGTCGTTTTGATTATAGGAAACTCAAGGTCGAATCACTTAGGCACACAGGGCACCTTTAAAGAGGACGAGAGCTTAAGGGCGCGCACGCTGACTAGGGCCGAGCGGCGCGGGCACAACGTTTCCATACTACATATATCCATCTATTTATCTATACTATATCTATCTACCTATCTATCTGTCACTATGGATAGATAGATAGTCTGGCGGCGAGGCGTGGGGTTAACCCTGCGTATCTATACTATATCTATCTACCTATCTATCTATCACTATGCATAGATAGATAGTCTGGCGGCGAGGCGTGGGTTTAACCCTTCGTATCTATACTATATATATCATATTTCTACCTATCTATCTATCACTATTGATAGATAGATAGTCTGGCGGCGAGGCGTGGGGCGCTGGGGCAGCGTCGGCGTGCGCCAGCATGGTTGCCCGCACGACCGCTGCGCTGAGCTTGAGCTGGCACGGGGGTGAGCTCCTCTGCGTCGTGTGAGTGAGAGTGGTGAGAGCGGTTCGGGAGGTCGGCGTGGAGGCGGGCGGGGCAGCTCCCAATCGTAAATGTGTGGTGTGTGTGACCCTGTGTGTGAATATGTGATAGGTGCTGATTAGTGATGGTATTGAGCGCATGCACGCTCGAGTGGTGCACACGCCCCTGCGTGCTACGTCGCGTTCGCGTGTGTTGCGGTATGTACACACTGCTACTGCTACACACGACTCAGCACTGCGCCAGCCTCCATCACAGTCTCGGTCAGGCATATGCACCTAACCTACCACACAAATGCAAACAAACTACAAACTATATATATGGATCGCGATATCAAATATATATATATATGTATAAATATTATATTTATTGTATATAATAAAATAAAATGTTGATGTATTTCCAAAATTAAATATATAATATTGATATTGATCGTGTCTTACAAAATTATAAAACTGTATATGTATATGTATGTGTGGTACGTGGTATGATATGTCATATGTAGCTTATATCTTATAATGTATATATATAATAATAATATTGCATAAATAATGTGTTGCTGCATGTGTGTATAATACACATACACACATATATATATAAAAATATATATATATATATATATATATATATATATATATATATCATAACAATATAATCAATATCAATAATATTAAAAGCAAAAAGTAAAAGTAAAAGATGTGTGTGTGTATGTGTGTGTGTTTTCTTGGAAAAAAAAAAAGCAAAATACAAAATGAAGAAGTATACAAGCACACAAGCTGCAAGCTGTCTGTGATATGCGACTGATAGACTGAGCATAGAGCGTGAGCGCAGAGCGGAACTTGAAAAACGACTGCCGACTGGTTTGGGGTTAACCCGGGGTTCACGACACGTTCTGGCTGCGGCAGCGAGACGCCAGCGCTAGCCGCCAGCGAGCACACTTTCTTCGGAGCAGGGGGTAACCTCCTCCCCCCCCCCCCTCCCCCCTCGGTATCGGTTCACTCTTTTGGGGCGCCTCCCCTCGGCATCGTCCCGCTTCACTCTCGCTTTCCCTCGGTATCATCCCACTGGCGCAGCGCCTCCCAGATGAGGACGGAGGCGCAGGTAGCCACGTTGAGCGAATTCTTCACGCCGTGCGTCGGCACCTGCGCGACAAACGAGCCATGGTGTGAATAGGACCAGCATAGCTGTGAAGGCCACGTTGACATAGCTGTGAAGGCCACGTTGAGCGAATTCTTCACGCCGTGCGTCGGCATCTGCGCGACAAACGAGCTATGGTGTGAATGGGCCTTTACAAGATAGTGTTTCACTTCAAAGCTGTATTGTGGTGAGTCAATCATCCTTTTATTGCCCCTCCCACCTGCAGAGCCTACCCTATTGCATTACTATTGCACGACCATTGCGCAATATACGCCCCCCCACCGACCCCTATTTTTATGTCATACACCATACAAGATTGGTGATGGCAATCTCGTGTAAAGGCCAAGGTGTGAATAGGACCAGCATAGCTGTGAATTGATCGACCCTACCCTAATGCACGAGCTCGCGATGGTCCTGGTTATGACAGCGATGCAGATGCTGCTGCTTACGGCGGCGACGAGCTTAGAGCACAGGGGGCCACAGTGCCTCCTGACCCTTACCCGCTCGACTAGCCCCCCCCCCCTAGATCAGTTCCCTGTACGTGTGTGCTCGTTTCCCCTTTGAATATGAACCGTCTGTGATTAGGAACAGAATAGCTGTGAGTTGAGCTTCGATCCTACCCTGGTGCTCGAGCTCGCGATGGTCCAGGTGTGATTAGGAATGGCATGAGCAGGCCCTAGTTTGCCCTTCTAATAGAGAAATCGTCGACGCGAGCAGAAGGCGGACATTTCATTGCACAATGGCGAATACCAGTGGTTAGGGTTACCCTAATTGTGTTGGCCTAATTTATGTAGCCATTTAGCCGCCTTCAATTATAACGGCCTTTGTACGCCCTCCCTCCACGTTAGCCGTTGAGTTTGTTACAGTGAAACTAGGGCCTGCTCATAGCTGTGCGTTGAGTTTCGAATCCTACCCTGGCGCTCGAGCTCGCGATGGTCCACGGGTGGGTTACTCAGGGGTCACACGGCCCGTCCCCACGCGCGGAGACCCCGACGGTATTATGGGCATGACTAGTTTTGTTTTAGCCAGGGACGGAGTGTTGCCCCTCGCAGCTCACCATGAGGGTTAAAGGGTTCAGGGTTAATCTTAGTAATAGTAGTAGTAGTAGTATTTGTTGTAGTAGTAGATGTAGTAGTAGAAGTAGTCGCAGTCATAGATGTAGATGCAGTAGTAGCAGTGGTAGGGCGTCGAGGGTTAACCCGACGCCGTGCGCGGAAACCCAGCCACCGTGGTTTATCGGGAGGGCACACGTCCGCCTCTCGCAGGCCGCCACACCAGAACCCCTCCGTCGAATCCACCAGGGATATTTCAGAGATGTCTTCCCAACGGTAATTTCCGCGCTGGGCTACCTTTAGGATTGGGATAAGATAACGGTTTACTTAAGAGTTAAAAGTTTACCCGGAGATAATCCGAAACCCCCCTCTGGTCCAATTCTGGATCCGACGGGCTGCCAGGCCACAAAAAGGACTAGGCCGGTGTGTGGTGTTGGAATCCAGTTTACAGTTCTACGGTGCCGCCGCGCTCGTCGTGGTTAAACCGAGGGTTGTAGCTTCGGGTTAACCCGAGCCCTTCTATCTATCTATCTATCGATTATATCTCGGGTAACAAGGGATAGATAGATAGATAGATAGACAGACAGACAGATAGATAGATCGGGTAAACCCGCGGTTCACTCGAACCCTTCTATCTATCTATCTATCTATTATATCTCGGGTTACGAGGGATAGATAGATAGATAGATAGACAGACAGACAGACAGACAGATAGATAGATAGATCGGGTACACCCGTGCCGCCGCGCTCGTCGTGGTGCCGAAGCCGTTTTACGGTTCCTTCTATAGGTTCCTTCTATAGTCCAGTTTGCAGCCAGGCGCCTATTTAAAGAACGATAACGTCCTAGCGCGTCCCACATGGCTGGGGGGGGGTTCGGGCTAACCCCGCTCCGCTAGCAAGGCTCGGCCTTACACAGGACAGACATGAGCAGGCCCTAGTTTGCCTTTGTAATAAGTAAAAATCGACGCGAGCAGACGTTGACAATTTCATTGCAAAATGGCGATTAACCGTTGTTTTCTCTAATTGTGTTGGCCTAATTTATTTAGCCATTTAGCCGCCTTCAATTATAACGGCCATTGGTCAACAGACCTCCGCGTCGATGGTTTTTAATTTTAGTGAAACTAAGGCCTGCTCATAGAGCAGTAGGTAACAGCGGAAGCTAGGTGCGGAGAATATATACATATATATATATATACATATATATATATATATATATACATATATATACATATATATATATATATATATATATATATATATATATATATATATATATATATATATACACATATATATATATTTGTGTGTGTGTGTGTGTATAAATATATTCGCAGCACCCGGCGGCCGTGGTCCAACAGTACATCGACTCGCCCTTGCTTGTCGCCGGTATGATAATATATATATATATATATATATATATATATATATATATATATATGTATATATATACATATATATACGCACCCTGACGAACCCGTCGCACTCCTCCATCACCTCTGCGTCGATCCCGATGAGTTCGTTGCCAAAGACGAGCGCGAGCCCCCCCCGCGGCATCTGGGAGCGCCAGTGCACCACCGCCTGGTCGGTCGTCTCGCACGCCCACACCGGCACACCGCGTGCCTTGAGCTCACGCACCTGCAGGGGCAGAGGAGAGACTGGAGGCCAGAGACAGAGAGCCTTTGCCGGGCGGACGATGGTAGAAGAGAGACTAGGAAGAAGGAGAGACTGAGGGGGCGCATCTGCCGGACAGGCAGATGAGAGACTAGAGGTGGAGGCCTACGGCAGAAAAAAGGCTGGAGGTGGAAGACGGAGGTTCAGCCTCTCCTTAGTGAGAAGCAGAGCGCCACGACGCGGGTGAGAAGGCAGAGGTATAGAAAGATTGATCTAGAGACCGGAACGGTATAGATATATGACGATGTGTATGTATGTATGTGCATATGTATAGATCCGTATAGATCTACAGATAGATCTATAGATACCGGCGGAGGGGAGGGAGCCGAGCACCGCTTCCAGCGTGGAGCCGGCGTAAGAGTGGCACACGTACTCGGCCGAGCCCATTGCCGTCCGCAGCAGCTTGGGCTGGGGCGGCGTCGGCGTGATCCCGCAGCATACGATGGCCTCGATCCGCGCCGCCTCCGCCGCGCGAAAGATATTACCCACGTTGGCCGCCGAGCGTAGGTTGTCCAATACGAGCGTGAGCGGGAAACTCGGCGCGTCTGCAACCTCCTCCAGTGACCGGTCATGGTTCCTCAGCCACTCGCTCCGGTCGTTGCGGTGCTCGCGCACCATAAAGGCAATCGAGTTTGCAATCACCGCCGCGCGCTGTGGCTGCTCCGCCGCGGCTAGAGCGCCGTCGTTTCGTGGTAGCACGAAGCTCGAGTATATACGCAGCGCCGACGAGCCGCGAAATTCGGCTGAGTCGAGCAGCACCTCAATTCCAGGAAAGCCGATGGCGGTCAATGCCGTGTGCAGGCGCTCCTTGCGCTCTCCGCTGCCGGCGGCGTAGCGCGAGTTGAGCGCGACGGCCTGCTCACCGATTCTGCTGAATGCGGTGCTGCGCGAGGGCGGTAACGTGCAGCATGACGCGCGCATGACGAGGCACGCTGCGGCGGTGAGCCGGCCGAGCCGTCCCGTGGGACAGCGCGAGCTGGCACGGCGGAGCATCTCGCGTCGCGCAGGCCAGTCGCTTCGCCTAATCAATTCACATGCATGGCCATGCAAGTTGTGTGTGGGTCGTGTGTGCCCTTGGGTCCCTTATCTATTATCTAAGTAAGCGGCCTGCCGCACATCCGCACTACACCGCCTATGGCATACCATTAGGCTAGCGACGACCGACGGAGATTATTATAACGACAGAAGGCGCACAAGGATATATATGTATATACCACAACAAGCACACAAGCAAGAGTACAAGTACAAGTACACGGCAAGTACAAGGGCTCTTCAAGACAAGGGTATATATATGCAAGTATAAGTATGAGTAGAGTATATCAATTTACATAATACATAATACTCATACTATTAATATGATATGAATATGAATATGAAGGATATGTTTACCAAAAAGAAAAAGAAAAAGGAAAAAGACAAGACTTATAACTTATTTATACTTATACAAGAGCACGGTCGCACGTGGCAGCCAGTCGCCACTTGCGGCAGTCGCTTCACGCATCTTTTAGTTAGAATGGGCAACGAGCAAAGAGACATCGAGGTCGAGAACTGTCTACCAAAGACACGTCGGTCGGAGGTCAGAGAGTGCTAGTATGCTAATGCTATAGCTCAAGGTCTCTGCTTGTCGACCTCAGCGGATTTCTTTTAGGGGCCGTGTCGCCGTGTGTTCGATACATAGCACATAGCAGTATAGTGCAGAGGTGTATATACATATATATTGTACTGTTTACCGTATAATGTATATGTATATAGTAACTGTGTACCGTAACTACTACTAACGTATACAAGAATGCAACGACACCACAAAACTGGTTGAGGTTGAGATACGCAGGTCGTATCTGCTAGGTACGAGTAAAGAGGCAACACACGGACAGAAGAAACGAGAGAGGACGGACCCGCGCACGCGCGCGCGCGTCCCTTGGCCTTTATAAGATATTGTTTATGTTGTCGGCCGGCCGTCGTGCCTGCCGTCGTGTCTACTGGGGTGGTGCTGGAGAGTGCGGCTGTGGCGCACCCGTGGTGGCCAGACATCTGCCAGCCCGAGTCTAGCGTGCCGACGCCTGCGGGCTGATCACTCCAAGCTGCCATCGAAAGAAAGCAAGCGCGGGGTCAACCCGACCCACACAGAGCCCCAGCCAGACACCGCAGGGGGGAAACACCACAGGGAGGAAACAGCACATGAGGGAAACAGCACACGGGGAAACCCATCCGCCAACAGTTTAACTTAGAGGCTGTTGTGCACGAATCAACCATTCTTTCATTCCCCCCGCCCACTTGCATTGCCCACCCTGGTGCGATACTATTATTGCGTGATTATTGGGCAGTATCAGTTTTCGACTTCTCCTCGAACTCTCGTTTGTATGCTGTAATATACTTACACCAAACCATATTGGTAATAACAATTATCGTGTAAAGGCCAAGCGTCCGCGCCATCACGATGCGGCGAGCGGCGTGTCTAGTGGCGGCAGCAGCGTGTGTTGCGCCTGTGTCGCATCACTGCCGCTAAGAAAAAAATTGAGCATAGGACACTTTTTAAAACTGGTTGAGATACGCAGGTCGTAGCTCGTAGCTGCCTAGGTACGAGTAAAGGGTTAACACGGACACAAGAAACGAGAGAGGACGGACCCACGCACGCGCACACATCCGCGCCATCACGACCCGCGCACGCGCGCGCGGCCGCGCCACTACGCGGCGGCGAGCGGCGTGTCTAGTGGCGGCAGCAGCGTGTTGCGCCGGTGTCGCATCACAGCCGACCTCATCCGCCGCTTGGTCGCGGCGTAGGCCTTTGGCTGGATGTCGGGGTGCCAGAAGCGGACCAGCAGCACGACGCGCGTCTCGCTTGCGTGGCGGTTCCACACCTCGTGCTCGTACGAGTCGTCGAACACCAGCAGCTCTCCCTCCCGGTATTCGCGTACCTGAGGAGGTTAAAAAACAATTAGTCCTCAACTAATATATACTAGATAGATGCGTGCGACTACGCAAGCAGCTGTTTTATTCGCTCGTATGAGTCGTCAAAACATCAGCAGCTGCCCCTCGCGGTATTCACGCACCTGAGAAAGTTCAGATCTCATTAATATTTATTATAATTAATATATATATATATATACTATTTATAATTGGTGCTTTGTTATATACTATATGTAGATGATGGTTATTAATTATTATGTATTGTGGGTATGTGTAGTATGAGAAGGAGAAGGAGTCCCCCCCCCCACTGATATACACTAGAAAGGTGCGTGTGACTACGTAAGCAGCTGTTTTACTAGCTCGTATGAGTCGTCACACACCAGCAGCTTCCCCTTCCGGTATTCACGCACCTGACAAAGTTCAGATACAATTAGTACCGTCTCAAATAATATATCCTTAGAAATATGCGTGTAACTAGGAAACAGCTGTTTCAAGGGGTAATGAATAAACCCCCCACCCCAAATAATACAATAGAAAAGGAATGTAACTACGTACCTGTTTG
>Ga0335398_10010700_pt1 | contig 10396 bp, 11 predicted proteins | sample BON03_FD_205742 | JGI IMG/M metagenome (GOLD analysis project Ga0335398, IMG submission 205742) | Freshwater microbial communities from Lake Bonney liftoff mats and glacier meltwater in Antarctica - BON-03 (spades assembly) (version 2) | ecosystem: Environmental > Aquatic > Freshwater > Ice >... | reverse complement strand
GAACCGCTGAGCAAGTCCGCGAGCAACGCCAAGTAACCCTGGACATCGCCTACCGCCAGCACCCGGAACGCTTCGTGCGCAAACCACCGGCACCGCCCACCATCCAGACCGCTACCTGGATCAACAAACCGGAAGAGGAGACCGCAACGAAAACCTAACTCACACCAAAATATGTCTCAGAAAGGTTGACACCTTCCGCCAACGTTCCCCGCGATAGAACACGCAGGCGAGGAACACGTCAGCCAAGAGCGGATCGATTCGACGATATCTGAAGGTGGAGTACCGTCAGTCGTATGACCGAAGAACAGGTTTATACCGTCATCGAGAAGTTCGGCAATATTGAACTGCGGGCCTACGATCCGTGCATGATCGCCGAGATTTCCGTCGAGGGGACGTTCGAGGGTGCGGGAAGCCGAGCTTTTCGACCGCTGGTCAGCTTCATCGGGGGCGGCAACCGAACGGGCCAGAAAGTTGCCATGACCGCGCCCGTTCTGCAAGACGTGCCGGACGGTCGTTCGGACGGCAGCGAGTACGTCGTCTCATTCGTCATGCCCGCCGGATCCACTCGGGCCGATATGCCCGATCCCACGGATACGCGAGTTGCACTACGCGCCGTCCCCGCCCACAAAGCAGTGGCAATTCGGTTCTCTGGCCGGTGGACAAAGTTATCCTTTGACGAGAATCTGACAGCTCTCGAAACCGCAGCAACGGAGCACGGCTTCACGCTCGCGGGAGATCCGAGGCTTGCCCGATACGATCCACCATGGACGCCGTGGTTCATGCGCCGTAACGAAGTTGTCTGGACAATCGCGGTAGACGAGTAGGGCTGCTGGGAGAAAGTTTCTGAGAAAAACACCGCTAGCGGTTGCGCCCGCTGCCGATGTTCGGCCAAGATCAGGAATCGTCTGATGTACGCCGGCAGGAGTAGTAATGAGCATCGAATCGCAGGAGCCCCACTTCCAGACCGATGATGACGACAAGGGCAAAGGGCTCGCGAAGAACTCCGTCGGCCTCATCGGCGGCATCATTCTGGCCATCTCCTGCGTCGCACCTGCCTATACCCTGACCGCAACGATCGGTCTCCTCGGAACTGATGACGGCACCAAGATTCCCGTCATCTTCATCGCCGGCTTCATTCCCATGTTCTTCGCCGCCTTCGCCTACCGAGAAATGAACAAGGTCGCGCCTGACTGCGGGACATCATTCACCTGGACAACCAAGGCGTTCGGCCCCTACGTCGGCTGGCTGGGCGGTTGGGCCGCGATCCTGGCCACCGTCATCGTGTTGTCGAACCTGGCTGGTGTCGCCGTTCAGTTCGTGTATCAGTTCATCGGCGACATCATCAATAACCCGACCATCAGCGACCTGTGGACGAACCGCCTCGTCAATGTCGTCACCTGTCTCGCCTTCCTCGCCATCGCGACCTACATCGCCTACCGCGGAATCACGACGACCGAGCGCTTCCAATACATCCTGGTTGGCTTCCAGATGATTGTCCTGGTCATCTTCGGTGTCGCCGCGATTGCGAGCGCCTCCGCGTCCGAGACCGGTTTACCCTTCAGCTGGGAATGGTTCAGTCCCGTTGGAATGACGTTGTCCGCCTTCATCGCCGGACTATCCGGATCGATCTTTGCCTTCTGGGGTTGGGACTCGGCCCTCACCGTGAACGAAGAGTCGAAGGACTCCAGCAAAACCCCCGGCCGCGCAGCAATCCTCGCGGTCATCTCAATCCTTTTGACCTACTTGCTCGTCGCGATCGCCGTCATCATGTACGCCGGGGTCGGCGACACTGGGATCGGAATCACAAACCCGGATACTGCCGATAACGTGTTCGGCGCCGTAGCCGAGCCGGTCCTCGGCGACCCGTGGTACCTCTTCCTCTTCCTGGCCGTCATCGCCTCAAGCGCAGCGAGCCTGATCACGACGTTCTTGCCCACGTCTCGAACGCTGCTGGCCATGGCCACCTACAAAGCGATACCCGCCAAGTTTGCAACGATTCACCCGAAGTACCTCACGCCGTCGTACGCAACCGTCACTGCTGGAATCGGTGCTGGCGCGTTCTACGCGTTTCTGACGTTCACTAGCGAGCGGGTTCTGCTGGACACGATCTACTCGATCGGCATCATGATCTGCTTCTACTACGGGCTGACCGCATTCGCGTGTGCCTGGTACTTCCGCAAGGAGATGTTCAACAGCGTCTCGGCCTTCACTTTCAAGTTCCTGCTGCCATTCCTCGGCGGCATCGGCCTGGTCATCGTCTTCATCATCACGCTTCGCGATTCGTACTCCCCCGACTACGGCAGTGGTGCCTCAATCGGCGGAGTCGGGATGGTCTTCATCCTCGGGGTCGGCCTCATCTTGTTCGGGGTCGTTTTGATGATCGTATGGCGCATCAAGGAACCAGCCTTCTTCAAGGGCAAGACGCTCAAGCGCGATACTCCGGCACTTATCGTCGCTGAGTAGGCCTAGAGCAACCCCATCGCAGCTAGCATTCGAATCATGACCGAAAAGCGGTCCGCAAGCCCACGATCTTTAGTCGTGGGTCTAGGGCCGTCGGGGCCTGAATGTCAGAGGGATGCTGCACTGTCTGCGGTGTGAAGTATCGGTCGACTAACAAGGGTGTGTACTCGGCGAAGTACCACGTGATCTGGTGCCCGAAGTATCGCCGCTGGGTGATCGGCGGGCGGGTTGAAAGCCGGTTGAAGCTGGAAGTGGTGCGCGGCTATGTCGAGAACCAGAAGCTCGCCGGTTAGGCCGTGTCGTACCGCTACCGCGCCTATCCCGGCGAAGATCAGGAATCCGGGCTGTTCACTCATGCCAGCCATGCGCGTTTCGTGTGGAATCTGGCGTGTGAGCAGCAGTCCTATTACCGGGTGGCTGGGCGAATCAGCTCGCCGCCGAACTCGGCTGCCAGGTTCCGCCAACTCGCAGAGGCCCGCGCGGATAACGTATGGCTTGCTGCCGGATCGTCCAGTGTTCAGCAGCAAGCCTTGCGCGATTACGACCAGGCGGTGCGTAACTGGCTCGGTCACCGTTCCCATCGCAAGCCGACGTGGCGCAAAGCTGGCCGCGATGAAGGGTTCTGCATCCGCGACGTGAAGGTCGAAAAATGCAGCCGGAGGTGGGCTCGGGTGTTCGTTCCGAAAGTTGGCTGGCTGCGGTTCCGGCTCTCCCGAGCACTGCCAGCGGGAACTGGAATGGCGCGGGTCACCCTGGACACGGCGGGCCGCTGGCACGTGTCGTTCACCGCAACCCAACCGGCAATCAACCGAGAACCGGCCGATAGCGCGGTCGGGATCGCCCGGGGCGTGGCCACCACCGTGGCTTTGTCTACCGGCCAGCACTATCAGATCCCACATAGCCGCAAAGCCGACCGTGAAGCCCGCAAGCTCGCGGCACGAATGTCCCGGCAGAAACGCGGATCGATACGGCGCGAAGCCACGAAGCGAGCCGCAGGCAAGCTGCACGCGCAGGCAGCGGATCGGCGTAAAGACTGGATCGAGAAGACCACAACCACACTGATCCGCTCCCACGATGTGATCGTGCTGGAAGACCTGCGGATCCAACGCCGCACAAGTCGTTTTGGCCCGAGGGCTCCTCGCCCTTGCGCCTACCCCTGGACATGGGGGGCAAGACCCGCGAACCGGGTCTGCGCGCGGAAACCCCGAGAAATCGGTAGCGCGAACCACCCAGACGAAGGCAGCCGCGTGAGCGACCGCCAACCTCGGGAATCCGACGATCTTCAGTCGTCGGAGGAAGTCAATGGCTCAACCAGTAGTTGCGACGTCCGTTCTGGGCCCATAGACGGTGAAGCGCTTACCGTCGCGCATCACGACGGGGCGACCCTCGATGACGCGTTGGAAATTCGCTGCATCTATTCCGCCTTTGCGGCGACCGATGATGACGTAGTCGCCGGAATCGAGATAGTTAGCGATGATCTCGTGGTAACCAGCGAGCGTCGTCGAGAACTTCGTCCCGCGGATATCGACCAACACGGAGCAGCCATTGGCCAAGTTGCGACTGAGGCTATTGGACAGGATCTCCAAGGATGGCGAATCGCTGGTCACGCACTTACCGTCACTGACTGCGGCAGTGAGCGCACTGACCGGCACCGGGGTTCCCGCATCCGGCGTTCTGCGCTGCAGAATGAAAAGTGATGAGAGGGCAACCGCTGCGCTCAAAGCTCCGATCCCGACGATCGGCCCGAGTCGGCTACCCGCCCGCCACCGCTGCGCCAAGGGATCGAAAACGATCTGGGCAAATGCTGCGTACAACAAAATTAAACCGACAGCGTAGAACGCTTTATATGCCTGAAAGAACGTTGGCGTGTACATGATGACGAGTAGTTGAACCGCGCACAGCACGACCCAGATTCGGGCGACTGGGCGCTTGAACCACACCACGAGCATCACGGCGACGGTTACGAGGAAGAGCCCGATCACAATTGGCCACGAGAACGATCGCTCAAGATTGGGGGTAAGCCCATAGATCAGTTCAAGGCGTGCCAGGCCACGGCCGGGCACGGGCGGTCTGCCCAATTGATCGGTCACGGTTAACCCCAGCATCTGGCTGGGCGCGGCGATAAAGAACGGCAGCATGATGGCCGTTCCGACGGCGACAGCAGATCCGAAGTAGATCGAAGCAGTTCGCCACGACTTGAAAATCAGGAACCCGATCGCGATGACTAGCAGCGGGATTGCAGCCCAGATTTTGGTCGCGACGGCCAACCCGAAAAGTGCACCGCCAAGAATCAGCCACAGTCTGGCTGGGGCCTTACGGTTGAGTAGCAATAACCCAACCAAGGTGGCTAACACCATGAATAGCTCGAGGTATGGAATCCGCTGCGTGTAGATCAGACCTGGCTGAACGCAGTAAGCGAGACCAGCGACAACCGCTGCGACAGTCCCGACCCGTTTGGCAACGAGATAGATCAACAGCGCGCCAACCGCTCCCAGCACCATGAACGTCAGGCGCGCCGCGGCAAAGGCTTTCGCATCGTCGGTCAGTTGCGCGACCAACGAGAACGGCGCTAAAACGACCGCGATTCCGGGCGGGTGAACAAGGACAAAGTCGCGGTAGGGGAGCTCACCGGCTGCCAGCGATAGACCAGCTTGGAAGTACACGTTCCCGTCGTAGCCCAGCGCGTTCGAAAGTCCGCCGAGCCCATCGGATGCCCACAGCCTGACTGCGAATGCGAGCAAGACGAGGACGGGGGCGATCGGGTTCTGCTTCACCCAGTCGATGACCGATCGTTTGGCAGGCGCCTCTGACGCAAGTTGGGCATCCATCGTGGCGCGATGCTACTACGGGCGTCTTAACTCAGCGTGTAACTAGTCCACAGGCTGCAGTCGTATCCGGCATGGTTCTTCCACGTTTTAAACTCGATGGAATCCGGTGCCAGAATCGCCGGCACCACGAGGTCAACACGACGACCGCCAATGAGTTGGTGTTGGTTAAGCCAAGCGCCCGGCTCACCGAGCGTCGTCAGCGTCGTCGATACAACCTCAGAGGTATCGACACTTCCAATCGTCAGCGGCTTCACGGAATCGACCGAGTTGATAGTGAAGACCCCACTAGATCCCAAACACCCATCGTTCACCGGGTTCGCAACGACCATATATGCCTGGGAGGTCTTGGCCACGGCGTACCACTGATTCATCGTGTTCTCTGGGTGCTGGTACGCGAATAGTCCACCGGCATAGTGGAGATGACCGTCACGCCGGACATGGCTGGCGACGGGATAGCTCGCGGCGCGTACCGCGAAGTCGCTCGCAGCCTGGACCGTCCTTCCGTTCGGACCCTCTGCCACGGCGTCCGCTTGAGCACGTGTCCTCGGCTGACCCGAGAAACTGAATGCTGGGAGCACCACCAGCCCAGGGAGTTCCTCATTCGCCCGCACCATCTCAAAGCCAGTGAACACAGTCGCGGCGTTGTGCAGGTTGTCACCGCACTCTCCGAACGCCGAGTCTCGATAGAGCTCTGGTCGATGGCGGCCAATCGTCGCCTTTTGTCGTTGTCGAACAGTGCTGGATCTAAATCGGCGTACAAGTTGGTCCGGGACTCAGCCGCTCTGGTCTCAGTGTTCGTCGCCGGAGCGTGAGCAACACGCTTGCCGTCTGCCTGCCAAATCGATGCCAATCCGACGAACAGACATAGGCGATGATGCAACGAACGTTCTAGGAGAACGCTCAGCGGTGCAGCGGCGGCCAACCACCGGTCTTGGCGCCTATAGCTGCGGAAGATTTAGACCGGGGCGGCCGTAACGCGCGCCAGGATTATCCCAATGTCACGTGAGAGGACCGAACGAGGTGGGCGCGGAACGAGCATTACCTGCACGAGCGCGGATGCGACTCAGATGGTGAGCAGTACGCCTGCGATGGCTACCGCTGCTCGCATACGTATCCTTCGGTGATCGCGTAGGTTCCCTGGTTATTCGACCACCAATCGGTCAACGACCGACGCTACCCAAAATGGGCCTCGGATCGCAGAGTGCACGGTGCGCACGGTGCGCACTGTTCGAGAAATCGAGTCGTGATTGCGCTCGGCCTCAAGTTGAGCGCGGAGCCGGTTACCAGTAGGTTCCACACATGACTACCCCTGCGCCAGCCCCGTTCACCATTCCTGCGGACAACCTCAAACGTCCCGGGACCGTCGTTGTCGTCGCAATCCTCGTCTTCATCATTGCGCTACTTAACCTCGCGGCCGCTATCGGTGCCGTCTACCTCGCCACGCAACCTGGCGAGGCCGCGACCCTCTTCGGTGGATCAACTAGCGACTTCTTCTGGTGGTTCAACGCCCTCATGTCGTTCGTGCTCTTCCTCATCTACATCTGGCTGGCACGTGGCCAGCTGAAGGGAGACGCCCAATCGTGGATGCTCGTCAACATCCTGATGGTCATCAACATCTTCTTCGCGTTCTTCCAACTGTTCTATGGGACCGGGTTCGCCGCCATCTTCTTCGGTCTCATCGTCCTCGTGCTGAACAACACCAAGAACTCCAAGCCGTACTTCATGTCGAAACTGCCACCTGAGGTCAAGGCCCAAATCGTCGCGGCTCAGGAGCAAGCCACTGCTGCGAACGCTGCTGCTGCGGCGGTAGCAGCCCGGCAGGCGGCCGATGCTGCGGCAGCACAGGAACAGCCCCCGACGACCACACCAACAACAACACCAACTTCCTAGGAATTCAACGCTCACCTAGAAGCAAGAACCGTCTTCCTGGAAACGATTTTCAGGAAGACGGTTCTTTTTGTAGCGCTCGTCACAACCCCATCCCACAGATCAAGCCTGTGGGATGGGGTTGTCCAAAATGTGTAACTTCTCTTTTCTGCGCTATTAAGCTAGTGTCTTATCTACCGAGATCGATTCAAAGGGCTGAAGAAAACGCCGCCGAGAAACTTCGGCAGCGGGGGAGAGAATCGCCGGCTCGGTGTCAGTCCACATGTCAACCACGAGAGAGGACACCCACATGGGTATCGAAGACAAAGCTTCGAATAAGGCAGAAGACCTCGGCGGTAAGGCAAAGGAAGCCGGAGGCAAGCTCACCAACGATGAGCAACTCGAGCGCGAAGGCAAAGCTGACCAGGTGAAGAGCGAGATCAAGGATGTAGGCGAGAAGGTCAAGGATGCAGGCGCCAAAGCTAAGGACGCCGCCAGTGACCTAGTAGACAAGGTGAAGGACTCAATCAAGAGAGACTAGTTCTTACGCTGATGGGGCCGGCCGTGGAGAAGCGGTTCGGCCCCATCCGTATGTCCGCTTGCGAAGGCGTCCATCGGCTCGGCACAGATCTGGCGGTTACACAGATGGCCGACTCAACATGACCTTCCCTTGCAAAATCGCTAGCCTATCGGGGAACTTGATCCCATCTCCTGGAGGTTAGCTGTGGAAATTGTTGTCGTCCGATCGAAGAATGACGGCAGCGAGATCGTCGGTGGCGCAATCGCCGACCTTCTGACCCGCAAACCCAACGCAGTCCTCGGCCTCGCCACCGGCAGTACGCCGCTAGGTGTGTACGACGATCTGGTCCGGCGCTACACCGACAACGGACTGAGTTTCGCCCAGGCAACAGGGTTCGCCCTCGACGAGTACGTGGGACTTCCCGCAGGCCACCCGGAGTCCTACCGCGCCGTCATCCAGCGTGAGATCGCTCAGCGCGTTAACTTTGCGCCAGAGAACGTTCACGGTCCCGACGGCTGGGCATCAGATATTCCGGCGGCCTGCGCGGAGTATGAAGACGCGATCAACGCGGCAGGTGGAATCGACCTGCAAATCCTCGGAGTCGGGACCGATGGCCACATCGGCTTCAACGAACCCATCTCGTCGATGGCATCCCTCACCCGAATCAAGACCCTAACCGCGCAAACTCGCGAGGACAACGCCCGGTTCTTCGACGACGACCTGTCACAGGTTCCGACCCACGTCCTGACCCAAGGGGTGGGGACGATCCTGCGGGCACATCACCTCGTGCTACTCGCTTGGGGCGAGAACAAAGCCGAGGCAATTCGCGCGACCGTCGAAGGTCCGATCACATCGATGGTGCCCTCGACCGCGCTTCAACTCCATCGCCACGCGACGATCGTCGTGGACGAGGCGGCTGCATCTCTACTTGCCGACCGCGAGCACTACAAATGGACCTACGACAACAAGCCCGCCTGGCAGGGCATCTAGCGCTACCTCGCTGTTAAGGTGTCATGCTAGGGCGGTGACGCTATGGATACCCGACGGGTGCACGTCAGCTGCGAGTTCGTGCAGCTCACTGACGCCGAGACGCCGATCATCATGCAGATTCGGCCCTTGCCACAGCCCTCTGTCACGTTGCTCGAAGAGGGTTGGACGACAGACCCGCACGTCGATACGCACGGCTACACGGATCTATACGGCAACCCGTGCCTGCGGCTAACACTGCCCGCTGGCCGTTCGACATTCCGCTACTCCGCTCTCGCCCAGGTTCCCGATGCCGTTGAACCCGTCGACATGTCCGCGCCACAACTACCCGCCGACCAGCTCCCTGACGACGTCTTGATCTACACGCTTCCTAGTCGTTTTTGCTTACCCGAGATGTTGGCCGACGAGGCGATGGATCGCTTTGGTGCGTCAGCCCCTGGGTACGAGCGTGTGCAACAAATCCTTGACCACGTTTGGGACCACGTGACGTTCCAGTACGGCAGCTCGAACGCTTTCACCACCGCCCACGATGTGAATCTGTCCGGGTTCGGAGTGTGCCGTGACTTTGCGCATCTGGCGATCTCGTTCTGTCGGGCGCTGGACATCCCCGCTCGTTACGTATTCGGCTATCTGCCCGAGATCGATATGTGAGCTGCTGTGGTGATTTCGGACAGTGGATTTGATGGATTTTCTTATGCTGCCGTGGCCGGCTGGATGTAACCGTAGTGCACGTCGTTTGGCCTCTTGTAGTCCAGCGCGGAATGGCGGCGTCGGCTGTTGTAGAACCCTTCAATGTAGGCGATGACGTCGCGTCTGGCCTGTGCTTTCGTGGCGTACACGGTCCGGTAGACGCGTTCGTTTTTCAATGCTGAGAAGAACGATTCGGCCATCGCGTTATCCCAACACACCCCGGTTGCGCCCATCGAGGAACGCATCCCCAACTCCTTGACCAGACCCCGGTAGTCAGCCGATGTATAGACGCTACCCCGGTCGCTGTGGAACACCGCCAACGCTTCGATCGTCGTGGTCGCGGCAGCGTTTTTCAGCGCATCGGCGACAAGCTCGGTGCGCATGTGATCGGCGATCGACCAGCCAACGACCTTCTTGGAGTAACAATCGATCACCGTGGCCAGATAGATGAACCCGGCCCAGGTATGGATGTAGGTGATGTCACCCACGAACGTGACCCCAGGACGGTCGGCGGTGAAGTCGCGGCCCACCAGATCGGGCATGTCCGCTGCGGCTTGGCCGTCAGCTTCGGTCGTGACCCGAAACGGCCTTGGCTGACACGCGATCAGGGCCTCGGTACGCATGATCTGGCGTACCAACTCCGGTGAGCACTCGGTGCCCTCGTCGGCCAGGTCGGCGTGGATCCGTCGATACCCAAACGTCGGCGTCGGACTCAGTGAAGAAATGCTTCACCCGCGCGGTTAGCGACTGCCTGCGTGCCGCCGTGGCTGATTGCGGCCGGGCCAACCAGTGATAGAAGCCCGACGTCGAAACCTCCAACCAGGAACACATCTTGACCACCGGATTCGTCTGGGAATCGTCGTTCTTGCAGGAGTCGATGTACTCGTACTTGCTCACGCTCGCTGCTCCCTGGCGAAGTAAGCCGCTGCTTTTTTTAAGAAACTCGCCTCAGCTCGAAGCTCAGAATTCTCCCGCTCCAGCATCTTGAGCCTGGCCCGTTCGGTGAGCGTCAACTCGTCCTGCGTGCCGCCGTTGGCCTCGCGGT
>Ga0335398_10010699_pt1 | contig 10397 bp, 17 predicted proteins | sample BON03_FD_205742 | JGI IMG/M metagenome (GOLD analysis project Ga0335398, IMG submission 205742) | Freshwater microbial communities from Lake Bonney liftoff mats and glacier meltwater in Antarctica - BON-03 (spades assembly) (version 2) | ecosystem: Environmental > Aquatic > Freshwater > Ice >... | reverse complement strand
CTTGGGTGTGCCTCAGTTGCAAGTCATACTTGTACCGCTCCACCTCCGCCCTCAAACGCTCCTCCGACAACCTTCGCTCGCCCTCGACACGCTTGATCTCCGCCGCTGCCAGCTTGATCTCCGCCGCCGCCATGTTCTGGTCGAGGTGATGGACGGCCACGGCGGTAAAGGTAGCGACCCCTAGCACCCCGCCAACGATCTGGAGGCCTACCGCATACTCCTTTGCGGACCCCCCTCCACTGCCCGTGCCCGTCCCCGTTTGAAGTGTCGAGAGGAACGCCCCCCGCAGCCCGCGTCCCTTCCCTGTTGGCGTGTAAGGATGTGCTTGTGCGTGAACACCTTGCGCGGTCCCTTGTCCACACAGCAAAGGTTGATTTTCAAACAGGGCAGACAGACAGACGGAAATGGATCAACATGCCGCGGGCAGTAGGCCGTCGCGTGCACCGAACGGCCATTCCCATCGCCACAAACAAACCCTCTTCTCCAAGGTGCATCTACACAAGCCACCTTACCTGGACCGGAAAGCGCGCCGCGTCTTCCCGCCATGGCTCCTGCCTTCGTGGCCAAGCTGCAAAGCATGCTGTCCCTCTGGTGGTCGTGGTTAATGGCAAGCAGCAAGGCAAGCAGCAGTGCATGTTGTTGTGTGTGGGAGGGAGGGAGGGCGAATGAGTGTTTGAGGTCGGTTTCCAAGCGTACAACAAAGCTATTCCGAACCACACCCGCTGCGGCACCAGATAGACGTCTTCACAAAATGCACGCTAGACCACAGAATGGTGGCTGCGCGGGTGCGCACTGCCTAGTGTGCCAACGGGCAAGACCAAAAGAGGGAGGACGCAGGCCGTGCTTGATGATGATGCAGCCATGAAGCAAAGAAGGAGGAAGGCAAAACCCACCACTACGAAACCAGACACTGACACAGTCGCCGGCACAAGGACGAGGGCGACGCGACAGACCTGTACGGGTGGGTGTGGCGGTGGTGGTATTGAGTGTAAGGCCGCACACAAGACGAGGGCAAGGGAGACAAGCAGCCAAGACTGGCTGGTGGGAGTCCACACACGAAGAACTTTGCGTGGCTTCCGGCCATATGAGCCATATGATCGTTGACCTTACGTGCCGCGTCTTTGCCAATGCCAATGTACATAAACACAAACACGCTGGCATTATCAACAACATGATGCCACCTATAGCACGCCCCTCTGGTGGCTTTCCTCCGGGTTTCAAAGCATTTGCTAAGGTTTCTTGACTCCCTGCCTGCTCTCATTTTTGACCTCCCCTCGTCCCCACCGCACCGTCTGCCCCGGGCCCCCTCCTTGGTCTGCTGTCAAGCGGCGGATCTTGATGGTTGGACAAGCTGGAAGCGGGGTTGGCGGCGTGAGTGCGGAAGAGATTAAATGAGCAAGTGCATCAAATCAATATAGAGAAAGGAAGAACTCGCTGCTTAAAAGTTTTGGGGGAGCGCTCGTTGTTGCATCTTTGTTGTGTCAAGTCCCCACCTCTTATTGAAATAACCCCGGCCACTGTACATGTCTTTGAATGCGTCTTCTACATATTTATATACATCTACACAGGGTCTAAAAACCTAGTCCGTCTCCTCTTCTTTCTGCGGCCCTCCGCTTCCTCCCCTCTCTTTGTTTGCCTGCTCCTTTGCGGCCTGGTAACGTTTGTAGTCTTGGGTGTGCCTTAGTTGCAACTCATATTTGTACCGCTCCACCTCCGCCCTCAAACGTTCCTCCGACAACCTTCGCTCGCCCTCGACACGCTTTATCTCCCTCTGGTCGAGGTGATGGACGGCCACGGCGGTAAAGCTAGCGACCCCTAGCACCCCGCCAACGATCTGGAGGCCTACCGCATACTCCTTTGCGGACCCCCCTCCACTGCCCGTGCCCATCCCCGTGTGGCTAGTCGACAGGAACGCCCCCCGCAGCCCGCGTCCCTTCCCTGTTGGGCGTGTATGAATGTGCTTGTGTGTGAACACCTTGGCGCGGGCCCTTGTCCGCACAACAAACGAGACAGACATGCAGAAGCAAATGGATCATCATGCCTCGGACAATTTTCGGTCGCGTACACCGAAGATCCCTCCCCCCCCCACCCAGTAAGCCCTCCCAAAAAAGCATCTACACAAGCCACCTTACCTAGATGGGAAACCGCGCCATGGCCCCAGCCTTTATGGCCAAGCTCCAAAGCATGCTCCCGCCCATCGTCGCTCCTTCCCACACACCCTCCTTTCTTTCCCTCTCCTCCTTCGCTCCTCAAAATCACAACACAATAGGCCGCAGCATCACTTCAAACTCCTCGCTCGACAAGGACTGCGCCAATCGAAAGCCCAACCCCTGGTAATACCTCGTCAACCGCCCACTCCCATTATCATCAACAGTCAAAAGAATATAACCCCTTCTCCTCCCTCCCTCCCTCCCTCGTCCCCCCTCCTCCTTTGTACTTCCAAGCAACGCCTCACTCACCATCTCCATCATCGTCTCCCCATACCCTCGACCTCTAGCTTCAGGCGGGACAAAGCACCACACCAAGACAATCACCGGCAATGGCCTTTCACCACCACCACTCCCCCCTCCAGCTACCTTCACACCCACACTTCTGTCACTCACCACTCCTCCTTCTTCCTCCTCCTCCTCCTCCTCCTCCTCCTCCTCCTCCTCCTCCCACCCAAACAAAGCAGCCCCCGCCCGGTCCACCGCCGTCAATGTCCTCGTCTTGGGCTCTCGAAACCTGATTCCTATCTTACCCAACACTACCCCTCCTCCTTTTCTTCTCCCTTCTCCCCCCTCCTCTGCGCGTGCAGCTGCATACAGGTGCCACTCTTGAATCTCCTCTTCCTCGCCCTCCTTCGCCTCCTTCCCACCCTTCCTTCCCCCCTTCCTATTGCTCACACCAAACAAGATGGGAGGAAAAAGGATAGGTCGGAGCGTAGCACCAAGCTGCTGTACAGCATTCCTTATTCTATATCGCTTGCCCAGGGGCGCAGGCAGGAGGACGAAGGCGGAGGAGGAGGAGGAGGAGGAGGAGGAGGAGGAGGATGAAGGGAGGTCGTCCTGCTCTTGAGACGCAATCAGAGGCCGCGGGCCTCCTACCACCCATTCACTCACTTCCCCTATTCTTTCTCCATCCTCCTTCTCCTGCCAGCCGTCCGCCAAGGCCAGCAGCTCCCGTTCCCATGCCTTTTCCCCTTCTACCCACCGGCGTTCCAACCACCCATCCACCCACCCGGGCAAGAACAAGGGGAGGCGTTGTCGCCAAGCCAGATGCCAGGCCCGACGGCGGACGCGCTTTTTGAAATGACGGAGGGTGGGCTGGGTGGAGGGGTGGGTCGTGGGAGGGAGGGTGATGCTTGGCGGCTGCTTCGCGGCGAGGAGGAAGGAGCGGGAGAAGGAGTAGGGGTGGCTGCTGCGAGTTGGAGCAGTGAGACCGGGGGTAGAGAAGGCCGTGGCCGGCATAATAAGGAGAGGAAAGAGAAGGAGGATGAGCAGGGACGGCATGGCTCCCGCCTGTGTGTGTTGTGTTGTGGGTTGGGTAGAGGTGTGGGGAATGAGACGCTGTTGCTGGGCATGCATCGATCCGCCCGCTCGTCGCCGTTGCTGTCCTCAACATGGAGGAATGAAGAGGACACGACGCGGCGGGCCTTGAGAAGGATTACGCACACAGGCACCGGCTCTTGCGGCAATTCATTACCCACACAGCTTGGGTTTTGTGCACGGAGAGTCCAAGGCCGTCGTGTTGAAAGCACAACTCGAACTTCTTGTCTTGCCCTTGCCCGTTTGTCCTTCTGCGCGGATTCGCTTTTCTTTCCACCGGGGCCGCTTGAAGGATGGTCGAAGGAAAGGGAAGGAAGGCCTTGTGGCAGTAGTGTCTAGTAGCAATTTGTGTTGTTGTTGTGGCTTAGTAGAGCGAGGAAATGGCAGGCTCTAGGCATGATAATCTCCCCCCTCCTTTGCCCACACACATCCACCCACACCACAAGCACGCCCGCCTCTTACCACGCCTCTCAAGCAAGTATCCTTGATCATTCCCGCTTCATTGCCTTCACGCCGTGTTCCATCCTCCCATCTCACCCTCAACACAACACAGCTACCAGCCATGATGCTGCGCGCCCTTGCCAAGCGCCTGCCTGGCGCGGCCGCCGGGGTGGATGGCAACGGCGTCGTCCTCGCCACCAGGGCCCTAAGCACGGCCGCGCCGCCAGCTTCTTCCAAGTAAGTGGGGGACCGGCGGGGGTTATCACATCGCAGGGCGTCCTGGCGAGTGTGTCGCGCTGTCTGCCAAGGCCTGGCAGGTACGGGGACCTGACGCTTGTCCTTCTACATCACACCACACCACACAGGTCTTCGCCTCTCTCCCAGTACGGCGGCGTCCATGGCACTCGCGCGACACAGGTATGTCTCTTTTTCCTTCCATCATCATGCCGTGCCGTGTGTATGTGCTTGTGATGATGCCGCGCGTGTACTTTGTGCTTGAGGCATCTGGCAATGCCCGCATTTCGACCATGCTTGTAAGCCACGCACCATTCCACTTCTTGCCTTATGAAAGCCATCAACCCCTCCCTCCCTCCCTCCCTCCCTCCCTCCCTCCCTCCATTTCCCATAGAAAACCTGGCGCAACAAGCCCCTCTTTCGTCGGGAAGGCGATGCCCGCTTCCGCACGGGCGCCGAGGCCGCAGAGATGTTGATCAATGAGGTGAAGCGTCGTGACTCTCACGAGAAGGATTTCGTGCAAGTCTTCGAGAATGCCATTCATACCTTGGCGCCGGTGTTTGAACGTATCCCGAAGTATGCCTTTGTGGCGAAGGAATTTATTGAGCCGGAGCGGATTTTCCAGTTTCGGGTCTCCTGGTTGGATGACTCGGGGACGTATCGGATGAATCGCGGGTTTAGGGTGCAGTACTCCTCGGCGCTTGGTCCCTTTGAAGGGGGGCTTCATTTTCACAAAGACGTGAATGCGGGCCTGATCAAGTCAATGGCCTTCGCAAGGGTGTTTACTAATGCATTGACGGGGTGCGAAATGGGCGCAGCGGTGGGAGGGGCGGATTTCAACCCGATGAATAAGAGCGAGGCGGAGATTCAGAGGTTTTGCCAGGCGTATATGACCGAGCTCTCGAAGTACATTGGCCCTGATCAGGACTTGCCGGGGGTGGGGACTGGGGTGGGTGCGAGGGAGATTGGTTACTTGTACGGGCAGTACAAGAGGACGAGCATCCATCATGCGCAGAAGGGCAAGGGGCTGCTGTGGGGGGGGGTGTATCCTTTCCCGCAGGCGACGGCGAGTGGCGTGGTCCATCTGGCGAGGAGGGTGTTGGAAGGGAAGGGGGAGACGATGGAGGGGAAGAAGTGTTTGATTACGGGGTCGGGGAAGATGGCTCTGCATGTAGCGGAGAAATTGTTGGATCTGGGCGCAATTCCGATTACGTTGAGTGATACGAGTGGGCATATTTATGAGCCGGATGGAAGTACGTGCCCTCCCTCCCTCCCTCCCTCCCTCCCTCCCTCCCTCCTTCCTTCCTTTTTCTCTAATCATAAACCTGCCATTCCTCCCCCCCTCCCTCCCTCCCTCCCTCCCTCCCTCCCTTTCCTGCCCCCGCTCTCCTCCATGATACTCTTCCTCGTCCTCCTTCTCAGCCTCCCTCCCTCCCTCCCTCCCTTCCTCCCTCCCTCCCCTCCCCTCAGTTGATGCGGCCAAGTTGAAGACGATCATGAAGATTAAGTCGGAGCGAGGGGCAAGGATTGGGCGGTACATCATTGCGTCGACTACTGCTAAATACAATGAACCGGAGAATGTCTTCAGTGTGCCGGCAGATTTGGTCTTCCCCTGCGCGACGCACAATGAGATTGATGGGGTGACTGCCACGATGCTAGCTGATATGGGGGTGCAGGGTGTGTTTGAGGGCTCGCATATGCCCTCGACGAACCAGGCGATTGGCGTGTATAAGAAGAGGGGTATTTTGCACGGGGGGCACATTGCGACGTTGGCGGCGGATTCGATTTTTAATGGTTTGGAGCTGACCAAGGTAAGGAGGGGAGGGAGGGAGGGAGGGAGGGAGGGAGGGTGGGTGGGTGGTTGTGTATAAGAAGAGGGGGATTTTGCACAGGAAGCACATTGCGACGTTGGCGGCGGATTCGATTTTTTATGGCTTGGCTGACCAAGGTAAGGGGGGGAGGGAGGGAGGGAGGGAGGGTTGGAGGGTGGGTGTGTTTTGGAGGATTATTTTCCGAAGCGACTTGAGCTAAGTTACTCACCCCTCCCTCCCTCCCTCCCTCCCTCCCTCCTTTGCAGAGCTCCCCCTCCATGGAAGACCTGGACGGGCGCATCAAGGACGCAGTCGATGCTATCTATCTGGGGGCGAAGGCGACCGCCAAGGAGTTCAATGTCCTTATTTACTCACCACTCTTTCCCTCCCTCCCTCCCTCCCTCCCTCCCTCCTTTCTTTGCAGAGCTCCCCCTCGATGGAAGACCTGGACGGGCGCATTAAGGACGCCGTTGACGCCATCTATCTCGAGGCGAAGGCGACCGCCAAGGAGTTCAATGTCCGAGGGGACTTGCATGCAGGCGCCATCATGGCAGGGTTTTTGAGGGTGGCGGATACCATTATTTGCCATGGCGCGGTTTAAGAGGAGGGAGGGAGGGAGGGAGGGAGGGAGGGAGGGCAGTTGTGGGTGGGTGATAATGGTGGTGGGGAGTGAAGAGGGAGGAGGAGAGGAGTTGTATTGGTCGTTAGATGTGTCAGGGTTTCCGATTTTTAAATGTGTCTGTGATACTCAAGGAGATGATGATGGAGTGAGAGAGGAGAGAAAGAGGGAGGGAGGGAGGGAGGGAGGGAGGGAAAGGAGAAGAGGGGAAGGTGTGCTCCTTGAGTGCAGCAGTGAAGTGTGATAGATCTATGTTGATGTCCGGCCTGCGCGTGCGTGGAGATCTTGTCGTGAGTGAGCGTAAGCGCAAGCGCAACGAAAATGAAAAGGAAAGCGAGAAGAAAAACAAAAGAAAACAAAAAAAGATGCACACAGTTTTTCCCTAAAGAAAGGTGAGTGAGAACCGCGTACGTACACATGTACCTTCACTTTGATTAATTTCAATTCTATGGCCTCCTTTCTCTTCTCTTTGCTCAGCAATCACAATCACGCCCATTCATCTAGTGGAAATACACTAGACAAGAATAAACACAAACAGTTGGTTAGACCTACCCTCCCTCTCACCCTCCTTTCACTCTCTACTTTAAATTAGAAGTCAATTCGTCATCATTCATACACACTTCAATTCCAGCCAACACAAGAAAGCAGAAGCCTCCTCGTCTAACCCCGTTTTTCTCGATTCTATTCAGAGCACATGTACATACCCATCTTCACCCCCGCCAACACAAAGCCAATCCACACGACCCCTCCCTCCCTACTTTTCCTTTTTTTGTTTTTACACTCCTCCTTCTCCTCCCTCAGTCTCGCTCTCAACCATTTCCCCCATTTCCCCCAACGGCGCCCGACAATAAGGGCACGTGGCTTCGATGCACTTGCTCGCACATTTCTCGACCCAAGAGTGCAAGCAAAAGGCGTGATAACGATGCTCGCACACCAATGCTGGTCCAGCGGGGTTGTCGTCATTTCCCCCATCAATGGCATTCAGACACACGGAGCACTCTTCCTCCTCTTCCTGGCCGTTCGTCTCGCCCACGGCCATCGCCGCCAAGGCAGCCGTCACGGCTTGCTGATTATCACCCTCCTCTCCTTCCTCCACTGCCTCATCCTTCACTTCTTCCTCCTGCTCCTGCTCCTCCTGCTCCTGCTCCTTCCTCTGCACTTCTTGCGCCTGCTGCCCATTCTCGCCTTGCCCTTGCGTGACTTCCGCCAGTTCGGCTCCTTTCCTTTGTTGTTGGGCCTTGCGCTTTTGCTGCTTCCGCTTGGCCGTTTTGCTCCTCTTAGCCGTCGCGGCCGCTTCCACCGCCGCTCCTGCGGCAGCAGCAGCCGCTGCCCGGCGTCGCTCTTCCAGTTCCCACCGCGTCTCCTCCAAGACTCCCTCCCAATATCCTGCTGGGATGGCCTCCGTCTCCTCCACATCCGCCCGGATTCGCTTGCCATAATTGACACTTTCACCAAGGTTCACTTGCATCAACGCCTCGGCAAAGACTTTAAGTGCAGCCATCAGAGGCTCGAGAATGTGCAATTCGAGAAAGTTGAGGCCCGCGTGCGTTAGTAAACCCACGTAGGGCATTGTCGCATCCTTCAACACTACGAGGGCCTCGTGCGGCTGTCCGGCCGCCAGCAGCTTGATTGCCTTCCGCCGGTCACAGGCCACTAGCTCCGCGAAGAAAACATGGTTGCCGCCTTCTTCTGTTGCTGGGCTTTGCGCTTCTGCTGCTTCCGCTTCGCGGCCTTACTCTACTTCGGTCCTGGCGTCGCTTCATCCTCTCCTGGCACCTTCGCCGTTGCACGCCGTTTCTCTCCACGCTCCCGCCGTGTCTCCTCCAACACCCCCTCCCAATACCCTGCCAGGATGGCCTCCGTCTCCTCCACGTCCTTCAAGATGCGACTTGCGAACAACGCATATTCTACAGCCCCCGGTTTGCACCATCGCTGCTGCCAGGACCTTGAGTCCCGCCATCAAAGGTTTCAATAGGTGCAGCTGCATCAAATTGATCCCCGATTCCATTAAAATATCCACGTAGGGGTGATGCACAGAGATCAAGACCTCCACTGCTTCGTGCGGCTTCGCTGCTGCCATCAACTTGGTCGCCTCCCGACGGTTACAGGCCTAGAGCTCCGGATTGTAAAGGTTCTTGTCAAAGCCAGATGAAATGGCTTTCGCCTTATTGCCGTACTCATGGGCCAGCCTCATATCCCCCTGCCCTTCGGCGGCTTCCGCCAGCAAGAGAAAGACCCGCACCTTCATGGGCTCCATATCACTTCTTTTTTCAAGCTCCTGGATAAGAGGGAAAGTTGCCTTCAAGTCCTCTGTCATATTAACCCACTTCTGGCGCGCCTTATGATAAGCGGCCATACCTAAAAGGGCGGTCAGACGGTCCAGGGATAGTAGAGAAGGCCAGGAAAGAACCCTGACTAGACAGCGGTTGGCAGCCTCGAGCTGGTGTGTGGCTATGTAGACGAAGGCAACGTCGATATTCGCGTCTCTCCAATGGACGTGACCGGCCGGCTTGAGCAACCCTTTACGATCCGCTGCCGCAAAGTGCTCCTCGGCTTGCCGGTAGGTGGCCACGGCCAGCTTATAATGTCCCAATTCGATGTAGTTAGAAGCTTAGATGAGCAGCATGCGTCCATATGCAGTGATAAGGTCGTAATCGGTATCAACATCCGAGTGGTGTTGAAGCAGCTCACACGCACGGCTTGCCTGGGGCAAAAGCGCCTTCAATCGGTCGTAGCGCTCCTTTGCCGTGCTGCCCCTTGGCTCAGAACAGTGGATAGCTGCCACGTCCTGGGATAGCCGATAGCCCTCCATAAGCTCCTGGACACGCCGCTCTTTCTCCGCCCGCACTTGAGCCAGGGTCATCTTTTTCATGGGTTGGCTGCTCATGGCTGGGCAAGGTGATGGTCGACGCACTCTGTGAGCTGTGTAGGGCGGCGTTGGGAGGGAAGATAAGCATGTGGTGGGGTGTTGTAGTGTTGTCCACTTGGCGCGCGGAGAAGATAGAGTGATGTTGGACCAGACAACCATGGTAGGGGTGATTCGTGCAAGCCACGGCCGGGACTGACTAGAGCAGCGGAAGGGGTGACTGCTAGTTGTCTTGTCTGCTGGGGAGCAAGCAACGCTGGTAGACTGGGTCGAAGCCAAGACCAAGACAAAGCAAGACGAAAGGCCGCCGTTGCCATTTCCGCTTTTCTTCCTTTTGCGTCTGCGCGCGTTTGGCCTTTTGGACATGTAGGTTTGTGGGTGCCGTCTAGGTGGCCTTGGGGTTTTTACACGTGCTGGATGTGGTGCTGGCGCAGCGGTTTGCCGCAGCAAGGTTGTTTGCAATGGGCAGCAAGGACAAGCAAAACTCAAGAATTCTAACCTCCCCACCCTTTTGAAATTGGCATGTTGCGATGGAGACAACAAAAGAGCAAGAAAAATGAAGCCAGCGACGAGCCTTAGCGTTTACTCAGCGCAAGCGCCATATCCTCTTTCTTCCATTAATTATTTCCTTGTTTTGTCAAGATCATACGGCAGCGACTTGAATAATACATGCTTTCTTTGTGCGGGGGTCGTCCTTTTCTCACAAAGTTCTTTAGCTTTTAACCTTTCATTTTCTCTGTTTAAAACACGGCGACAAGCATGGCTGTCAAATAGTTGGACTCTCCGTACACGGCCGACTGCACGTGGCAAGGCGCGGCATGGCTGGTTTGGAGGATGGTGATGGAGCGGCCCACGTCATTGGCCTGTGTTGGTATGAGGGAAAGGGAAGTAGGGATGGG
>Ga0335398_10010698_pt1 | contig 10397 bp, 8 predicted proteins | sample BON03_FD_205742 | JGI IMG/M metagenome (GOLD analysis project Ga0335398, IMG submission 205742) | Freshwater microbial communities from Lake Bonney liftoff mats and glacier meltwater in Antarctica - BON-03 (spades assembly) (version 2) | ecosystem: Environmental > Aquatic > Freshwater > Ice >... | reverse complement strand
TATAATATATATATATATATACATATATATACATATATATACATATATAGATAGAAAGACAGATACATATAGAAATAGAGAGATAGATAGATGGATAGATAGAGATAGAGATAGATAGATAGATAAATGGATGATCCATCGATGGATGGATCTATAGATAGATAGATAGATATCGTAGAGCTGTAACGACCTGCTCACCCCCAGCCCATCACTACTCCCTAATCCACCCTACCAACCCACTTTTGTGCACAGGTAATGGAGGTGGCTGACTGTAGTGGAAGGCTGAGCGGAGCCGCGCGCGAGGCGTAGACTGCTGCGTCAATGGCCACGCGCTGCCGGGACACTGTCTGTTGGCCGTGCTCGTCAGTTTTGGGTTTCCAGTGTCCCTTTGGTGTTAGTGGGTTGTGTATTCCTTCCGAAGGCACGCGCTTGGCCGCCGCCGCCCGCAACGGCGCACCCTGGCCCGAAACAGGGATGAGGGCCGGCGCCGTCTCGGCGACGATGACAGTCGCATGAGAGAAGAATGCTTCCCAGAAGGCCATCTCGTCCAGCACCTTGGGGATGAGCTCATAGTGCTTCCGCTGCAGCCGAGGCACGGCGCCAAGTGCTCCAGTGGCCGCGGCGTGGTCGAGGGCCACGCTCACACCGAACTGCAGGTTGAATGGAGCGGCCGTGTCACGTGTGCGCGCCTGCGCACTTGGCACGTGCGCGCACGCGGCATGTGATGCGGCTACAAGTGTGCCGCAGTCGCACCAGCAGCTTCGGGGTTGCGGGCGGGGTCGCCGGGTTGGGCTTGAGGAGCGCGTCCGAGTCCTTGGCAGCTAGCGCGCCAATGCGCTCGCGCGCCTCCTCCGGCAACGCAGCCCACAGAGCCACAAAGCCCGCCGGCCCTGACTGGCTCTGACCTTGACCCATTTGCCGGGGCCGGGGTGGATTTGCGGGTGTTTCAATTGTTGGTTGGAATTCACATCAATTCTCTGTGTGGCTATAAATATAAAACGGTCTGTGAATAGTGCCTCGGCTCAGGACTTGCTGCGTGGGTGCAGGTGCGCTATTTGTATATTAACCGTCTGTGAATAGAGGTCTTGTATTATGTAGAGGGGTGTGGGTGGTGTGGATTTCTTGTTAATAACTTAGCCTAGACAGGTCTCACACACACCCACACATTGTGTGTCACACACACAAACGACAACACAAGCACAAGCACAAGCACAAGCAGAAAGAAACACAAAGAAAAAAGAACAGGAAACAGAACAGGACTATTATATATAACTCTATTAAAATATATATATATGCATATGCATATAGCATATAGTATCATATAGAGCTATATATATAAGTCGTCTAAGGTTTTATACATAAGTGATAAAAGTAGTAAGTAGCGCTCTGCTGCGCCCTGCCTCCTGCCTGTCGGTCACTGTCTGCCGTCGCGTGAGTATTGTACTCGTAGTACTACTTCTACTTAGTACTTAGTACACTCGTCTACTCGTATACGTATAAGTAAAACCGCTATAAAAGTATACGCAGTAGTACAGTGGCAGTAGCAGTAGCAGTAAGCAGTAGTAAGCCAGAACCAGAACCAGAACCAGCAGAAAGCCAGCACAGGTGCTTACCCGATTATAATGTTGCATGCAACTGCAACACTGTTGTGTATGTGAATGGTATCGCAATTTCATCTTACGTGTATAGCCCATAGCGAGCACATAGCACGTCGCGGAGAGCTCTCACATGCGCACAAGTGGGCCCTCTCAACTTCACTCTACTACCAGAACACACACGCAGCACCCATTCTAGCACAAGCCCTCGATCGAGAGGTAGGTGCCGTCCTCCGCTCGTGCGACGGCGCGCTCCTCGACTACGACGCCACCCGCGGCGGGTATCCCGCCGTAGATGTGGGGGAACCGCTCGCCGCCCGAGAGCTCCGGCGTCAGCGGCGCTGTGGCGCCGACGGGCGCGGGCGCCTCGAATTTGAGCGTCAGGTCCGCCGCAGCGAGCGTGGCGCGCGTCATCTTGAGGCAGAGCCAGTCCGCCACCACGTCCTTGTAGAAGTGGTTCTGATGAAGGCGCAATGTTCGGGTTGGGGGGTTAGGGAACAGGGTTGGGGTTGAAGTTCAGAGTTCCAGGAGTTGAAGCATGAGGGCTCAGAGGGTCAGGGCCGGGTCCAGGGTCGGGGGGCGGCGGACTTACGGCCACGCCAAGCAGCTTGGCCGGGTCGGCCGTCGCGTGGATGAAGCCGTCCTGCGCGTACGTCGGCGGGTAGTAGACGCTGCCGCTCGCCTTGTGCTCATCCCAGAGCTGCTTCTGGACCAGGTGGTAGATGTCTGTGTGGGCGTCGTGCGACGGGCGCGGCGCCGACGCGTCCTCCTCGCGGTGGCAGTTAACCGGCGAGAAGGCGGGCAGGCAGATGGGCACATAAGAGGTGTCCTCTGGGAAGACCCACCGCACGCGCTCGCCCTTGGCGAGGTAGACCGCCTGGCCCGCCTTGACGAGCTGCGGCTCACCGTGCGAGTTCTCGATGGAGACAGAGCCGGTGAGGATGAGGCAATACTCGTCGAATGCAGGGGTTTGCCACTCCTCCGCAAAGCCGGCCGACGCCGTGACGTGGGCGACGGAGATGGCGCTCGCAAACGGGTTGCAAGATGCGCCGCCGAAAAACTCTTGGATCTTCACCTGGGCGAACCGGGTTGTGTATTTCAGCAGGGCGCTTTTGGGAGTGTGCGCGTTCTTGAGCTGTCGGAGCGCACGGCAGGTGCGTTGGCCAGGCGTCGGGGCGAGTGCGCATTCTTTGGTATGTTGGGCGGGCGCAGGCCTCGCGCAGTGAGCAACGAGCAACATCTCCCGTCTTGGGCGCATGCTGCGCAGTGAGCGAAAGCTCTCGTCTTCGAGAGCGTGCTCGGATCTCTACCGTGCCCCTTCTGTGAGCATTACTGTGAGCACTGGTGCGGCGCGCTTACCTTGCCGGGCAAATCTACGACGGTCGTGGGGATCACCAGGCGCGGCATGGTGTTGAGGCTCCGATTCAAGGCGCGAAAAATGCGGATTGCAGAGAAGTTTCGCAACCTCAAAAACAAAACTTTCTGTTTACGTAAATAAATGGGCCTTCACACTAACTCTGAAGGTCTTCACACTCGGCCAACGGCAGGAACGGCGACGTGGATGGCCACAGTTCCGGCCTTTGTGGCCGCCCACGCGGACGCAGAGCAGCTCGAGTCGGGCAAGGTCCTGTGCAAGACGACTGGCCACGAGGTGCTGCCGCAGCTCGATCTTCTGCAGGCTCACTGGGCTGGGAAGACGTACAAGAAGAAGGTGCGCGCACTGCCTTGATGGCAGCAGGCCCGATTGCTCGCTCGCGGCTGCTGTGCGCCGCCCGCACCACCATCGTCAGCTCGGCGCTCTGGTCCACCGCCAGGCTTCCTCCGTAGGCGCTGGGGAGACGGAAGCCACACCGCTCTCACCGCGCCACCACCGTGCATAGGCGACTCTTTCGGGCTACGACTTTGACCAACACGCGCCGTGGCTCGTGCCGCACGCGCGGGACCCGCACCTCATGTACTGCACCGTGACCAAGATGCCGATCTCGCGCCAGCCAAAGGCGGTGCACGGCCACGTGAGCGGGAAGCGGTTTCAGAATATGCTGGCCGAGTTGAAGAACAAGGGCGAGGTGGCAGTGGCCAGGGAGGCGAAGCGCGAGGCCAAGCAACGCGAGTGGGAGGCGAGGCCAGCGAAGAAGCCGCGGGCCTCTGAGGGGGGAGAGGAGGACGAGGGGGGCGAGGAGGAGGAGGACAGTGGCGAGGAGATGGAGTGGGGCGAGGAGGAGGAGGGCGAGGAGGCGGAGGACGGCAGCGGCAGTGAAGCCTCGGCTGCGTCTGAGGAGGAGGGCGAGAGCGACGACGGCATGGCGGAGGAGGAGGATGCGTTCAAGGCGGGAGAGCCCTTCTGGAAGCAGGAGGAAAGGCCCAAGGCCTCCAAGGCTGCGGCGGCCAAGGCTGCTGCTGTTGCCAGGGCCACGTCTGCCAAGGCGGTGGCTACAGCGGGACCGGATTCGGACGAGGACTCGGACTCGGACTCGGAGGTGCTGGACGAGATTGCCGATTTCAAGGCTGGCGTCTGCTTCTGGGACAAGGCGGAGGGAGGGGGGGAGGGAGGGGAGGAGGACGATGAGGGAGAGGAGGCGGAGGGAGAGGAGGAAGATGGGAGCGAGGAGGGAGAGGAGGGGGAAGGCGAGGAGGAGGGCGAAGAGATGAGTGGCGAGGAGATGAGTGGCGAGGAGGGCGGCGAGGAGAGCGGTGAAGAGGGCAGCGGGGAGGAGGAGGAGGAGTTCTGGGTGACGGGGGCGCGTGCGCTCGCCGGCACCGCTGCCTCGAAGCCTACCCGTGCTGCCAAGGCCAAGGCTGGTCAGCCCGCCAAGCGCGCCGCATCGACGCCCGCCGCCCCCCCTGCGAAGAAGATGCGCAAACAGGCTGCGGAGGAGGCGGAGGAGGAGGCGATCCCTGGCGCCGGCACGGTTCCCACGGGCGCGGGGCGGCCGGGCGGGGGTACCCACGGGGCGGCGGGTTCGGGCGCCGCGCGGAAAGCGGAGCGGCGAGAGGTTTACCTCAAGAACGAGGGCAAGGCCGACTGGGGCAAGGGAGACAGGGGCAAGGGCGACTGCGATCAGGGCGACAGGGGCGGGGGCGACAGGGGCAAGGGCGGCGGCAAGGGTGGGGGCAAGGGTAGGGGCAAGGGAGGCGGCAAGGGTGGAGGCAGGGGCGGAGGGGGTAAGGGGGGTGGGGGCAAGGGGGGCGGGCGTGGCGGCGGCGGCAAGCGCTTCGACGGGGACAGGGGGCGGTGAGAGGCGTCTGGGCGAGCGCCAGGCGGTGCGCGCGCAGCACCTGTTGGCGGAAGTGAGCGGTGCCACGAGAGAGAGCACACGCACACAGAGGCAGAGGATCGTATCGACGAAGAGAGAGAGAGTAGGTGATAGATGTAGAGATGTGTAATTTAAAGATGTGGATGTGGCTGTAGTGCCGTCTGCCAGGCTGTAGCTGTATATCGCTGTTGCGCATAATTATTGCAATAGCAATAGCTAGCGCAATCGCAATGCGCAAATCTATGCACTACCGAAGTCGTAGCAGTAGCACTCAGTAGTCGTAGGGCTGCTAGGCTAAGACTAAGACCAAAAAAGTATGTGTATTTTATATAATATGATATAATATATTAATAATATGTACTATAATAATAATAATGCTATTATTATTATTATTATTATTATAAACAGCGTAATTTTAAACATACCGATATACCGCCATAATTCAGGATTTAATTCATTATAATTATAATTTTAAGCATACTGCATACTGCATACTCATAATAAATTATTAAATCAAGATCAAGATTAGAATTAGAGCTATAGCTATAAGCTAAGCTAAAGGCTACAGGCTAAGAATAAGAAGGCTAAAACTCTAACTCTACCTCTACCTCTACGGCCACACTATACACTAACACTATGACTATGTTTACATGTTACTATTACTAGCTCTATGTCTATGTCTATATGTTTCGCCCCGCCGACCGAGAGCCGAGAGCAGGACAGGAGCAGGAGTATGGATGGATGGGGCGGGGAATGGACATAGCGAACAGTTGAACGCTCTCCCACCCCCGCCGCCAGCTCACCAGCAACCAGCAGCTCCATGCAGAGCACATCACACGAACAGAGACAGAGTCTCTGAGACAGTGACGACGAGACAAATCACGACAGACGAAGATTCCGCGAAGATCGAGCACGAACGAGAAGCAAACCCGACACAGATGGTCGAGGGCCAACGTAGATAGACGACGGCTTACAGCAGGTACGGCTCTTTACGCACACGTTGAGGGATCAGCCGTCCATCTCCGTCCGCCGGCCCCGTCCCGATCTGGCCTACCTCCTCGCCCGCGCCCCGACTTTTAGCAAAACGTTAAGCTGGCCTGATCGCCGTCGCCCCCACCCGCTGAAACCGCCGCGGGACCCGTCCGCACCCCAGCTTCAACTCTCCGTCCGCCTCCTCGGCTGGAGGACGGCCTCGGGCGCCGCCGCGGCTGCGCCTGCGGCAACCTGTGCGCCGCGGAGCCTCCTTCCCTGCGCCACCACCCTAGCCGCGCCAGCAGCGCCCTCAACGCCGACGTGTGCTCCCGAGGCGAGCCGCTGCTGCGCGGCTTCTCCCTCCACGAGGCGGGCAGCGCCTCCGAGGCCTCCGCGTCCGGCTCCGCCTGGTCTTCCAATGGAATATCAGCGCCGCCGCCGGCCTTGTCCACGGTGAGCAGCGCGGCCCTCGGGTCCATGGTGGCGAGGAGGGCGCCGAGGAGTATGAGTCCGCCGCCCAATGCTAGCCAGGGGCTGAGAGGCTCCGAGAGCAGCGCAGCAGCCCAGCAGGCAGCGAAGACTGGCTGCAGGGCGAGCAGAGGCTGGGCCGACGCGGCGCCGAGCGTGGTCTGCCCGCGGAACTGGGCGAGGCAGCCCAGGAAGCCCGAGAGCAGGCACGAGAGCAGGAGGAGCGTCCACTGGCGCCTCGTCACGTAGGCAAAGTCTAAATCTGCCGTCGGCCCACCGCGCGCCACGTCGGCCGCCACGACGAGCGCAGAGCCGAGCACCATACCCAAGACGCGGCCAAAGACGAGCTGCTCAGCGTCGACCGACTTCTCGAGGTGCGCCATCAGGCGGACGCGTCCCAGTGCGTAGCTGGCGGCGGCGAGCACGAGCTCTGCGGGGCCGGCCATCCCCTCGGAGGAGGCTAGGCGGCGGCGCAACGCGGCGCCGTGGCAAAGGGCGGCGGTGGCGACCACGCCCAGGAAGGCGAGCACGCAGCCAAGCCAGGTGCGCGCGCCGGCGCTGTGGCCGGCGAGGAGCGCGAGCAGCGGCACAAATAGGCTCACCGTCGAGAGGAGGAGCTCCGACTCGATGGCGTCGGTCTGCGTGAGGCCGTACGTGGAGAACAGGTTGCCCGCCAGGTCGTAGAATGCCAGCTCAGCGGAGGCGAGCAGAAGGAGCCGCCAGTTCGCCCCGGCGCGGGCCGCGCTCGCGCCGACGCAGGCAGACCGGCAGCGCGCGACGGCGGCCTTGCCAGCAAACAGGAGGGCCGAGTAGGCCGCGATGACGGAGAAGCGGATGCACGTCACGGCGATGACGGGGAGCGGCTCGCCGGCCGCGCTGAAGAGGAGACGCATCAGCACGGAATATGTGCCGAACAGGATCGCTGCCAATAGCAGAAGCAGGCGCGCCCGACAGACGTGCGCCGGCACCCGGCCGCCGGGTAGCGTGTCGTAGCCCGACCGCGAGCTGCTTGTGCGGTATTTCGCGCCGGCCGAGCGGCGGGACATAGAGCTAAGAGTGTGGTCGCGTTTCGATGCGCGCGCGCCGATGTAGCTCTGTCGAGCGGCGTGGCGGCGGAAGGGCACGTAGAAATTGCAAAGTACCGTATAAGTGCCGCCGCGTTTTGGCGGGAGGGGTTTTGGCTGGTGTGAATGTGAATGTGAATTAGGGGAGACATACGCGAAATGTTTATATATACACATGACAAGAAACGCGAAATTCGAGTCGCCCCCAAGAACTAGTCCGAGAGAGAACTCATTGATTAGTTTCTTAATAGGTAGGTGTGCCTTGGCCTTGGGTGTTTTGTTTTTCTTGTCACAGAGAGAGAACGAGAGAACACACAAGTCGCGCGCACACACACGCACACAACAAACACAGTATCGATGATGATGATGATGATGATGATGAGTAAGGGGATGTCGTTGTGATGAGTCAGTCAAAAGCAAAGGCCACGCACCTCGTCCGCCCAGCCAAGCAGATGAGATGGCCCATAGAATCAAGATGTGCCCCCTCCCCACCCCCGGTATAGCGGGGTTGGTACTTTCCGCGAAGTGTCTTCGAATATTCATATGAACAACCAAAACACGGCGCTAGTTTTGCCGGGAATTTAACAACATCACGGCCGCTCACGGCCGCCATTGCACCCAGGATCCAGCTCAGGGTTAACCAGGAGGCGCGCGACGGTATGGGAATACAGCAGAGAGCCTCCGAGGCGGTGCAGCGCTCCTTCTACAAGGTCTTCTATGCGTGGGGCTCCATCGTCGGTCGGCGGCCTATCACGGTCATCCTGATATCGCTGCTCCTTGCGGTTGCGGCGTCGGTGCGCACTTTCAACTGCTGGAACCCACGCGTCGGGCGCGCGTGCTTCTTCACGAATGATCTTGCATGGGCCTTTGGCTGGACCGCTCCACACCTGTGCGCTCCGTATCGCCGCTGCCCACGTGTCACCGCCCTTCCCACACACAGGCCCGCCTCCTCATCTCGTTCGGCGGCAACTCGCCGCTGCCGTACGAGAACGAGCAGGACAAGCTGTGGGTGCCCGCCACCGCGCAGGCCGTCGATGACAAGAACGCCTACGACGCCCTCTTCAATTCGACGCTGCGGCGCAACACGCTCTACTTCACGACGCAGCCGCGCGGCGGCAACGTGCTCACGTCGTCGGTGCTGCAGGAGCTCCGCCGGTTCGACCGGCTGGTGACCAACAACCTGACCGCAAGCCAGAACGGCGGCACCGACCTTGCGCAGGTCGTGGATTACGAGGACGTGTGCGCGCAGTCGACGCAGCGCTTTGGCGGCGTAAACTCGACCGCGCCCAACTGCCTACTCTTCGGCCACCCACTCGAACTCTTTTACCGGACGGGCGGCGAGTTTGTGCTAGACTTTACCGACGCCGAGTTCCTTGCAATTGTCAACTCGCGCCGCGGCATCGATACGACGCTCTACCCGCCCGACTCGGACCGCACCTTCAACGTGGAGGCCACCTTCGGCGGGCTCACTTACGCCAGCGACGGAACGACCATCACCGGCGCCAAGGCGATCCTGCTCACCTACAACCTGGCACAGTTCCTCGACGGGACTGAGGGGCGCGAGGCGGCGGAGGCGTGGGAGGACCAGCTGAACGTGCTCATCGGCGCGCAATGGACCGACGAGGACTTGTCTGTCGGCTCGGCCTCGGAGGCGTCTCTAGTGTGGGACTCGACACTGGTCGACATATTCCCGCAGACCCAGGGCGCGATCGGGCGCGAGCTCAGCTCCAACATCGGCGGCGACGTGATCAAGATCAACATCGGCTTCGTCCTCATCGGCGCCTACGCGCTCCTCGTGTTCTTCCGCTTCCACCCCACGCGCTCGCGCGCGGCCCTCGCCATCTCTGGAATCGTCTCGTGCGTCCTCTCTATCGGCGTCGCATACGGATTCTCCACCCTCCTCGGCTTTGAAGTCAACCCCGTCATCACCGTGCTCCCCTTTATCCTGCTGGGAATCGGCGTGGACGACATGTTCGTGCTGGTCAACGCGCTCGAGGCCACCGACGTCGCCAAGCACCCGCGCGAGCGCATGGCCGAGGCCATGGGCCACGCCGGCGTCTCCATCACCATCACCTCGCTCACCGACCTGCTCGCCTTCGCCCTCGGCTCCACCTCGCAGCTGCCTGCGCTCTCCACCTTCTGCGTCTTCGCCGCGATTGGCATCACCGCAGATTTTCTGCTCCAGATCTCATTCTTCGCGGTGAGGACAGCTCCCATAATATATGTATATATATATGTATATATATATATGTATATATATATGTATATATATATGTGTGTATATATGTATATATATATAACTTCCTGCTCCATCTCATTCTTCGCGGTGAGGACAGTCCCCATAATGTATGTATATATGTATATGTATGTATATATATATAACTTCCGTGTATGTATATATATATATAACGTCCTGCTCCAGATCTCATTCTTCGCAGTGAGGACAGTCCCCATAATATATATATATATATGTATATATATGTGTGTGTATATATGTATATATGTATAACTTCCTGCTCCAGATCTCATTCTTTGCGGTGAGGACAGTCCCCATAATATATGTATATATATATATATATATATATATATATATATATATATATATATATATATATATATATATCTTTATATATATATATATATATATATATATATATAGATTTATATATATATATATATATATATATATAAGGTCTAATATGTCGATATCCCTGCGATATTCAGCGTCGCTTTGTCTTTTTTGTGTTAAGGTTGGATAGCGCTCGACGCCTATAAATTATACATATATATGTAATATATATATATGTGTGTGTGTGTGTGTATGTGTGTGTGTGTATACATCTAGATATCTAGATATCTATGTATATAATATCCCTGCGATATTTAACCTAGCTTTGTCCTTGGTTGTAGGGCTGGATGGCGCTCGACGCCTTATATATATATATATATATATATATATATATATATATATATATATATATATATATATATATATATATATATATATATATATATATATATATATATGTATATATATATATATA
>Ga0335398_10010692_pt1 | contig 10399 bp, 4 predicted proteins | sample BON03_FD_205742 | JGI IMG/M metagenome (GOLD analysis project Ga0335398, IMG submission 205742) | Freshwater microbial communities from Lake Bonney liftoff mats and glacier meltwater in Antarctica - BON-03 (spades assembly) (version 2) | ecosystem: Environmental > Aquatic > Freshwater > Ice >... | reverse complement strand
CTTTTCGTAGGCCTCCGAAAGCGCCTGCAGGAAAAACCGCCTTTCCTCATCGTCTAAAAATATTGCCTCCCGCCGGTTCCCCCGCGCCATGACGTGATAAAACGCCCCGCCGTGTTCGATTCGCACACGCCGAGCCATCTTTCCAACATCTCTCTGCCTTCACAATGTGTCAAGATTTGCACACTGACCCCTAGTTCTGACCCCTAGTTTACAAGTTCACTGAAACTTTTCGGATGACCGTCTTTTTCTTGACAAACTTTTTGCGAGAGTGAGATCATCACAGTCATGAGATCTATAGGCGTAATGTTCTTGATAGCCACGATGATCGGGGCTCCGATTTCCACATCGGAGGCGCAAGCTGGCCCGGCCCGCTTCACCCCCTTCAACTTCCAAGAAAGGCTGAACGTCATTGCCCGCACGCGGAAGGGACCCGCCGCTCAGGTTGCAATCATTTCTGCATATAGGCAGTTCGCGCGCTCCAACCCGAATCAAGCCTTTACTCTTGTTCGGATGGCGACAGTCCGACTTGATAGCGTAACCCCTCCGGCACAGCGTGCGGCAGCAATTGTTCGACTCTCTCAAGCTGCATCTTCGGCATTTATCGGCATGAGGATAAACGACAGATCTTTGATCATAGCTACCTTTACCTACCTCGTCTCATCAGTTCCACCAGACTTCCGTGACCCTGCATTCATCCAGACAATCACGCAGCATGCAGTGAAAGCCAGTGTTGACACAGGCGGAACCCAACAAGAGCGCGCGGAAATCGTCAAGGCCTTTGGCGGTAGCGCGACTGGACCGGACTTTTCAAAATCCGAGAGCACCGCGATCATCCCAACCTCGGTCCAGGGGCATGCCCAATTTTTTTCGGCGTCCGCTCCTGCGGCCATGGGGCTTCAGGCCTGCCAACTGACTACTGGCCGCGTCACCGCCTACTCGGTCGACGGCACGGTGATCGCACGGGGAACATTATCCCCCTCGGGCTCGTTTGTCCTATCGGATACTGACGAGAGGATTTCCTCCCCGGGCAGCGCCGCCGGTTTGCTAGGCAGTGAAATCCGCATCGTGATCGAGCTGCCAAATGGCAGCACTCTCATGGCCGACTCCGAGCGCAGGGAGTCCTTCGTCCAAGTCAGCCTGCTCACAACGATCATGGCCCAAGCCCGCAAGAACCGCCCCGACTTGAATTTGACTTTGGTGCAGGCAGAGGCAGCCTTGCGCTCCTACTTCCGCCTCTCTGCCACGCTCTCCCTGGAGGATTTCGGGGGCGAGACCACCGCGTTCTCCGAAGTCGCCTTCTGGGAAGCTGCCCGCAGTTGGAATCGGAAAAACAATTTACCCGTCGAGGATATCGATTTCGTCGTCGAAAATGTGGAAGACGGCGTGCAGGAGCACGCCGCTGGCCGTCTGGCAACGATCGGACCCGTCCAGACCGCGCTCGCAGCCAAGTCGCTGTTGGGAGTGGGAGATGACAACGCAGACTCGATTGGCAGCTTGGACCCGGATCAGCATTTTAGCCTGGCCAGCGACGGCGGGATTTTCGACCCGAACACGAACGGCTACGAGAAGGCCAGCAACCTCGGTCTCGCCAACAGCATCGTCAGCAACGTCTGCTCTAGCATCCAAGGGGTTGTCGGTTTTGTTCTTTTATTCGATATCGATGAACATACTGGCGAGAAACACAACGGAATTTCCAAATTAGCAAAGTGGGCGGCGGGTATTGGGTTCGCAACCATTGGCGTCCAGTTTGTCGTCGAGCTATTTTTGGATATCTTCGCAGACCAGGCGCCAGATCCCGTCCAAGAAGGGCTGGCTATCATCAGTAACCAGATCGCAGCGCTTTCCGACCAGTTGGCACAGACTGAAGCCAAAATCTTGTTCGCCTTTGAGCTGGCACGGACACAAGAACCGTATGAGCGGGTTTTGGGCCGCTGGAATGACGTCAAGACCCTCCGCCCCACGTCGCCAGATCCCCAAAATGCCAACCAATTCCAGTTGCATTCCCGGGACTTCGCGGCGAACCCGCAAGGAGCTCAGGCGAGCATCGCCCTGGCCAACTCCATGCTGGGCATCAACGGCTCTCAAAACGGAGTTAGCCTCTTTAACCGCATGGTTACCGGCGGTCTCGGGATGTCCGCGGCTAATTCTGCAAACCGCATGGACCTCCCTATTCGCTCTAACGCACTCATCCTTCAGGCCCGCAACATACCCATGCGATATGTGAACATGCTCACCTCGGCCTTACAGGTCACTGCCGAGGAGTCGCGTGTCTTTATGAACCTCAACGAGTCCCCAGCCCATCGGCTGACCACCCTGCAGGAGAGCTTTGTAGAAGCCACCCCCGCCTTTGGAAGCAATGGCCTGGCCGCCCTGCGCCGCCGTGGACTCCAGCAGGCACCAACGCGCTTTAGCAGCTCGGAAATCCTCGTGGATTCCACCCGAGGCGAGTCGGGACGAGGGCTCATCTGGTCGACAGAAGTTATGGTCCGGGCCCTCGACAACACCGTGGTGCGGTGGAGCAAATACGATCGGAACACACGCTACATCGACGGCGACAAATTCAAGCCCGGGAGTTACCGGCTCAACGACGAACTTCCGGCCGGGATCGGATGGCGACTTCCGACATTGCAAGAGTTGCAATCCCTGCCCGGTTGGGGGAAGGGCGATGCCGGGCTGGAAGCGCTCGCGACCAAGGCGGGCATCGTTCCCGCAGCAGGGCATTGGTTTGCAGTGCTCGACCCCTTGGCTCCAGATGTGATCGTCGTGAACAAGGATGACGGCGGAGAAGCAATCCAACAATCCCAGACCACTGGCAAAGTCCGGTTTTATTCCTTCCACAACGGAAGTGAGGTTACCGGGATTGAGGCAACCAGAAACTTAAGAGATCCAGACACGCTGAATTGCCTGCGCGTCTTCGATCTGAACACCTTCCCTGGTAACGCCGAAGTGCCCACTGTGAGAATCGATGGACGACTCGCCAGCGGCCTCTTTGCTTGGCCGGATACTTCTGGACGCAAGCCGCTCTGGTGGCCTAAAAAGGCTTACTACTCGAGCATCATGCGTTCGGCTGGCATCCCTCCCACAAACATCATTGTTCTCGACCAACTCATTCCCAACCCTTGGTATTCCGCGACTCCCAACGACCCTAGGGAAGTGCCCACCCACCTCAAGGTCCTCAACGCCTTAGCCTATTGGAGCCTCAAGGGCTCCGATTCCGAATCGCGGGGATTCGTCGAGGATGTCTCCGGGCTAGTCGAGTGGCAGAGTTCCGACCCCACCGCAGCCGTGGTTGGAAACGTGTTCAGTCGCTTCGACTCGGCCGCAGATGCCGCAGAGCCCAACCGTTTCGTTTCCCCGTGGTTTTCGACCATCACCTTCAGCAAGGTCGATGTCCCAGTGACCTTTACCGCCAAATGGGTGCAGGGGCTCCTTACCGCATCCCCCGCGAACCAAGTCACCATCACCCAAGCCGCCGATGTCCGCCTATGCGTCCCCCCCGTGGCCAGCGGGCTGGATGTGACCCCAGGGCACTTGCTCTACACCACCGCGACCCAAATCAACGGTGTCAGTATGGCCGCCACCCGTTACTTGACCGATCGCTCGGCCGAGGACGCCACAAACGGGGTCCAGTGGGCTCTGCTCGAAGTCACCAAAGAGGGAGACAATGAGGTCACCACACCCTTCAACGCCGAACTGGCAACAATCTCTCAAGGCAGTAACGGTCGCACCGGGGGAGTTCTCTCGGTCCAAGCCGGAGCGGGAATTCCAGCCCGCACCTTGCGTGTCCTGGCCACCGACCCCACCAGTGGTCGCACCGGCAAAGCAGACCTCCGGCTTCAGTTTTAAATCCCCCTTTCTTAAAAAAGCTGATCGAGCCGGGCCTATAATTTAAATGTAGCAAGTCAGAGCGTGGGTCGGGCGAAAAGGCTGGCGTTGTAACCATTTCGATACCAGAGCGTTGCCCTGAGCTGGTATAGGACGCACCTATTGGTGCTTGGTCGCGTAACTGGGTGCCATTCCACACTGACCCGCATGGCACTAAGTTAAGGCGGATTTGGGATGATTCCGGATTGGATCGCCCGTTGCTTCGCTTCGCGCACCCCTTCGGGGCTGCCATTCGGCAGGCTGTCTTCGCTTCGGCTCAGGGCTGGTGTTGTAACTATTTACATACCCGAGCGTTGCCATGGGATGGTATGGGGCGCACCGTTGGTGTTTGGTGGCTTAAGTTAGTGCCATTCCAAACTTACCCCAAGTCTCCTCGGCCCAAGGTCCACAAAGATTCATAAAAATGCCACCCAGTCTCCTCCCCGTTTCATGTTTTTCATGCTCTTCATGGCAGAAAGAAAAAAAGGGGGAAAGGGCTAAAGGTCAAAGGAGGCGGCTCATGCGTCTTCTGAGCAACCACGCCCCGCCTGCTATCAGCATCAAAATGGCTGTGGAGGGTTCAGGGACACTCGCGACACGAAAACCTATGAGGTCGAACTCGTACGTGGGACTGCCGCCGCTGAGGTGGTCCGAGGAGCGCAAGTGGAACTCGGTGTTGATCCAGCTGCCACCGTGGAGAACGCGATTCTCGGACGAGCTATCATTTGGCGCAGTGAATGCACTCTCATTCCATTCCCACACATTCCCGTTCTGCCCCATCGTCCCATACGCACTCAAGCCGCCACTATTGGTCACCAATGCAGGCGAGGAAGGATGGACAGAATTTCCCGAGAATACCGCTGTTCCGTTTACCGTCCCCCCGGTCACTGCTGTCGGGATTGTATTGCTCCCCGTCGCGTAGTCCCAGTAGTTCGCCGTCACCCCGTCGTTCTTGTGATACGCCGCCTTATACCACTCATCTTCACTCGGCAGGAAGTAGAACGCATCCTTGTGTCGGTAAAGGTTCACCCCGCCCGCCTGCCACGCCTGCTCGCTGCTCCACAGGTTCATGCTCCAGCCGCCGCTGTAGATCATGTCATACGCCGGCTGACGGCTTCGGCTTGTGTTCAGCCAGTTCACGAATGCCGCCGCCTCATACCACGTCATGGTTGCCGCTGGCTGGCTGCCGGTCCACGCACCCGCCGTCACATGCATCATCCCGCTGGCCGTCGCTTTGGTGATCGCATCCTGCGAGATCTCGTAGGTGCTGATGCGGAAATCGTACGCCACCCCGCCGTAGGGTGACGAGAAGCTGCCGCCACCCGCTCCGGTGTCATTCGCGTTGCCCGCATTGCGCACGTTCACGAAATCGATCGTGAAGTCATTATTATATCCCTTTCCGAACGTGTCGGCGAGCGCGGTTCCATTTGTCATCATCCCCAGCGCCAGCCCGAGAGCCACCGCCGCCATCTGTTTTATTGGTTTCATTGGGTGTTCTGGTTGATTAAGCGGCCGAATCTACTGAAAAAGCATCGACCTGCGCCCCTCCTGTTTATGCCGAAAGTGAGTTCAGAGGCAAGCGGTAATTCCTCAAAACTGTAAACTCGCATTGCGCCAAATAGTGGAAACTAGTGGTCATTGTGCACACTGACCCGAATGGCACTAACTTCAGGAGAATCTGGGATGATTCCGGATTGGAGCGCCCGTTCACGGCTAGCGTTGTAACCATCTATATACGAGTGCGTTGCCCTGGGATGGTATAGGACGTGCCGATTGGTGCTTGGTCGATTAACTTAGTGCCATCCCACACTGACCCCTAGTTCCCCCACACTCCGAGCCATCTTTCCAACATCTCCCTTCCTTCACATTTTGTCAAGATTTGCACACTGACCCCTAGTTCCTATTTCCCCGCCTTTCGTTTTTTTCGAGGAGATCGTTACTTGGTGAGAACAGGGTCGATTGGTGTGCCGTCGTCTAATTCGCCCTGGTTACTGGCTATGATTTCGTCTTCCACCGATAAATCGCTGCCGTCGCTCCAACGGACTCTGGCGAAGCTTCCATCATCGAAATCGATAATGATCGGATTGCGACGGGCAAGACCGTTTTCCACTTGGAACAAGTAGGGCATGCCGCCAAAGCGAACGATAGAACTGGTCGGAACGAGCGGCATGTTGCGGAAGCTTTTGAAGATGACTTTCATCTTTCCATACATCCCAGGAATGAATCCGGCGGCCTTCCCTGGCTCGACGCCGACCGGAAAAATCGGAAGGCTGAGACTTTTGAGATCCGTCTTTTGCTTCGCCTCGGCATCGAGGACGAAGGCGTCGAACTCGGATTGGGAGCGATTGTAAAAGTCCACCTCCACGCGCTGGGTGCGATCCAGTAAGTCCAAGGAGGGAGCGATTCGAGCGAGTTTCCCTCGCAAGACTTTTCCGGGCATGGCGTCCATGCGCACTTCAGCTTCCGTATCGGGCCCAAGGAGTCCGATGAATGATTCGGGGATCTTTGAGGAAATGGTCACGATGTCGTTGCGTTCAAGGGAGAGGAGCGCAGGGACGCCGGGCACGACGGCAGGGTTGCCTACGAAGGAGCCCGGATCGAGCGGGCGGCTTGCGATTACTCCATCAAAGGGTGCTGCAATTGTGATTTTGGCAGCGGGGTGGGCTGAGGATTCCATTTCAACAAGGATTTCCCCGACCGTAACGAAATCTCCCAGGTTCTTCTTGATGTCTTTGACCGTACCTGCGCTCGGAGAAAACAGGCTGACTTGATAGTAGGCTTCGACATTGGCAGGTTGTTCGCTCGAAATGAAGAGGTCGGCTCCCACTTGTGGGCGGATGGTTTTAACCCGAACCCGACCCTGATCTTGTGCCGGGGCATTGCAGACCGGCAACACGAGCGCGGCTAAACAAGCCCAGCAAATCGCTATGGTGGAAATTTTTATCTTGGGAAGTGCATTCATGCTTTCAGTTCCCTTTCGAGTTCGGCATCCACAACGGGCTGTTTTTTCATAAATTTTGTATAGAGGATGGGTATTAAAAAGAGCGTGAGGAAGGTCGAGCTCAAGAGGCCTCCGATAACTGCCCGAGCCAGCGGAATGGCCGCCTCGTTGCCGCGTCCAAGGCCGATAGCCATGGGAAGCATCGCCAGCGAGGTAGCAAAGAATGTCATCAGAATCGGACGGAAGCGGGTAGCTGCAGCCTCGCGAATCGCAGCACCGGCATCCAGCCCGGCTTGCTTGCGGCGGCGGTTGGCGAACTCCACAAGCAAGACTCCATTGTTCACCGCGATTCCGATCAGGAAAGTCGCGCCGATGAGCGACTGCGCGTTGAGCGTCGTGCGCGTAAGAAACAGCATCCAAAGCACACCGATGAAGCCGAGAGGCACGCTGACCATGATTACGAGCGGACCAATCCAAGAGCGGAACAACACGACCTGCAAAAGGTAAACGAGTCCGATCGAGAGCGCGATACCGAGTCCCAGCTGGCGAAAGGAATCCTTCATCCGGCCATATTCGCCCTTCATTTGGACGCGAAGCCCTTCAGGCCATTCCTGCCCTTGGAGAACGGTCTCGATGTTTCTTGCGACGGATGCCAAGTCGCGGCCATCGGTGTTTACAAAAACATTCGTGACCCGCTTGAGATTGGCGTGGTTGATTTCGACCTCTCCATTCGACCGACGCAGGGTGACGACGCTTCCGAGGTTCACGGCCGCTTGCCCGCCAGTGGCTGAGGCGACAGGCATAGCCAGCACATCTTCCATTGTGCGGCTTGCATCCTCGGGATACTGCACGCCGACGAAGTATTGGTTGCCAGATTGCGAATCGATCCAGAAATTCCGATTCACGGATACGCTGGAGTTCAATGCGATGACGACCTGCAGAACGATATCCTCAGCGGAGAGTCCGAGCTGGGCAGCCTTAACGCGGTCCACATCGAGAATCAGGTAAGGGGCGTCGTTGCGTTGCTGAATTCGCACATCCGCTGCGCCAGCGATCGGCGCAACGAGACCCCGCACCTTGCGCGCGGCGGCGAGGAGCTGATCTGTGGTGCCACCCTCGATTTCGATATCGATCGGCGACGAGGCTCCTTGGTTGAGTGCTGTCGAGATCATGCCCCCCGTGTCGAAGCTCGCTCGCAGGTCGGCAAAGGATGCCTCGGCCTGGAAGGCAGCGCGAAGCAAGCTGGCATATTGCTCGGCGCTCTTCAAACGCGATGGCGTCAGTTGAACTCGAATGACTGCATCCTGTTGACCGGAGTTTGTCGTGTAGGCCGATGACCAGTCGGGATTCAATCCGATTTCGGAAACAATCATGGATCGCTCGGAAGCGGGGATACGTGCGCGCAGGAATTCCTCGAAGTCCCCTACCCGCTTTTCTGTGGCATCCAATTTGAGATTCGACGGAGCCCGGAGGCGGATGGTGATTTGGCCAGCATCGACCCGAGGAAAATATTCACTTCCGATTCCCAAGAGCAGCAACAAAGATCCAGCGAAAAGAAGGCCCACGCCGAGCAGCGGCTTCGCAGGATTTTTTAGGCACCAGTCGAGCTTGCGTGAATAAACAAGGGCCAACCGGTCCACCCAAGTCTGAAATACAGATGCACCACGGCCGATGCGTCCTGAGGCTTTACCGGAATGTTGGTCATCAGGTAGAAATTTCCCACACATCATCGGAACGAAGGTGCGCGAGAGAACAAAAGAAAAAAGCATCGCAAATGCCACGGCGAGGGTGAGCGGACGAAACAAAAAGCCGCCGATTCCTGGCAGCAGGGCGAGCGGGGACAGCACGATCACCGTCGTGCAGGTCGCCACGAGCACGGGAACCATCACTTCGCCACATCCATCGATCGCCGCTCGGATGCGTGATTTACCGAGCAGGTAGTTCCGGTGGTTGTTTTCCAACTCCACGATCGCATCATCCACTAACGGCCCGATCGCGAGGGCAAGACCACTCAGGGTTATGAGGTTCAGTGTGTTGCCCGTCACAAAAAGACACGCGATGGCACCAAGGATCGACAGCGGAATGGAAACAGTCGCGATCACCGTCATTCGCCAGTCGCCAAGGAAAAGGAGAATCATGAGCGAGACCAAGAGAGCCCCGATCACTCCCTCAACAACGAGCGAACCAAGCGCCTTGGAGACAGCGATGGTCTGATCCATCACTAACTCCAATTTTGTTCCTTTGGGCAGCCTGTCTTCCATCGAGGGGATTTGTTTTCGCAATTCGTCGACCACAGACAAACTGCTGGCCCCCTGTTGGCGGTAGATGGGAACAAAGACCTCATTGCGCCCGTCGATCCGAACGCGCGATGTCTGGATCGCAGCAGCATCCTCCGCATGGCCGATATCCCTAAGAAAAATACTCGTCGCGCCGCCCAGCGTGATTGGCATGTCGTTTAGCTCGGCCACTGTCTCGACCATGGCATTGTTATTCAGAAGCATCTGATTCTCGCCAAAATAAGCCGTTCCCGGCGAAACCATTAAATTTCCACGTCGAAGGGCCGCCACCACATCCGTTGGCACAAGATTTCTGGCCTGCATGCGAAGGGGGTCGAGATAGACCATGACCGAACGGTCCCGCCCCCCCACAACCACAGGAGCAATGCATCCGGGCACGGCACCGAGCATGTTGCGAACATCGATGCGGGCGATGTCCTTTTGTTTAGAATCATCGAGAAACGGATTGCTCACGGCCAGAATGGCAACCGGCAGCGTGCCTGTGGCATCGAAAGGTAATGCGACGGGAGGAAGGGTGTTGGGCGGGAGGTTCGGCAGTGCTCCCAGGGCGAGGGAGTTCACCAGAGTCAGCGCCTGATTGGAATCCGTATCTTCGCGGAAATACACTTTCACCACGCTCACGCCAGGCACGGAGCGTGATTCGACAAGACGCACGCCTGGGGCCTGGTTCACCCAACGCTCGAGTCGGTTAGTGATCGTCTTTTCCACTGAGGCAGCAGACATGCCGGGGTAATAAGTGAGCACCTGAACAGCAGGGGCCTTGAACACGGGAAGGATATCAACTGGTATGCGCCATGTCGAGATTACCCCCAAGACGAAAATAGTCACAACAAACGACAAGACCATGTAAGGATTGCGAAGAGATGCCTTGATGAGCCACATGATGAAATTTGCTTTTGACCCAACCTGCCGAGGAATGCAACAATTAAACAACCACCGCCGAAGCATTCGCATTGCGCCAAATAGAATGACACCCGGAGAACGGTGAGAAAGAAGGTTTAGAAGGTCGTTGCACCAGAAAGAATGACACCCAGATGAAAAGAAAAAAAAAGGGGTCAGTGTGCAAATCTTGACACTTTGCTCCACAGCTCACACTACGAACTCTCATTGGCAATAAATTCACCAAGCGCGAGCGGAAGTTTCTCATTGTTCTTGCCCGGACGACTCCGGCTCAGGAGCTGACTGACATTGGCGGTGCTTTTCATCTGCAATCGCCTCGCGATCCATTCCTGCGAAACAGTGGTTGTCTTCCAAATCAGCATCCCAAGGGCCACTTTCCGCGGGTCGCTTCCCTTAA
>Ga0335398_10010691_pt1 | contig 10400 bp, 11 predicted proteins | sample BON03_FD_205742 | JGI IMG/M metagenome (GOLD analysis project Ga0335398, IMG submission 205742) | Freshwater microbial communities from Lake Bonney liftoff mats and glacier meltwater in Antarctica - BON-03 (spades assembly) (version 2) | ecosystem: Environmental > Aquatic > Freshwater > Ice >... | reverse complement strand
TGTCGTGAATGATACGCATACTGTCATGAATAAGATGCAAATGTCATGAATAATATATGTTTAGGGCTGGTTGGGCTTTGCACGTGCGTGATGGACAAATGAGTCATATAATGTGCATACGCAGCAAAACGTTTCTTGCAGCAAGAAAAAAGTATGCACAATCAAGTATGTACAAGAAGAGAATGATGACAGTAAAAGACCTGCATCATTGTCATGCTTTGAGGTCTGAGCGATTCTTCCTTGACTGAGATTTTGAGATCTTGACGGAGGTGATACTGTCCGTGACTGCTTGCTAGAAGATTGCAGAGGCGGTCGGGGTGGCTGCGGAGCGGCGAAGTGCTGATATGCTGCACACACCTGATGAAATTGAATCAGAAGAATACACAGTGTGTGGGTGCTTTGTTATGTATGTATGTATGTGAATATATTGATTTCTCTCTCTCTCTCTCTCTCTCTCTCTTTTCATTCATTTATCTATCGATTTAATTCTCCATCTTATGTGTGCATCCATGTTTGCTATGATCATTTTGTAATCTACCCATCCATTTGAATTTATACACAACATCAGAGATCCTTACTTCCGGTGATTGATTGCTATGTTCAAGTCGAGCGAGGTCGCTGAAAATGGCTTTGATGATGCGTCTTATTCGAAGCGTGTACATCAATAAAATCAGGAAGAACAACAGCATCAGGCTCAGCAATCCTGTGCAAGTAGCCTGGTTTGTCAGAGATGTATACGTGTACTTGATCGGATCGTGTCACATGGATTCCTAGCTGCCCCGTTCATACCAGTCATGATGAGCAGCTGACGCTTAGAAGTTATCATGTCATTCTCCTGAATAACTTGAAGCACCTCCGTTTGCAATAATCTGTGCATGCTGAGCACTGTACAGGGTTTGCTCGACTGATGGGTACCGCAGCACTGTACAGGGTTTGCTCGACTGGGTTGAGGTAGACTTAGGGTTCACCCGAGCCGCTGGTACGCCTCCACTCGTCCATCGTTTGATTCAGTTAAAATTAGTTATTCTTGGACCTCTTGGGAAGATGAACGTTCGTCGTCGAGAAGTTCATAAAATCGTCACGGCCCACACGGCTGCCAGATCAGCGGCCACATGAGGGTTCCGGGACTCCCTGCTAAAGACTGCGCAGGAAGCTGTAACAGTTCTGTACAAAGATTTAAATCAGTAAGCGCAACAGATGTGACAGCAAAGATATTTTTTGAGTGTTTGTAGTTACTTCCAGGACTGAGCCCATTTGAGTCCCGAGTCGCTCCCACACTCCCACTGTTCACGCAACAACTATTTCTTGATTTCCATGCAATTTTCCCCCGAATGGCCCCTCAATTTTTTTTGTCAGCACTATTCACCAAGAAATCTGGCCGAGTCCCGGTAGGTCCTACCCTCGCGGCCACACAAAAGTATTCTAATTTCGCGAAAAGCTTCTTGGAATACTGCAAGAAATTATCAGCGAAATGGAAATGTGGCGGTGCCCGGACTATTTATTAGTCCGTGAACATACATGATTGATTGGGTCGGGCGGCTTTACAGTGGCGGAAAGCAGGGAATTATTTAGAGTGGCGGTCACGAAAAAAAGGGTTAATACCGCAATTAAGTTCATAGCGCGCGCGCAGCGTGCGCTTAGCTCTCTTACCTTACCCCCCCGGCCACCCAAACCAGTGAGGTTGACACTACAGTAAGAGGGTGAGGTTCTGATTTGTTTGCGATGACGGGTCACATTAGAGTGGCGGTGAAGTCTTGAATTATTTATTTCGCCACACCAATAATGATTGGACTTACGGTAAGGTGGTGTTGAACCCGTCCATTAGTATCGACCCCGGCTCACTCAAAATTGGTCGTGCACTGAAGTGTGTTCTCGAAACGCACACTCATGGCACACAGTCATGCCACTCAAGTCAAACAATCTTAGCCTGTCATTGTCATCTCCTCTTCACATGCTCAGGCTCAAAGTCTCTCATCCCGTCATGCAATCCCTTCTAATGGTAGATATTGCCGCCCACTAGCATGGGCCACGCGAATATAGAAGTTGCCCCCCACAACCTTTCTCCCCAATCCTGGATTCTATGTTTTTATACTACATATCTGGGCGCGCAGCAAGCGGAAGGGCTTTAGCCGTCGCGCGCCACTTGCCATCAGCCAGAGTCCATACGGACCTTTTTGCCAACTTTTCCCCCTTCATTTTTTTGGGTTCAGCTGGAGTTCTCGGCTGATTTACCAATTTTTGTGTGATGCTTACAAATTAGCGAGTCAGAAAGCCACGGCGAATGCATCACACAAGGTTGAGAAGGGCATCTTGATTGGGACTTTGTATGAGGGTGCATCCCTGTGAATGCACAGGGAGCCCAGTGGAATTGTATGTGCATTCCTATGAACGCAAAGGGAGTCTAGTGGGATTGGAGTTCTCGGCTGAACTGAAAAAAATGAGAAAACCCAAGTTTTTGGGGCCAAAAACAGGTTTTCGGGAAAAATCCCGTAAGCACTCTGGCGTGCTGCGAGTGGCGCGCGGTGGCCTTCCGCTTGCTGCGCCGCCCAAGAGACAGCACGGCCCAGCGTGTGTGCTCGCCAGGGCGGGGTTCAATCCTCTGGAATTTTGGTCGTTTGTGGCCTACCTGTGTCGTGTTGTATCGCTATGTCAGTAGTCCGGTTGCGTTCGACTGGTTGCTGGTAATTGACGCTTCGAATAAGACGCATAATGACAGCCATTTTCAGCGACCTCGATCGACTTGAGCATAGCAATCAACCACCAATCATCTTGACTTTGAACTTGATGATCATGTCAATTGTTGGTAGACTTTATGGATTCAAAGTCATCGCACATGGGAGGAATTCGCAAAAACAAGATATGTATCACATGCACCACATGTTTAGCACATATTTTGAAACACATGCCAGTTGAGCGCCAGCCCATTACACTCACCAATCACTTCATTCCGCTGCGCAGATGTACACTGTTCCCCATCCCCTCACCCACCCCAGCACATACCATGATTGTGGACTTTGATTTTCAGAAAAAAACTCCTGGATCTCAGGTTGGCTCCCCAGTCGCAGAAGGAAATAGAAAGGAAGGAGGAGGAAGAAAGATGAGAGACCTACACAAAGACACATAGTGACAGGTGATGTCAGATAAGAAAGGACATGGCACAGAACTGTGCGACGTGATGAAGGTGAAGAAAAACAGAGTAAAGTGACGCAAGAAGCCACAACCATTACATCCAACTTGATAATGAACTGGGATCTTTTTGTTTTCCATTTTTTTCAGCAAGATATCTTGACCTCCAATGCGCAATGTGTCTTGTGGGAGAAGGTGGGCGCAGTGTTGCAGACATTTTTTTGCGAGCCCGCTACCGACGTTTCAGCAGCATTCCTGAACATCAAAAGTGGCGAAACGGCCTGTGACACAGCCCATTCGAAAATTGTCCCGGCGGACAAGAACCCACCACGAATACCACTGGTTTTCGTGGAGTTTTTCGAAAACCTGTTGTATTTCGACTCAGGTGTGTACCCTGGTGGAAAAATATTTGTGTGCGAGTCTGCGCTTTGAAAGGGACAACAAAGAGTCTGGAGTGACCCAACCTGATGAGGTATGGTTGTGTGAGGGTGCTGACTTGTTTTGTGAAAATCTGGCAGCCAAGGATGACCTCATGTGGTGCGCCAAAGACGAGAAGGCAGATGCACCTCCGCGACAGTGGATGAGCGAGCCGTTGGAGCAGCGCAAAGGAATGGTCGGTCAGAGTGGAGCTGGCAAACTGTTTACATATGTCATGGCTAACTGTTGGAGGCCGTGTTGCGGCGACTCCTGTTCCAGTTCAAGTACATGCCAACGTGCGAAGTCATGAAAGAACGCTTGGGAGCCGAGCACCACGAAGAAAGCTCCACAGTCATGCAGGGTACAATGATCTGGTTCCTGATCAACACGGTGGTAAGATTTTGCCAGATTTCAGTAGTATTCTAATAGTCAATAAGTGGTCCGTGATGTTTCCACGATGTACGACGACATTCCATTCTGATGGACTGGTAAACTGACTGTATGAATGTGATTTCTGGATTCGTATTAGGAGCGGGAGGCATTTTATATCCTCGCGAGGCGGATTTTCCTGAAGACTATTCGTCACCTCAAATTCACATGGATTTGAGCACATAGACCCTCAATCAAGGGTTCTAAACTACTGTTTCCAGTAATAAAAGCAATTAAAATTAAAATGGCAGACTCTGCAGCGCTCAAGAAGCGCTGGCCCGTCGATGCTAGTGAGATGCTGACAATGTACCTCATAGCCGAAAACCTAGTAAATGACTGGGATGTCATCAAAGACGAGTTCAAAAAAACCAAGACCCTCAAAGACAAACGCCTGCCGATTGCAATGATGTATCAACCATGGGAACTGTGCGATGATACATTCACCGAGTGGAGTGCGGCCAACAAGATCACACTACCGACAAAACATACCTTGCGCACAGTGGCTGCCAAGTACTTGTACTCTGACTGATTATGACTCCTGTGTTACATTTCACAAATTGTATAGTAGAATTAGTAGTTAGTTGACTGATAGTAGTATATAAAATTAGTAGTTTGTTGTTGAATGACAAAATGATCACAAAATAGTAGTTTTGAAGACCATTAAACTACTGAAGTGTACATGAAGAAACTACTGTATAGCGAGTGTATTTTTCTGATGTCGATGTTGACGTTCCTGTGCATTGTGCAACATGTGTGGTTTGCGAATTGGCCGTTTCGTGATTGCATTGAGCAATCGCGCAGCGCTTTGGCTAAGGATTTGCTCGGTTTCATCGAAAGTGCTAATTCGGCATCCTTCTCCAGTACTATGCATAACGTCAAACTCTGGTTCTCGGGATTATCGCCTCGTACGTTGTACTGAAATTTGTCCCATGGATCATCGCACAAGGATCATCGTTTGTTGCATCTATCAGTTCTTGAAATTAATGCACCTCCTTTGACGTCCACAGCGTTGCTGTCTTGCCGAAGACCGCTACCACGTCCCCTTTTGCAATATCTCGTGTTGTGATCAGTTCAGCTCCGGATGCATTCAGCCCTCAACCTCGAATTACTTCTGTTTTTTCTTCCACAGCTTGAAGGGAATTGCCACATCTACACGTTGGTGGGCACAGCAAGCGTAGACCCCGCCGCATGGCAGGGCTCTTGGTTGAACCCAACCCATTCTCGAGGCTTTCGTCTGCTCGCCACCCCCCCTCGGAGACGCATGAGCATATGAATTTCACAGTGGGAATGAATCCCTACCTCATGCAGATTTTTTGTCGACGTAACTGCCTTTTCTCGACCACAACCCCAACAGAATCGACACGCCTCTAAATGATCTTGCGACAGCTGAAATTCTCCTGCTGCTTGTCTTGCTACATCTCGTATCGTTGTGTCTGCGCGCACCTGTATACACATCAAACGAGATTTTTTGGCTTGACAATCACACCTGCTTGGTTAGGAGAGCGTATTGCGATGTCGAAAGGTCTGCTTGAGATGGGTTCGATATTTTTGCCATACTCCCCGACGACCCTCGATTTGTCGGCAAGGTGCGGCGATGAAATTCTGTGACCACTGTACTCCGAAAACTGTCTATCTCTACAGACAAGACTTGTAGCTAATGGGTCAAATAATCTCTACCCCTCCGGACGCTCGTGCTAAAAGTCGGATCACCCCGAAATCTTGCACTCGGACTTCCTCCAACGTGCGCGCTAGATCCTGTGAGTTTCTCGTGCCAAATGAAAGATAGTGGGCATTGACGCTGTTAGGTGACATGCGGAACAGGGTTGCGGCCTTGTTGAGGATGCCCAATGCTGTTGTATTCGTGTGCACAGTGATGAGTGCGGGTTGTCGTCTTAGGTGAGGTGGGGGGTAGATGATAACTCTGAGAAGATTTGTTGTACTTTCTGCATCACAGACACTATTGATTCTCACCGTACCCGAGTTTGCCACATCTGATTCAGGATCTGTGCCAGCCAACACCGCTATCATAGCTGAATCTCTCGAGCTTGTACCGTCACCCTTGTTCTCATCAGTTAGAACTTTGGGGCTCTGCTTACCCGAGCGCGCCCACAGGAATCTTTGTGCTTCACCTTTACCTCCATACCACTACTTAAAACCGACCGTGGCACATCCACAACGTCGTTCGAGATCATTGACGTTACGTTCATCCTGCTAGTTGACAAACGCCAACTATACTCATCGACAACGCAGATACAAATACTGGCAGCCCTCTCATTGCAATCACAGTGCGTACTCGTTGGCGCTAGATCCTTAGCGCTGTTCCTGGAAAGGGCAACTAGAGCCCTGGCTACTGCTGCTACAGTTTCTGGAATAAAAAGCGAAAATCCACCCCAATTGCACTCGCTGTCACAAGCGTTAGACCTTGCTGAATCCGACTTGGCCTCAGTGCTCATCCGCACTTCTACCGTGGCCAAATCGACTGGTTCAACGACCCCGCTGCTATTCAATGAAACCCTGACTGGTGTCGGGGACAACAATGATTCTATCAGCTTTGAAGCAGAGCTCAGCTCGCTAGCGTTGTGGTAAATACAGGACTTGGTGTCGCTATCGAGAATCATCTGTGGCGCGTCCTTGACGCAGTCTTGGCTTACGGCAGATGTACCTAGCCCACCAACCGCGGTGTGCCAAAAAGACCCGTCATCATCACCAGCGTCTTCATTAACGCTCACAACCCTCTCCATTCTGGGCCACTTCCTGGGCCCGAAGCAACGATCCACATAAGATTCCAAACCCATCTGTTACACCCTCTGGAGCCAACAGTGATGACTCAAACCAGCAAGGAGATCGAGTCGTTACTCCAGGATCTGGACTACAATGATTCACATCCGAGACGATGTGAAACTAGCTCAGTTGGTCAGAGTGCAGGAATGTTAATCCCAAGGTCGTCGGTTCGATTCCGGCAAAAACTCAAAAAAATCGAGAACGGATTTGAGCTACGTAGACCCTCAAGCAAGGGTACTAAACTACTGTTACAAGTAATAAAAGCAATCATCAATCAATCAGGAGCAGCTCGGGAGGCTTTGCGAGATCCTTTTTTTGCCATATACTCGTTCCGGGCTGCTCTTCTTGCTGTCTTGCCTTCTACCTCTTTCGCCTGTCGTTTGTTCTTTTGCTCCCAATGGTCAATCTGTCAATGTTCCTCAGCTGCGAGACATTTTTCAACATCAACCGTTTCCACAGCTACTTTCGGACCCTTAGCTTCCCTGCTCACTTCAATTTCGATTTTTTCAGTGACCAGATCTTTGACTATCTGCATACTGTTCTTTACTACTGTTGTCAACTTTTTTCTTTGCAAATCACATTCCGCCTTCCGCAGCCGTTTGAGCTCACTATTTGCAACTTTCAATACCACCACGATGCCGTAGGTCACCTTCTTCAATTGCTGAACATAACATGTCATTCGCCAAATTCGTATCCTCAATCGCGTGATCTTTCATAGCTTCAGCCACATTATCAAATTCGCACCTTCAACTGCGAGGTTTCTCGCAGCCTCAGAATTGTCATCAACACTACCACTGCCGTCAACCCTACCACTGCTATCACTACCATAAGCAACGCCAATGCTGCCGTCCGCAACATGAGCAACGCCAACGCCACCATTCGCACCCTCAACTGCGTGGTTTCCAGCAGCCTCAGAATCGTCATTGACACTACCGCTGCCATCAACACTACAGCCAACATCACTACCACGAGCGACGCCAACGTAACCATCCACACCATAAGCAATGCCACCATTGGTGCCCCCAACTGCGTGGTCTCCCACAGCCTCAGAAGCGTCATCAACACCACCGCTGCCATCAACACCACAGCTGCCATCACCACCATGAGCGACGCCAATGTCACCGCCCGCACCACGAGCAACGCTGACGCTACCATCAGCACCCCCAACTGCACGGTCTCTCATAGCTTCAGAAGTGCCATCAACACTACCGCTGCCATCAACTGTACAGCCGCCATCACTAAATTGAGCGACGCCAATGCCACCATCCACACCATGAGCAACTCTGATGCCAAAATGGCACAAGCAACAGTGCTACCAACAGCATTTCGAGCAACGCCGACGCCGCAATCCGCACCTCCAACTGCGCAGTTTCTCGTAGCCTCAGAAGCGTCATCAACGCTACCACTGCCATCAACACTACCACGAGCAACGCTGGTGCCACCGTCCCGCGATCTCTCCACCTGGCCATATACAATACTACAGCGAATACACAAAAAGGTTGCTCTTTCTACTTTTTGGTTTCCTTTTTTTCCATCTCCATCTGCACCTGTCCTTCTTTCTTTATTTTGCTCATACCAATGGTTGGCTTTTGCTTTCATACATTCTCCTGTACTCCATATACACTCTTCTCTATATACACATTCATTTCTATTCACATATCTATATCACTTAAATTCATATACCCAAAATTTGATGCAACCCATATTAACGCGTCACAACACACTGCAACACATAGCAGCACAATATCACACGCCACCACACATAACACGTTGCAACGCGCTTTTACTCGCTTCAACCAACCCGAACACACTATGACACATTGCAACCTTTGGCGCGAGAGCTGTTCTGCCTGCCTGGTCTTGATACCTCGGGATTGGCCTCTTCGTTTCTGTCTTTCCCGAGCGGGCCTGCTGGTCTGGCAAGCAGCAGCGTGCTCGTGGGTGGCTCAAATAGACCATTTCGCCATGTTTCCGGCTGTGATGATTTTACAAGTCTGCCCCACCGAGTGCATTGGCACAAAGATTGATACCCACCCAGATTTGAGTTCCGAACCCATTTTTTCGTTTATTTGTACCAGTGGGGCGGACTTCAAAATGAACAGGCAGGATAGATTAGGCAGAGAGGCATCTGTATGTATCGTTTATTGGATCGAGGTTAACAAAAACAAGACTAACCCTTATCAACCGCACCTAGCTTAGGATCAAAGGTCAATTCGTCCTCAAGCCCAATTGAAATCACTTTCAATTCTTTCCAGCGTCGAGCGCCTTAGTGAGCTCTGGCCTTGCAGTCCTACTCGAAGTAAAGACAACCCGCTCCAGCGCTGTTCTAAGTTTTCACTTGTCCCAGTGTTTTGCCCCTCCGCTAAATCCATTCCTGCGTCCTTCTTTCCTCACGCCACCTGTTCCCCCTCATGGATCCCGAGTCTCCCAGCCATCCTGACACCCGTACTACACATGTGTCATCTATTCAAGACTACATATGCGAATCTTGGTGCTTGTCTGTCTACCATATGGATCTCGCACATTGGTCACGTTGCACAAAATGACCACTTCCTTACTACACGTTTAAAATTACTTGACCTTCGCGTTTCGAATCCCCGGGGATCTCGGCTTGTGATCCCAGGCCAAGGAATCAATCCATGGAATGAGATTCTCTGAATTCCTGTTCCCGCTCAGCAAAATGGGCACAGGACCGGCTGGAGAACTGGTGCCACATACCCATCCTTAATCTCCGCGACGGGAGGCTCAAGAAGCAAGCCAATATTGGTGCACACGAGACCCGTGTGCAAGTACAAAGTGCGGAATTCAAGGATGGGTCTGTGACACACCGCCCTCCGGCCGGTCCTATGCTCATTTTGCTGAGCGCGAACAAACACAAACAAATCCTAAAAGCAAGGAACACAGAAACAAGTACATTGCAAACGAAAAATCGGCAGGATAGAGCTTGCAGAATCTAGCTTGCAGATTTGGGATAAATTTCCTCTCGTTCAATCCATCCTGCCACCGACGTAACTTATCCAATGCCAAGGATTCAATCCCTGGATTTCTCCAAATTCTTCCTAGTGGTAATGTCACTTTTTGTGTATGGTATCCTTAAATTTTCGAAATTTTTTCACCAAAATGGCTACGAGAAGACGCGGGCGGCGGCTGTAACGTGGCAAGGCCCACTTCCAGTGGGGAAAACAAACGTACTATAGGCCGGCCAAAGGTTAATTCATGAATGAATTCATTCATTAATTAATGGATTAATTAATCCATTAATTGTTTAATTAATGAATTAATTAATGAATTCATTAATTCATTAATTAAAAGAAGAAGATTCTGAGCTGAGATTCGTGGAAAATAATTTTCTTACTACATTAACAAGACAGAGTACCCGTGAGGACTTAGTCCAAAAATCCGGCCTGTGGCGCATCTTGTTTGATAAGTCTTGCCTGCGGCGCATTTTATTTCATAAAAAATCTGGCCTGCGGCGCATTCTTTTCATAAAAAATCTTCTTCTTAATCATTCGGAGATGCTTTTCATTTCAAGTTTCTTATTCTGTCTACCAATTCATTAGTAGTGAAAATGATTTGAACTCCAATACTGAGTGATCACAACGACACAATTTGTACCAAACAGTAATTACGAAAGTTTTAAATAACAA
>Ga0335398_10010685_pt1 | contig 10404 bp, 11 predicted proteins | sample BON03_FD_205742 | JGI IMG/M metagenome (GOLD analysis project Ga0335398, IMG submission 205742) | Freshwater microbial communities from Lake Bonney liftoff mats and glacier meltwater in Antarctica - BON-03 (spades assembly) (version 2) | ecosystem: Environmental > Aquatic > Freshwater > Ice >... | reverse complement strand
AAAATCAAGGGGTTACAGTTAAATTAGCTGTAGCCCCTTTTTCATAATGTGGTCTTTAGTCCTAGATTTGTCCTAAATTGAATGAATCCACCTGTGGTATGAGCTCAGTCTTGACTGTTTTAGCCACCCTGTTGTTTTGACGCTTGTCACCCATACCCAAGCAACACCCTTTGGTGGCCATGTATTTGTGTTCAGGGGCCGGCGTGGTGATCGTATTAAAGTGCTTTGGTATGCGGGCGACGGTATGTGTTTGTTAATCAAGCGACTAGAAGAGGGTCGGTTTGTGTGGCCGCAGGCTGACAGTGGTGCGGTGCATTTAAGTGCTGCGCAGTCGTCAATGTTGCTCGAAGGCATTGATTGGCGAGCCCCCAAACGCACCCAATCGCCGACTCAAGTCTGAGTATTTGGGTGCTTTACTTCAACTACCCAAGTCGTGTGAACAGTCCAAATCTGTGTTCTCGATGCCATTTAATGTAGCCATGGTATGGCTTGAAATGGATATTTTCTCTCGGAATTACTAACTCTTTGTCCTTAAACTCAAGAAGTAATCCATCTGTGATTTTGTTATGAATGACGACTTTTAAATCATCGCTTAGGGTCCAAATTCCTTCATCAAATGCTCGATGCAAGTCTGTAGATAATAAAATTCCGTTTGTTGGAAGAAAATTGCCACCATTTACTTTTGCATGTACGTGAGCAGCTTCAAGGCCGACAGGGTGATTTTTGTATATGTAGGATTCTCTGAGCGCACATTTTCCCTTGTATACATTTCTTACCGCTTGGGAAAAATCTCCTTGAGTCTTAAATGTTGAATTCAAAGCAAGAAAGGGGTCACCATCAACATCAACTCTTGGTCCCAAGTATTCAAGATACCGTTTTTTTACATCCTGAAAAATTTCTTCGGCATTCTCAACTGAAGTTTCTTCGGAATCAGAAGTAGTCGCATCTTTACTAATTTCTTCGAGTATTTTTTCGGCAAACTTCGGAGCGACTGACCTCAGCGCATCTATGTCAGTCATAACCGTTGTGTTGCAACTTAGAAGTTCTGCAAGTTTTTCATATTCGGCTTCTTCGGGTTTACAGGCATTTGCAAAAAAATCGGATTCACTACTTTCTGAATTCGCAAAACCGATAATTACCCCTCTGTTTAGTCCCAAGCTACGGTCGATAGAAGTGTTTCTGTAAAGCCTTCTTTCGTCGTGGTCTCTTCCACCTATTTCAGGAAAATATCTTGTGTTATTCCAAACATAAATCATCCCTAGCCAGGAGCCGTTGGGTTGTTTAAGCCTAATGCTACAAAATGAATTTCTTGTTCCTTGAGTGACCAGTGTCAATTGTTCTGGATGGTTTTTGACTGTGATATCTAGTCCATGCTTCGTTAAACCGTCTTGAGGTTCCGACTCCTTCAGGTAGGTCTTTGTAGTTGCCTCCTTCCGGAACTAACCTAATCACTGACTTGACTAATTCGGTGTGTTTTGTTGCAACGTGATTGTGTAAGCGCTTTGCTTTTAATCTCATGTATTTTTGAAAGGCACTTTTAGGTTTATGTGTATAACTATCGATTTCTTCACCAAAATCATCTGAGCGCGAGGGTAGGTCAGATAAAGCCGCCTCACATGTGATGTAAGTATCCTTATAATGTGTAGGGGTTGGGAATTCAAACTTCCCTAAATCATCTCGTACCCCCACAAAAAATAACCGCTCTCTTATTTGCGGCACCCCATAATCTGCACTCGATAAAATTTTTGGCTCTGTAACAGTGTACCCAAGAGATGTAAATCGTTTAACAATTTCGTCTTTGACTGTTCCACCATAAAGTGTCTTCATGCCTTTTACGTTTTCGATAACAAAGGCCTTTGGTGACATGGCTTTTACAGCGTCAAATACTGCTAAGTAGAGCCTGTTTCTTTTGTCGTCGAAGTTTCGAGTCCCTGTGAGTGAAAATCCTTGACAAGGAGGGCCTCCAACAATAACGTCTACATTTTTGTTTTGGATAATATTCTTAATCTGAGAAACAAAATTTATATTAAATAAATCAATTTCCTCTGCAGTCGCTGAAATAATGTTTTTCTTGTATGTCTCTAGTGATGGTTTGTCGTTATCAACGCCTAAAAGTACTTCAAACCCTGCATCTAAAAAACCTTTAGATAGTCCGCCACAGCCGCAAAACAAATCAATCACTGTGGGTTTATTTCGTTCTTTAAGTTTTGAATATTTCACTATTGACATGCTTCCCTAGTATTACTTGTGCCACGAAGGCCATCTTTTGATGGTTAGTGGATATTTTAGCGGCGGCAAACAGTACACCTGAGCAAATGATTGGTTTGCGAATCTTAACTGACGAGTTAACCCGATTAAGTCAGCTCAAGGGCGAAACGGCAGCGTCGGATTTACAGCGGGTTAATAGCCAACTCCACTTGGCGCTACTTGAGGCCAGTAACTCACCGCGTTTGCGACAAACTGCCTCAGCGTTTGTTGATATTCCCATCATCATCGGTTCTTTTTATCTTTATCAAAAATCCGATGTGCGGCGCTCGGCTCAGCACCACGAAGACATCATGCAAGCCATTGAACGCCGTGATCGATTGCTAGCTGAGGAATTGATGCGCGTGCACTTGCGATCAGCCTATCGTACCTTTGAAGCCTCTAGGGTACGGCGACAGCCACTCCAATCCGAGCCGTCAACTGGGCCATATGACGGCTAATGCTGAAAAGAAGACGACGGCCATAGCCATAAATCGAAGGTTGATACCCATAGCCACCTGTGTGGGCACAACCGCCAGTACCTTACAAGCTGCCACAAATGCAAGCGAACCCAGTGCTACCATCGTGCCAAATGACCAGCCCAATAAGGCCGCTAATGCGAGAAATATCTGCTGCCACTCCGTTTGCATTAGTGGGCTGAAAACCGTCACGAATAAGGTTGCGGTCACCACCATGTGAACGCCAATCATTGCAAATCCCACAATTAGCAATGCTGTTAAAACAATCAACGCGGTCGGACCAGTAACCGCTGCGAACTCGGCGACCAAGTGGTTGACTGCAGAAATCTGAGCAATGATGGCAGCAAAGCTTAGCGAAGCCACAAACACGGCGACTTCGCCGTCAAAGAAGCGCCACGCGTAACGAACGTCTGAATGCACTCGACTGATGGCCTCTTTGCCCTTGAATAACGCCAAGGCAACTGTACATGGAATAACGGTAATGACAGCGGCTTGCATGGGTGTGTACCCTGCCCAAAAAACAATTAACAAATCAACCGCGACCAAAGCCACCACGGGACCCAACATCAAAGCCAAATCTGTCACAAACTGCCTTGGCAACTGCGTAGGTAACGCGCAATCACCGCGCCAAAAAGACACCCCGATCAACCCCAAAGCTAGCGCCAAACCGGTCAGCATTAGCCAACCAATTGACAAACTATCCATCGACGATTCAATCGCCACACCCATGGCCACCGTAAAAGGCGAGAACAATACTGCCAAGCCCATGCCTCTCATTGCCCAGCTGGCATCAGTCAAGCGTTGCTTGCCCTGAACGCGCTCAGAAATGAGTGGAGCAACCACGCCCACGGCCCCAACCGCTAGTGGAATCGCAAACAACAATCCCAGCATCTGCAGCATGCCAGCTCGGTGGGTGTCGCGCTGTGCATCAAAGGTTTGCTGGATTAACACCAATCGGTTTGACAGCCGAACCAACGCACTGAGTGCGAAAAGCGAGGCCAAAAAACTGGCAAATAGAGCAGCACGTTCAAACCCAGCCCAGACGGAACGCCACGCCCCGGTATAAAAAACCAATAAGGCAACTAGCACCCCAAATATGATTAGGGTTTTACGGGGGGTACCCTGTGTGGTGAATAATGCTATGGCCGCAATCAACGCGGCCATGCTGGCGGCAATGTGGCGACCTAGCGTGAATCCAAATAACAGGCTGCCAAACTCCCCAACCCACATGATGAGAACAAGAAACGGTAAGAGCTGTCGCCAAAGCGACAGCTCCATGTTGGTAACAGCAAGCACTGGTTGGGTTACACCGAGGCGGGCAGTGGTGTTTCCCCAATAACCGTACAACGGTGCATTAAACGATCGCCCTTGCCGTCATAATCCATTACAGCGTAGTGCAAGGTACAACGGTTATCCCAGATCACCATGTCGTTGGGTGACCAGCGATGGCGGTATTGATAGTCTGGCTTAGTCACCAACTCAAACAAATAACCCAACACTGCGCGGCTCTCTGCCGGATCCAGACCATCAATATAAGCAGTGAAACCAGGGTTTACGAATACACCGAGTTTGCCTGTCTCAGCGTGCTTACGAATTATCGGATGCACTGAGGGCCGTGTGGCATCGAGCTGCTCTTTGGTGACAACTTCATTACGAAAACCACCACCTGATGCGTTAGCGAAGCTGTGCACGGCTTTAAGTGGCAAGAGAAATGCCTTGAAGGTATCCGAAAGCGCCTCGTAGGCCCGTTGAGTACTGGCAAAAATAGTATCACCGCCAACAGGTGGAATTTCCTTGGCATAGAGTACCGATGCGTGAGCTGGTGTCGCTTCGTACGATTGATCAGAATGCCAATAAGTACCCGCGCCTTTACGACCCTGAGGCTTTCCATCCACTACCTTGTTGGAGACGCGATAGATTTCAGGATGGTCTGGGTGCAAATATTTAGTGACAGTATGCCCTTGCAACGTATGTAGCTTACCGAACTTCCTTGAAAAGGCGATCTGCTGCTCTTCGGTTAGCTTTTGGTCACGAATAACCACCAAGCCATTCGAATCGTGCCACACTTTGCGAATCTGCTCGAAGGTTTCATCGCTAACTGGATTGGACAAATCTACACCGACAATCTCGGTGCCGATCGCGGGACATAAACGTCTTGTTTGCATGCTGCTACTCCTCCATCTTGTCAATTTTCAGTTACTTTGCTGTACATCTATTTAGAATCAGTCGTTGTTATATTGGCTGGCGAGATCTTTAGGCATCAGCGGGCTGGCCTTGCGCTTTATGAGTTTTTTGACCAAAGGTGAAAGCAGCATCACCAGTATCAGTGCGACCAATACCAGCGAGATCGGCGACGAAAACAAAAAGCCATAGTCACCCTGCGAAATCAACAACGATCGTCGCAACTCAGTCTCAGCCATTGGCCCCAAGATCACTGCCAAAACAGCGGGAGCCAAAGGGATATCCATTTTTTCCATGGCGTAGCCCACGATCCCAATCGCAGTCACCATTGCCACATCGAAAAGGCTATTACCGATGGAGTAAATGCCCAGATATGTCATGCCAATAATCATCGGTGCTAGCAAAAGTGCGGGCAGACGCAGCACACTGATGAAGAGCCGTGCACCCAGCGAACCCACAATAAGTAACAGTATCGAGGTCACTAGCATCGACAACATGAAACCATAGGTCACGGGTGCTGAATCTCTGAATAAGGCAGGACCTGGTTGCAGCCCGTGCACCAAGAGCCCACCCAAAATAACCGCTGCCACTGCATTACCAGGAATGCCCAACGTCAAAGCCGGGATCAAGGCTGAAGCATTATCGGCATTATTTGCACATTCAGCCGCTGCCACACCTTCGGGTGCCCCTTTCCCAAATCGATCTGGGTCTTTGGCGCTGCGACGGGCTTCACTCCATGCCAACAACGACGCGATATTGCCCCCCGCACCGGGCACGATGCCGACCAAAACACCAATCGTTGATGACTTGGCCCAAGTGGGTACCAATCGTCGCCAAGGTAGGCTTTCATCTGAACCAGTGTTGCCTCGCTTTAGGTCTTCGGCCTTTATCAATAGGGCCTTGGCCGCCAAATCAATAGCGGGTGGTATGGCGTAGAGTCCCGTTAGCAACACCAAAATTCCAATGCCACCTGTCAGGTGAATGTAGTTCAGCGTGAAACGCTCATTACCCGTCATTTGATCGATGCCGATCAACCCTATAACCAAGCCAAAGCAAGCGCTGAGGAGTCCTTTAACGGCATTGGATGACAGTACGACAGCAATCGTTGTCAATCCAAGCATTGCCAACCAGAAGACTTCAGCCGAACCAAATTTCAATGCAACTTTGGCTAATGGCGGCGCCAACAACAGTAAAGAAATAGCACTCACAACCCCACCGATCACCGATGAGTACAGCGCGATCTTCAAGGCCTGTCGACCATGACCCTGCAAAGCCATGGGATGGCCATCAAAAACCGTCGCAATACCTGCTGGAGTGCCTGGTATTCGCAATAGGATTGCGGGAATGGCACCCCCATACATGGCACCGTTATAGATGCCCGCAATCATGCCCAATGCGGCCAAAGGTGTCATCGTAAAAGTCAATGGGATGAGAACAGCAATTCCCATGGTTGTCGATAAGCCTGGCAGACCACCAATCACCACACCAACCACAGTACCGACCACCATCCACAGCATGACTTCAAAGGAAAACAGCAACGGTAGCGCCAGCAATATATTGTCAATCATGACTCAAGATCCCAACATCCAAACTTCGCGAGGTAGCGGACGATTGAGTAGCACCTGAAAGACCAAATACAATCCGGCACAAAAGATGGCCGTGCCAATGGCCAACCCTTTGGGGTTTCGATACCCCAAAAACCAAGCGGTGGCAGGCACTAGCACCACATAGGTTGAGAAAAAACCAATGGTCGAAATACCCAACAACATCAAGAAAAGACTAGCAAAAATAACAACCAATCGGCGTAAGACAGCACGATCAATAGTGGGTCGCTCTTGAATATGCAAGCGACCACTGAGCAGCAATTGCAACGCCCAAATAGCGGATAGAACAGTGGCTGTAATCATGATGGCGACAGGCATGATGCGCGAGGCATCTGGGTAGTGCCAAACAAAACTTAAGCCAAGCAGAGAAAGCGCCATGAGCACTATCGCAGTGACCAGTTCGGCCGAAGCTTTTCTGGAAATCATGATGGCGTAGCACTCCAACTTATGTTTGAGTCGTGGTACCGCTCGATTCATTCGAGCGGTACCACTCATGGGTAACACACCCACTGTGTTGCCTTACTTTTTAACCCATGGTTGGGCTTTCCAAAGCTCAACGTAACCCGCGCGTGTTTTGTAGAGCATCTCAGCGTATTCCTTGGGTCCTGCGGCATCAAGCGGCAAGGACTGCTCAAGTGCTTTCTTTTGAAACTCGGGATCTTCAATCGACTTTTTCACCGCTTCAGCAATTTTTTGCACGATGGCATCAGGCACACCCGCTGGTGTTGCAATGCCACGCGATGAACCTTGAACGATGTCGAAGCCTTGCTCCTTAAACGTGGGGACATCAAGCGCCATTGCCCAACGGCTTTCACCCATTTGGCCCAATGAACGGATCTGCTTTTCTTTGAGCATCATGACCGCTTCGCCCATATTGAATACACCAAGCGTGATGTGTCCGCCCAAAAGCGCTGAGCGCACAGCCGATGAACCCGGGAAAGGAACATGCGTCATTTTGACACCAGCTTGACGCTCAAGTGCAAGCATGGCCAAGTGGTCATCAGAACCTATTCCCGTCGTGCCGTATGTCACTGCGTTAGGATTTGCCTTTGCGTACGCCACCAATTCAGCCACTGATTTCAGACTACTGTCTGGCCGAACTTGAACACCACCCGGATCGTTCACCACGTTTGAGACCGGCGTAAAGCTTTCAAGCTGATAACGGGTCTGGCGCTGAATTGGGATAGTTACCAAGTTAGGTGTGTTAATGAAACCAATGGTGTAGCCATCTGGTTTTGCCAGTGCAAGTTCAGTAAAACCCACTTCGCCACCGGCACCTGGTTTGTTGACGACAGTCACTGTGCCGTTGAGATACTTGCCGATGAAAGGTGCCAATGTCCGAGCGGCAATATCAGTGCCGCCCCCAGCGCTAAACGCAACAATCATCTGAATAGGACGATCGGGGTAATTGGCTTGGGCCAAAGCCGCACCACTCACACCAAGCATGGCAATACAACCGGCTGTTACTAGCTTCTTTAAATGTCTCATCTTTAAACGCTCCTTTAGGAAAAACAGCACCAGTAATTTATATTTTTGTGTTTATTCTGTATACAAACACGAAGGTCGTAGGTAGGGCAAGAAAATTCTATTCATGGATATCCCTATTATTTGCAGTATCGATTGATTAATGTGATTTTTTAGTCAAGAATAAAAAAGAACAATATAAGTACAAATTTAAGAAAAATCAAAAATTGCTTTAAAAGGGATTTTGGTATGCAAAGCGCAATTATCGGCATGGGCGAGGTTGGCTGTACCTTGTATGAAGCCCTGCAAAGAGCTGGCTTATCCTTTGCCTATGTAGCGGACAAAAACCTAAGCAAACGAGCCCTTCAGGCCACCAAGGGCCAACCCACACGCACTGTAAGCGATGCGAGCAGTTTTTTACCTGATGTCGATTTGGTTTTGTCTTGCGTCGAAGGAGAGACCGCTGCTGTTATCACTCGAATGGTCAGTGAGCATGGTCGAAGAGGGCAAGTACTAGTGGACTTTTCCACAGCATCAGCCAATGTCAAAAAACAAGCCTCGCTTTTACTTAGCCTCAAAGGCATTGAGTACGTAGATGTGGCTATCATGGGTGCCATTGCCCTGACCGCCGAAAAAACCAGCATGATTGCAGCAGGCATTGCGCCGAATAGTCCCAGCCAAAAAGCCATCGGGCGTTTGGTAGCGGCTGGACTTGTGATTAAAACGATTGCAAACAGTCAAGCCGGTGACGCGATTTCGTTGAAGTTGTTGCGAAGCATTTTCACCAAAGGCCTCGAAGCACTGACCACCGAATGCCTAGCAGCCGCCGAGCACCTTGGGGTGCGACAGTCTTTGTATGACGTGCTGTCTGATGTTGATCAGACCCACTTACCTACCTTTTTAGAAATGTTGGTTTCTACTCACGTAGTCCATGCCGCTCGTCGTAAAAAAGAAGTTCAGCGTGCCCATGAACAACTACACGATTTGGGACTTGACAGCCTAATGCTGCCTGCTGTTGTGGCTGTATTTGAAAGGACTGAACGTTTGCACGATCGCGCCACAACGCCCGAACCACCGACTGCTGAGCGGGCGCTGGAAATACTGACTCAACTGGCCCAACAAACACACCCAGACGCTTTGAGCGTCACCACCTCTTAATGCTGCTTATTACAGATATCGCTTTACTTCATTTAATACTGCCGGAGACACTTTAATGATAGTCACACAAGACACTCTCGACCAACTCAAAGCCCTTGGGTCAGCCACCATCCATGAAGCCCAAGATCAAACTGGTGCGATGGCTCACGGCATCAAATCCATTGATCCCAGCTGCCGTTTAATCGGAAGAGCTTTGACTGTCGACACAAGACCCGATGACAACCTAATGATTCACTTCGCGCTCACCAAAGCCAAGCCAGGTGACGTTCTAGTTGTTGACGCCAAAGGTTTTATGGAAGCTGGCCCTTGGGGTGACTTGCTGACGTTAGCGGCCATGCGCTGCGGTATTGCAGGTTTAATCATTGACGGTGCCGTCCGAGATTCCAATACGATTCTTGATCTGGGGTTCCCAGTCTTTTGCCGAGGCTTATCGATCAAAGGAACCAACAAGGCACAACCAGGCAAAGTGAATCAGCCCATCATTTGTGGCGGGGTCGCCGTGTCACCGGGAGACATTGTCATGGGTGATCGTGATGGCGTTGTGGTCGTTAAAGCCGCTGACGCACAAAAGACCCTGGCTTCTGCTGCTGCTCGCGAAGCCAAAGAAGACGGCATACGCGAGCGTATCGAAGCGGGAGAAAGCACCGTCGATATTCTCGGGCTTGCTGACAAATTAAAGTCTCTTGGTATCACTTAATAAACCTGGAATGACCATGAGCCCGAGTTTACCGAGCAATACCGTTGTCGACCAAACCCCTCACAAAACCGTCGCAGTCCCGGTCAGCCGGCTCATGGACTGCTTACAACAAATTTTTCAGGCATACGGCTTACCCTCTGAGCACGCACGCCAAGTGGCCGATGTTTTGGTGCAGGCCGATATGCGAGGGATGGAGGTGCGGCCAAAAAGTTGGACTACTTGGAGGTAGTTCATGTACTCATACGAAGACCGTATTCGCGCAGTTAAGCTTTATATCAAACTCGATAAACGCATTGCAGCGACCCTTACTCAGTTGGGGTACCCGACAAAGAACGCACTCAAGGCTTGGTATCAAGAATATGAACAGCGACAAGATGTTTCAATGGGTTATGCGCGATCTAGGCTGAAGTATTCTGCGGAACAAAAGCAGATAGCCGTTGATCATTACCGAGACCATGGGCGATGCATTGCCAGTACTCTCAAGGCATTAGGGTATCCGTGCAAGGGTACGCTCACAAGCTGGATCGATGAGTTATCCCCTGAGACTAGAAAACACTTAGTCAGTAAAGGGAGCGGG
>Ga0335398_10010684_pt1 | contig 10404 bp, 13 predicted proteins | sample BON03_FD_205742 | JGI IMG/M metagenome (GOLD analysis project Ga0335398, IMG submission 205742) | Freshwater microbial communities from Lake Bonney liftoff mats and glacier meltwater in Antarctica - BON-03 (spades assembly) (version 2) | ecosystem: Environmental > Aquatic > Freshwater > Ice >... | reverse complement strand
ATATATATATATATATATATATATATATATATATATATATATATATATATATATATATATATATAGGGGGTGAACGCGCCTTGCCGTGCTGAGGGAGCGCGGCAAAACCATTGTCTGCATGCGAATAACGGGGACAAGACACGTAGGGAGGTGCGACACACAGATCTAACGTCGCCGACTGAATGAATTGTGTCGGGTTAACCCAAGCACTGTGAGCCGCTGCGGGCCGGCTGCTATGTTAATATGCTCAAGCTCACTCTAAGCCGCCTGTAGTGCTGGTGTGGTTTGTGCCGGTGTGAGTGTCTGCGGGCCGGCTGCTGTGATGTGGATGGCGTGGCGTGCCTAAGGCCGTTCTTCGTGTCTGTGTGTCTCCTGTGTGGGTCGCGCCCCTTGTGTGGGTCGCTCCCTCTGAGTGCCGGGCGCCCTCTGTGTGAATTGGTCCCTTGTGGGTCCCTCCCCTCCTGTGTCTGATCCTCGTCACGTAGACATCCGCTCGCGGGATGGCTGACGCACTTACGCTTGTTCCCACGGTTGGCACCTCTGGTTTCATTTCGAGCCAGGCGGTCGCCGGGCCTGACCCCGACCGCACCCACGTTCACGTCCTAGCTCAATCGCGGAGCACGGGAACTGCAGAGGACGGCCAGGGGCCTCCTGCGGCACGCCACGCGGCGCTCAGCGGAGCCCCACACGCCGGCGCACTCGCGGCGCTCGACGGCATCACCCACACGGCGTCGGAGCTTCATACACAGCTCGGGGCAACAGGCCAATTGCGGGCCGCCCACGACACAATACCATTTTCAACACGCAGAGCTCCGGCGACCTCTGCGACTCGGAGCTCCCCTCCGAGGGCGGCGACGAGCCGTTTCACCCGGACGACGGCGAGCCCGTCCAGGTGGCCACTGCTCGTACAGCCGCCAGGCACCTGCGCGCCGGCGAGCACCAGGCGCCGCAGCGCGCCGAGGCGGAGGCCAAAGCGCTACGGCGCGCCGAGGACGACGCGCGCGCCGCGGGTTAACCCGACACGTCGCACTCGCGGGGTTAACCCGGCGCGCGGGGCGCCCGCGGCTGCGCGCGGCCGCGGCGACCCGCGGCGCGGCGGCGCGCGCGGCGCGCGTGCTTACAGAACGGGTGCGGGCTATGCTGACAAGGAGGACGAAGGGTTCACCGAGTTCTACTCGGCCGACGAGGCGGGCGAGGACGACGAGATGCAGCTCGTTGCCGACGCCCTCGAGGAGCCCGTCGACTTCCTTGGCGACTCCGGCTTTACCTTCAACGCCGCCAACAAAACGCCCTCGCCTGCGTGGGCTGCGACCTGGCGCCGGCCGTGGCCGTGCCGCTCCCTGCCCCCCGCGCTCCTCGCTTCGTCGACAAGTTTCGGCGCCTCTTCTGCTGGGCCACGCCGCCGCCGGCGACGGACGCGCCTCCGTCACCACCGCCGCCCTCGCCGCCGCTGCCTTCGCCACCGCCTCCATCATCCCCGCCGTCGTCTCCGCCTCCGCCGCCGCCCGCGCCGCCGCCTGCGCTCGCCGCGCCGCCGCCGACGCAGGCCCAGCCACTGCTGCCGCCTGGCCTCGGCTGCGAGCGCGGCCCGCGCAACATCCCCGGCGCGCCCGCCGATCGCGCCGTGGCCTTCTAGGCCGTCCGCAGCGCCGCCGGCCGGTCACCGGCGCCGTGCGCGACTGTCCCTGGCCCTGCTTCGGCGCCCCCTGCAGCTGGCCGCGCGGGGGGGCACACCAGGCCGGTTGAGCCACTCGACAACTGTTTCGTCACAGGCCGCGACGGCGGCTCGTGCGTCGTCGACTGTGGCTCCACCAAGCATATCATCCCCAACATCTCCAGGCTGGACACCGTCACCAGCTACAACCTGTCTGTGTATGTCCTGTGGCTCAGCGGCGCCGCGCCTGCGCCGTTCTGCTCGGTGTCTGGCTCGGCCGGCGGCGTGCTGCTGCTGCTCAGGATTGTGACGCTGTCGCTGCTCGACAGCGCCACGCTCGGCGCAGCGCGGCTTGTCACCGGCGCTATGCGGGCCGCTGCGCCCGGCGCTGTGCGGGCCGCCGCCGCCGAACTCGACGCCAGCGTCAGCGACGCCGCGCCTGCGCTGTTCTCCGCTGGCGGCGGGCATCTCGCGTACAGCGCTGAGCGGGCTGCTACCGCCGTTGCAGTGCTTCGCAGCGACGACTCTACCAACGCGCCTCGCCGCCGTCTGCTCGGCGGGCGACGCGCCGCTGCTGCTCAGGATCGAGGCGCTGTTGCTGCTTGGCGCAGCGCGGCTGGACGCGCCACTGCTGCTTGGGATCGAGGCGCTGTCGCTGCTTGGCGCAGCGCGGCTTGTGCCCGGCGCTGTGCGGGTCGCTGCGCCTGAGCTCAACGTCTGCGTCGCCGCTGGCGGCGGGCATCTCGAGTACAGCGCAAAGCGGGCTGCCACTGCCGCTATAAATGTACATGCAGGCTGCTGCGCCCGGCGCTGTCCTTGACGCCAGCGGCGCCGCGCCTATGCCGTTCTGCTCGGCGCCTGGCTCGGCGGGCAACGCGCGCGACGACTTCGCCAACGCGCTCGCCGCCCCTGCCGCGATGCAGATCGGGGCAGTGGCCGTGCTTGGCGACGCGACTTCTGGCTCCGCGCCCGTGCTCACTGACGCGTCTGCTGACCTATGCAGCCACGAGGGAGTCGTTGCAGGTGTGTCTGCGGCCAGCGCCGGCTTTGGAGCAAGCGTCATCGGCGCCGCGCCCGCGCCGTTCTGCCCAGCGGCTGGGTCTGGCTCGGCGGGCGACGCGCCGCTGCTGCTCGAGATCGAGAAGCTGTCGCTACTCGAGGGCGCCGCGCCTGCGCCGTTCTGCTCGGCGGCTGGCTCGGCGTCTGACTCGGCGGGCGACGCGCAGCTGCTGCTCGAAATCGAGAAGCTGTCGCTGCTTGAGGGCGCCACGCTCGGCGCAGCGCGGCTTGTGCCCGGCGTTGTGCGGGCCATCGCCGCTGAGCTCGACGCCTGCATCGCCGCTGGCGGCGGGCATCTCGAGTGCAGCAGCACTGAGCAGGCTGCTACCGCCGCTGCAGTTCTTCGCAGTGACGGCTTCGCCAACGCGCTCGTCGCCGCGATCTAGGTGGGGCAACCGCCGTGCTTGGCGACGCGACTGCTGGCTCCGCGCCCGTGCTCACCGACGCGTCTGCTGACCTGTGCAGCCAGGAGGGAGTCGTTGTAGCTGTGGCTGCGGTCAGCGCCGGCTTCAGGGCGAGCACCACGCCTAGCGGCGCCGCGCCTACGCCATTCTGCTTGGCGCCTGGCTCGGCGGGCGACGCGCGCGACGGCTTTGCCAACGCACTCGCCGTCGTCTGCTCGGCGCCTGGCTCGGCGGGCGACGCGCCGCTGCTGCTGGGGATCGAGGCGCTGTCGCTGCTCAACGCGCCGCTCGAGACGGCGCCACGCGCGGCGCAGCGCGGCTTATTGTGCCCGGTGCTGTGCGGGTTGCTGTCGTTGCAGCTGTGGCTGCGGCCAGCGCCGGCTTCGGGGCGAGCACCACGCTTAGCGGCGCCGCGCCTACGCCGCTCTGCTCGGCGCCTGTCGCTCGGCGGGCGGGCGGGCGCGATGGCTTCGCCAACGCACTCGCCGCCGTCTGCTCGGCGCCTGACTCGGCGGGTGACGCGCCGCTGCTACTCGGGATCAAGGCGCTCTCGCTGCTCGACGCGCTGTCGCTGCTCGACGGCACCACGCGCGGTGCAGCGCGGCTTGTGCCCGGCGCTGTGCGAGTTGCTGCGCCTGATCTCGACGTCTGCGTCGCTGCTGGCGGCGGATCGCTGCTCGAGGGCGCCACGCTCGGCGCAGCACGGCTTGTGACCGGCGTTGTGCAGGCTGCTGTGCAGGCCGCTGCACCCGGCGCTGTGCAGGCCGCCGCCGCTGAGCTCGGCGCCAGTGTCAGCGGTGCCGCGCCTACGCCGTTCTGCTCGGCGCCTCCGCTGGCCTGTGCAGCCAGGAGGGAGTTGTTACAGCCGTGTCTACGGCCAGCGCCAGCTTCGGGGCGGCGAGCGTCAGCGGCGCCGCGCCTACGCCATTTGTTGCAGCTGTGGCTGCGGCCAGCGCCGGCTTCAGGGCGAGCACCACGCTCAACGGCCCCGCGCCTGCGCGGTTCTGCTCGGCGCCTGGCTCGACCGGCAACGCGCCGCTGCTGCTGATCGAGAAGTTATCGCTGCTCGAGGGCGCCACGCTCGGCGCAGCGCGGCTTGTGACGACCGGCGCTGTGCAGGCTGCTGTGCAGGCCGCTGCGCCCGGCGCTGTGCGGGCCGCCGCCGCTGAGCTCGGCGCCAGCGTCAGCGGTGCCGCGCCTACGCCGTTCTGCTCGGCGCCTGGATCGACGGGCGACGCGCCGCTGTTGCTCGAGATTGAGGTTGCTGCTCGAGGGCACCACGCTCGGCGCAGCGCGGCTTGTGCCCGGCGCTGTGCGGGTCGCTGCGCCTGAGCTCGACGTCTGCGTCGCTGCTGGCGGCGGGCCTCTCGAGTACATTGCTGATCAGGCTGCCACTGCCGCTGCAGTCTCAGTCTTTGCAGCTGAGTCTTTGCCTGCGGCATCCTCGGACTCTGCCAGCGCGCTCTCCGCGCGCACCTTGGTCGTGGCTGAAGCAGCCGTCGTGCCCCGCGACGCCGCTGCTAGCCTGTACCACCAGGAGGGAGTCGCCTTAGTTCGTCACCCCTCAGTAGGACACCCGCCGTCGTGTTGCCGCCCGCCACCGACCCACACGGCCGTCGCGCGAAGCGCAGCACTCAGTCGTCTTGGGTCATGGGGGTGCCAGCCGCGTACATAGGTATCACCTACTTGGCGTCCTACCCGGAGCTCGACGCCCCTCTGCGACGCGTCGTGGGGACCATCCTCTCGTACCTGCCCCACGCCATAGAATTTGGGATCACTTACTCGGTCTCGCACCCGCAGCTCAAAACGTACTGAGACGCTTCGTGGGGGCGCCAGCCGCGTGATTTCTTCGGCTTCCCCATCTTCTTTGGCGGCGCCTCGGTCTCGGCCTGTGCCAAGCGGATCAAGATGATCACCCTCGTGACGCAAGTGGCCGAGCTCTACGGCTACGCGCAAGCCGCGCGTGCTCTGCGCTTCGCTCAGCTGTTGGTCGAGTTCCTCGGGCACACGGTACGCCTGCCCTCGCCGATCCACACGAATAGCGCGGCCGCCGTGCAGTTCATCCTACCGCCGGGCGCGACGATGCCAAGCGTCACTACGAGAAGTTCCTTCTCTTCGGGCGTGAGCAGTGCGCTAATGGCGTGTCCAAGCCTGTCTGGCATGCGGGCACGGAACTTTGTGCCGACATCTTCACGAAGACGCTCGACAAGACGTCGTTCCTCCGGCACCGCGCGAGCCTCCTCAGAGCAACGCGCCACTAGCCCATGCTAGTAGTGTCTCTTATGATGGTTATAGTAGTATTAGTATTGTCTTGTGTATGTCTATCTGCCCCCGCCCGTTGAGATTTTGATGCGGCTTTGTTTGCGACACACAGTGTCCAGCGACGTCTGTGTCTGTGTGTCTCCTGTGTGGGTCGCGCCCCTTGTGTGGGTCGCTCCCTCTGTGTGTCGGGCGCCCTCTGTGTGGGCGCCCTCTGTGTGGGTCGGTCCCCTGTAGGTCTCTCCCCTCCTGTGTCTGATCCTCGTCACGTAGACATCCGCTCGCGAGATGGCTGACGCTAACACACTTGCGCTTGTTCCCACGGTCTTCACACACACTCTTCCTGGCAGGCTCCCTTATGGGTGTAGCCTAGTTACTTGTGTAGAGTATTGTGTGCGCGTGCGCCAGTGTAAGGGCTTTGTTTCTGTGAATGGGGGGGGGGGGGGGGGGGGAGGGGGGGGGGAGGTTGCAAAGGAGACTGTACACTATACCCGAGGTCGCGACTAACTCTAACTCTTGGCGATGCCTGCGAGCTCAATCACCGAGGGGCAACGTTGGGTGGGGTACGCGTAGTCACCCACTAAATAATTGGTTTCGACTAGCTAGCAAAGGCGCTATATGCTATATCCCCGCGGAAACCGATCGCCACAGCCCGTGCGGAGATTACTGATAGTACTCGAGTACTGAGTACTGAGTATAATTAGCACCGATTTTGTACTACTCACCTCATGATGAGTAGTACCGATGTTGTACTACTCACCTCACGAGTATAACCTGTTATGTGAGTAATCATATAATCTTAATAAATCGATTAGTTGTTGTTGGCTGGTTCCGCCAAGTACTCACACCCAGTACTCACTACCAGTACTCACTCTATTTCACGAAAAATTACATACACTATACAATATTATTACAATGTACAAGATTGAATAATATTGACAATATTATACAATATATACTCCAAAAAAAACGTCTCCCGACCCTAAAATTTTCGCATCCTCCGGAAGGGGGGAGAGGCGGCCTGCCCGCCACACGCCCACGCACATAAACATAAAGCAAAACTGAACAGTCGCTCGGCGGCTTGCAACACAAGACACACGCCCATAAAACTCCAGCTAGGGGAAAGACACGCACATCACAGATGTGCGGCAGGCGAGGCGGGAAGCCAGCAGCATAGCAGAAACGCAGCGGCTTTTCTCTCTTCTCTCCGCTCTACCCTCCACCGCCCTCCACTACCACACTTCTATTGTTCTGCATTCTGCCTCGTCCTCCAAATCAATAATGAGCTCTCGGATATACTCACCCACCAGGGTCTGCCCCGCCTTACGGTACTTCTTGAAGTAGACTTCAACCGCGCAGCGCGCGCGGCCTGCCCGCGCTGAGCTTGGGCTCAAAAAAGACGTTTCAGCTAGCAATATCGAGGGGGGCCCAATTTTTTTCAGCAGTACATAAAAGTACTCGAGTAAATACTCATAAAGTGGTTAGTGCTGAAAATGTACTACTCAGTCAATGGGTAGTACGCCGAGGGGCGGGTACTCATACTCATGAGTAGGGCTCAAAACATAAGACTCACTCTACTCAAAGTAATCTCCGCACGCACTGGATCGCCATCTGTTGTGGTTGTGGGCTGGCCTGTGTGCCAGCCGGCGTCTCTGCTGAAGTGGTGCTGATGCGTGCAGCTGCGGCGCACTCGCGGCGCCCAGACTGCTGCCAGCCCGAGTTTGGCGTGCCGACGCCCGACGGCTCAGCAGGTGGTCCCATGAAAGCAAAGCGCAAAGCTACGCGCGGGGTCAGAAGACCGCAGGGGGGCACAGCCCCCGCACACCACGGGGGGAAACACCACAAGGGGGGGAAACACCAAACCACAAGGAGAGAACAGCACACGGGGAAACCCACCCGCCAACACACACCCCGCCGCGAGTTCTCCAAAAGAGGGCCGCCGCGAAACGTGGCGGTGGAACGAGCCTCTGGGACTCCCGCTTGAAAACACCGGAGGAGCGTCGATCGCAGGGGCAATACGCGATCCACCCCCCACGACTGCAAGCCCCCTAAAAGGCACCACAGAAGGGGCAATACGCTACCCACCCCCCGCTGGAAGCCCCCTAGAGGTCTCCCCAGAAGTCGTTTGAGACGGAGACGGCGCCACGGAGGGCGACATGGCTGGCGTCGGTGCTCGCCTCGGCCCCGTGGGAGACGGCGCCTTTGGAGGAGGAGCGACGTCGTTGGAGGAGGAGCCGACGTCGTTGGAGGAGGAGCCGACGTCGTATAATTTGAACTCCTCGCGCTTGTACTTGGCTGCGTTGGCTTGGTGGGCGTGGTTTAAGATGAACGCGCGATGCTCGATCCCGAATTCGATCTTGGCGATCTCCGCCTCGGAGAACGGCGCAAACGCCTCGCCGGTGTGCGCCGCGGCGGAAGCGGTGGCCTGCCGGCTGCCGGCACTTCCAGCGCTGCATCAGGCCCATAAAGATGCCATGCGGAAGCCTATCGCCGAGCGCGTTCTTCGCGGTCTCGGCGTCGGGCCGCGAGGCGGCGGGTTAACCCTAACCCTTAACCCGACGAGACAATCAATCAATCAATCAATCAAATCCTCAAAGCGCCACACAAGCACAAGAGAAGCCACATCCCAGCGCAACCACACGGGCAAAAACAGCAAACGCCGTGACGCGAAGCGTCGCAGGCTTGGGGGGCTAAGAGCGAGTCGCGCAAGCGTTAGCTTGCGTGACTCGCTCTATGTTTACAAGCTTTTTACAGAAGCGTGCGAAAAACTGCCAAGGACGAGGAAAACCACCTCAGATGTATCATCTTCCTAAGAAAGAAGAAATAGACCCGGGCCCGTGATCTCGCTTATATTATGACACACTATCTCTATCTCGATCGAGAAAAGTTGGTGCGTGCAGAGCGCTCTGCGACTACGCTACGTAGGTGCGTCGTCCTCTCGAGTGCGCCTCGCGTCGCGACGACCGCAGGCCCATCGCAATGCATCACCCGGTTGTCCCTTTCCCCCTCTTCCCCTCCGTCACCCCCTTCCCTAGCTCTCTTCTCTCCACGGCGCGTCTCCGTCCCGGCGCCACCGACGCGATCTTCGCTGTCGTCGCAGTCCATGGCCTCACCGCAGCGGCTCGGCCCTCCAGCGCCAGTCAACTGGTCCCCAGCGCACTCGTTCGCACCGCTGCAGACTTGCCCTCTGACGCTCTCGGGCAACCCCGTCGACCTGTGCCCACGACAGTTGGTAGCAGCAACAAGTGCGGCACCCCGGCGATTCCCAAATCCTCTGAGACTAGATGTGACGAGCCCCTCCGCGCTCTTAAAACCTTGCGCGACTCCGGCAGCGACCTCCTCCCGAGACATGCCAACCTCACGTCTGCCTAGGCATGCTATCTTCAACATATCAGCCGCGGGAATGGACAGCATGCGTATGCTTTTGATGCAGCTCTCGCTCTCGACTTGTATTGGGTCACTTGCCGCGCTCGTCCTGAGGTACACATTTGGTACTGCTCGCCGAGCCGGGCAGCACCGCATTGACGTTGACCATGCGATATGTTCGATGCGGTGCCAGCGTCTCGACGGTATCCTTGCGTACTCATCGTATTCTGGCGCTTGGCGACGAAGATCTGCCCGCTGCGCGCCAGTCTGGCCCGTCTCTTTGCATTTTGCGTGACTGGGCCCTCCTGGCCGCCACTGGCTGTTTTTCTTGCCGACAGGGGTGCCAAGCGCGACCAAGCGGTGCAAGAGCGAGGAAGGAGGCATATGCTGTGTGTAGGGCGCGTCAGATGCACTAACGGGCACGGTCAGGCGCCTCACATGGGTGCAAATGGGACCAATATGGCATTTTTTATCGTTTTTACGTTAACCGTTAACGGGTCGGCGCGGGGAGTTCCCAGCGCGCGGTGGCGCTGCGGCCCATTTTAATACCGCCGGGGGTGCCTAGGGGCTCCCAGGCGCAAGGAGCGGCATGGGTGGGTGCTAGGCACGCGCCCCGGACCCTGGGGGGTATAAGGGCCTGTTTGGTGTTTTTTTTGTGCTCTGTGGATCGTTTGCGGGCGTATTTGGGCGACTTTGGGGCCGCCCACCGCCCTCCAACTGTCTGGCTTTGGAGGGTCGGCAGGCGAGTACGCAGTGGGACCCTGAGGCTTTGGGGTGGGGGAATGCACTCCCCCAAGTGCCTATTTAGTAGTGTGTGCGAAGCTGCGGCCATTTGGCGCATTTCAAATTTCACCAAAACTCCCCCTACCTCGGGCGACATGTCCAGGTAGAACGGCATGTTGGTGTCGTGCGTGTGCAGGTTGAGCAGCGCCTGCAGGTCTGTGTCCATGGTGATGGGGTCGAGGTTGACCTTTAGCGCCTTGGCCAAGGCAAGGGTAAGGGGTTTGATCGAAGGCCAGCAGCGCTCTGGCCCATGGGCATTAAGGATGTACGAATATAACGATTGGCACCCCGCTATATGTTGATAACGAATGACGATGACCTCTCCCGCTAAACAACGACACATATAACGATTCCGTCACACCAAAAACAAACAAAAAAACAAACGATCAATATATCGATATTCCAATTACACAATAATATCCTATTCACAGGCTATTCTCGTGCTTAGCGCTTAGCTCAGACTTAACCCGTGGTTATAGTCAAACATTACACGTGTTGGGGCGCCTCTTCCTAGTGTTAGTGTGTTAGGTGTGCTAAGGTGTGCTACGAGTACTCGTATAATGACTCTGGTGCCCTGGTAAGAACATTTATTCGTGTTCGTGTGTCGTATATAAAAAACAATCGGGTTCAGATGAACTTGAGCTGCGCTATGCGACCGCCGGCGCTCTGGCCAGTACAACAAACAGACTGTATGCTGATTGTTACTCTGGTTTCGAAGTCCGTTACCGCTCTGTACCGACGGTACAGAGCGATTACACTATAACACACTAAAAGGGTATCCCGTTTCCACTTCCGGTGGAATGAGCCCTGCTCCTAACCCTCGCGTGGCAGTGCCCCCGCGTTAGAGTACTAAGCGCCGTGGCACGCTGCCCCCCCGGC
>Ga0335398_10010681_pt1 | contig 10406 bp, 20 predicted proteins | sample BON03_FD_205742 | JGI IMG/M metagenome (GOLD analysis project Ga0335398, IMG submission 205742) | Freshwater microbial communities from Lake Bonney liftoff mats and glacier meltwater in Antarctica - BON-03 (spades assembly) (version 2) | ecosystem: Environmental > Aquatic > Freshwater > Ice >... | reverse complement strand
TCTCTCTCGGTAGGTTATAGGGAGGAGTACGAAGAGAGGGATAAAGGGAGGGCCGAGGGGACAGTCTGCTCACACAAGCTCAATTTATGAATCGTACTCACAGGTAACACAGAGCGCGCCCAGGGGAAGTCTTTCACCCTCTGCCCGTACTGCCACTCCCATCCGCCGTTCGAAGGTAAGCAGCTAGGTGGACGCGCCAATTCATTTTCTTCTTCCCTCCTCACTCCTCTCCCATCACCTCATCTCTTCCTCCTCATTTTTCTCAAAGGCCTCAGCATCATGGGCTGCGACTCGTGCATGCACCCGACGTGCAAGCACTCCCTCACACGGAACGGGGTCTGCCCTTGTCCAGGAGAAAGCAGGGCGGCCTATCCCGGGACGCTGGTCTTAGACATGAACTTGCGCCCCAACTGGAAGATGTCCTGCAATCGCTGCAACAATCTGGTGCTTTTCAAGGTAAGTTGGAAGGGATGAGGGGAGGAGGGGGAAATGGGAGAGGTTCTGACTTATCTCAGTGGGTTGGGTTTGAGGAATGCTGTAAGAAGTTGTATGATTTGTCGCGTCCTGCATGCCTGCTGCTGTTGTACCGACGTCGTATCCTCACGTGTATCGCCTACCATTCCCTTCTCCTCCCTCTCGTTTTTCCTTCCCTAAGGAGTCAACGTTCACAACATCAAGCCGCTCACACGCCAGTACTGCGATACGCTTGGCTCGGCCATCTTGGCCGTGGAGTTCCACAAGGAAAAGACGCCCTTGCCTGGTAAGAACAAATAATGACTAGCAGCGCTGCTTGTAGGCGTTTATTGTATCACTTCCTCTTCGTGCAATATTTGACGCATGCCGAAGAAGTGGCCTGCCCGCGATGATCTACTCGCCCACTGTCCCCTATTCCTCACTATTTTCTTATTTCTCTCTCGCTTTCTCCCTCTCCGTGCAGGCGGCGAGACCAAGGTGGAAGGCTGCGTGCTCTGCCACGACCTCCTGAATGGCTGCACCGAGCTGGCGAAAGGGCGACACAAGCACGTCGCCGTCGCATAGCAAGACTTTGCGAAGCGCAATCGCGGACGGGGCGGGCGAGGACGCGAGCGTGGGAGGGGCCGCGGGGGGAAAAGCGGGGTCAACCCACTCATGTCCTTTGAAGACTTTTAGATGGTTGATAAGGGAAGAAGAGCCGAAGGAGGGGCTAAGAAGAAGAAGACAAGTGAATATGTGATTTGATCCTGATTGCTATTTGCTCGAGCGCTCGCTTTTTCCTTTCCTTCTTTATACCGTGTTCCTCTGTCCCGGCTGATCAATCGATTAGAGATGGAGCGATGCATGGTGGCAATTATTAAGTAAAACTTTACAAATATCATGTCATAAAGTGCTTTTCGTGTCTGTCATTGATTCTTCGTTATAATAATTGTCCTGGCCCCATTCTCTCTGTAACATTTATATATACACATTCTCTGCCAGCGTCGCATCGCGCGCACGCCGTTCCCCATCCCGGGACTCTCTCCCATTTCCTCTCTCTCTTTCTCATCCTTTTCTTCACTATTTGCCCACTGACCGGTCTGCGAGCTGCTCAATCTTCTCCTTCAGCTCCTCTTCCTCATCCTCGCCACCTAGCATAATCGTCTGCCGTCGGATCAGGCCCTCATTGATCCTTCTGAGGGCGCCCACCGTTTCTTGACTAAAGGCCTTGTCGTGCTTGCTCCCGTCTTCGAACTCTTCCGTGGTCCACCCTAGCTTGGCCAGGGTCTCGCTGTGTGGAAGGGAGGGAGGGAGGGAGGGAGGGAAGGAAGGAAGGAGGGAGGGTGCGAATGAGGAAGAGATCATTCAAAAAAAGGTTATGGTATGAATGGTCTCTCTTTCTGGCGACAGCGATCGGAGCAGACGCCATTTCTATTTTTCTTTTTAAGTCCCTCCCTTCCTCCCTCCCTCCCTACCTGTGGACTGCCTCTGTGATGCCATGCTTCTGCCGGTACTCTCGAACAAAGGCCTTCTCCGAGGGCTCCACGCGGTGGTCGACCAGCACCTAGGGAGGGAGGGAAAGAATGAGGGAGGGAGAGATAACGAATTTAGAGCGTCATTCTCGTAGGAGGAAAGGAGCGGGTGGCCGCGAAAAGCGTCTGCCTGTCTTTCCAAAACATCTCTTCCTCCCTCCCTCCCTCCCTACCGTCGCCATGATTTCAGCATAGGCATCCGTGCTGGCATCCTTGGTTTGACTCGTAAAAGAGAGCAGCTTCCCGATCAACGCTCCATTGATGGCGTGCGTGACGCTCCGGGAGAGCTTGGCGTCCTGAAAGAGAGGGAGGGAGGGAGGGAGGCAGGGAAGGAGGGGATGATGGACTTTGAGGAAGGAGAAGATGGGTGTCCTATCTAGCAGTCGTTTCCTCCTTCTTTCCTCTCTGGACTCACTCCCTCCCTCCCTCCCTCCCTCCCTCCCTCCTCCCCCCCTACCTCAGACAACAGCCCTCTTAGTCGCTTGTGCTCCCAGTTCACGTATCGAGTAGGACTCTCGGTCACAAAGGTAGCAATTGCGCCCTTGGCCTGCAAGAAGGGAGGGAGGGAGGGAGGAAGGGAGGGAGGGAGTGAGGGAGGGAGGGAGGGTGAGATTGGTCGCTTGTGCTCCCACTTCACGTATCGAGTAGAACTCTCGGTCACAAAGGTGACAATGGCGCCCTTGGCCTGCAGGCAGAAAGGGAGGGAGGGAGGGAGGGAGGGAGGGAGGGTAGGTGGGTGAGATTAAGGGAGGGAGGGAAGGAGGGAGGGAGAGAAGGGATGGTGCGGCTCTCACCTTCTTCTCTTCGTCTAGAAAGTTGATCTCGCCGATCCAAGCGCCTGATATGTTTGAGGGGGGGAAATATCGATATACAGAAAATGAGTGATAAGCACGTGTTTACATTACGTGCCCTCTCTCCCCCCCTCCCTCCCCTCCCTCCCTCCCTCCTCACCGCTGTCAATCCCTTTGTTGGTCTCCGTCTCTTTGGCTCCCGGGAAAGTGGAGAACGATTGGATGGGCACCTAGGAGGGAGGGAGGGAGGGAGGGAGGGAGGGAGGGAGGGATAAGAAATTTGAGCTCTCACTTGTCAGATACTACACGGCTTTATTCTCTTCCTCCCTCCCTCCAACCCTCCCTCTCTCCCTCCCTCCGTACATCATTGACGAAGGCAGCGACCTTGCCTTTGGAGATGAGGAGGAGGTGGGCCAGGGGCTCTCCTTCCTGGGCAAGCGTCGTGCTGGAGGGAGGGAGGGAGGGAGGGAGAGTATATGAATGAATAAACGAAGAAGACGACCAAAAATCAGAATTTCTCTCGCCCTCCCTCCCTTCCTCCCTCCCTCCCTCCTTCTTACCCGGCCGGCACGTCCTTCCACTGGGCGATCGCAATGAGTTTTCAGAACACGGCGTCGGCAAACCGAAATTTCTCTCGCCCTCCCTCCCTCCTTCCCTCCCTCCCTCCCTCCCTCCCTTCTTACCCAGCCGGCACGTCCTTCCACTGGGCAATAGCAATCAGTTTTCGGAACTGGGTGGGGGTGAGGGAGTAGGGCAGAAAGTGTTCCTCGAAGATGCCGAGCTCCTCCTGCGAGGGAGGGAGGGAGGGAGGGAGGATGAGTGAAGTGGCAGTCAACATATTATTATTCCTTTAAAGACCACACTTGGAGCTTCTCTGGAATGATATTTATAAACAGGATGCTAGGCTCCTAACCTACTCATCTCTTTCCCCTCCCTCCCTCCCTCCCTCCCCCCCTGCCTTCCTCACCTTGGAAAACGCAATCTCCTTGTCTTCCATCAGCAGAGAAAGGATCATGGTTCCATTGACTGTAAGAAAGACGAGCCCCCAAATGGCGGGGATGCGGAGGGGTGGGGAGTGCGTGACGTTGTAGATGACTAGGAAGGAGGGAGGGAGGGAGGGAGGGAGGGAGGGAGGGAAGAAATGAGGAAGGGTGTAATTCAAAGTCGATGCGGTGCAATGGTGACGTGTGCATTTTCTCTCCATTTCCTTCTATATGAACATCAAGCCTGTCTACTTCTCGCCATAAGGACCATCACCATAAGAAGATTCATCATACAGGCCCAGCAGTCCACTTTCTCAACCCTCCTTCCTTCCCGCCCTCCCTCCCTCCGTACTTACCACCACAGGTCGTGGCCACCATGGCTAAGGACCGGAGGAAAAAGACGTCCGTCATCGAGAAACTCAACAGGGCGCAGGTGTTACCAAAATGCAACAAGGCATGCCCTCCTCTAGGCGGGCCAAATTTCATTGTGGGGGGAGGAGGAGGGGGGGAAGGCGAAGGAGAAGAGGGGGGAGACGACGAACTGAGCCCTCGCCGTACGCTGCGGGTGCTGCTGCTGCTGCTGCTGCTGCTCGAGCTGCTGCTCATGCTGGATGTAGGAAGGGGGCGGAGGGAGGCGGCATGTCGTGTTGGTGCTGCAACTAAATTTGGTGCGGCCGCTCCTCGTCTTCTGCCTGCTGCCGCCGCCTCCCTCAGGAGCCCGCAGCTGGTGATCGCGCCTCTCCTCATCTTGCCGATTATTGTGCCTGTGAGTAGTGTTTTTCCCCCCAAAGACTGTGAGTGGGGGGCGGAGAAGAGGCGGGCAATCCATTTGAGCAGCGTGACCATCCTGTCGGCGCACGAAAAGCAACTCGCCGTTTCGCTCAAATTTTGGATTTGAATGGGTACGTTGTGCCACTTTTGGACTTCTTTCTCTTCGTTTTGTGGGTGTAAAGCATGTCAGCAGCGGCTTAAGCAATGGAGGAAGGCTTATGCGGTGGAGGGCTAGGATGCAGTGGCCAAAAGTTGGGCAGGTGGGGAGGGAAAGGGCAAAAGATGGAGACGAGTGTGGAGGGTGGGGAGGGTCGATAGTGGTTGTTTTCGCTTTAAATGAGGCTAAGGAAGAGGGTGTCGGTGAAAGAATTGAAAGGAAAAAAGTGAAAGCCAATCTTGGCAGCTTTCAATGTTTTTAAAGTAGAAGCCGCAGCTTTTTCTATCATGTCGTGCTTGTATGTGTCTTTTTGGCTAGTAGTTCATCCGTTGCTCGATTGTCCTTCTACCTCTGGGTCACAGCGGGCGCAAGCGTTGCCAGCAGGTGCGGAGGGCCTCGAACGCTTCTGCTGTCTTTCCCTTTACTCCTATTTTAGCTACCTTTCTTCCTACCTTCTTCATCAGTACGAATTTGTCTTAGGAAGCCAGCTTGTTCCTCCTCCCCTCCTACCATCCACCGTCACCCCATTTAGTGCGGCCCTCCCGCTCCTGCCGCCTCTTCGTCCTTGGCCCCTTGTTCGCTCTCAGGGTAGTGGCCCTGGTAAAACTTGGTATGCAGCACCACCTTGACGCCGCAGTCCTCCTTGTCGTTGAACATTTAGTAGGCCTTGGCCGCATCCTTCAACGGCAGCTCGTGTGTAATCACAACGCGCGGATCAAGCTCCTTCTTTTCCCCCAGTAGCGCTGCACGGGGGTCTGACCCGCCTTCATTGTCAGGCCATTTTCCATGAAACAGCCAAAATTAAAGTGGTTGACGTAGCCTAGATACACGCCCACGACACTCACCCGTCCACCCTTGCGCATCGTGATAAAAAACTTGTTCATCATATCGGCCGGGTCCGTCTCGAGGCCAAAGGTCATCTCCGCCCGGTGCAAGAGCGAGCGAGCGTAATGGAATCCCACGCATTCAATTGCCACATCTGGTCCATGAGGGAGGATTTCTCGCACCGCCTTGGCAACCCCGCCTCCCTGCTGCTTGTGCTGACGGCCATTGAGCGTGACGAGCGTGCGTGGGTCCAGACGGCGTTCGGCAAACTCGAGGCGGTACGGCTCTTGGTCGATCAAAATCACCTTGACGGCGCCCCGGTGCTGAGCGCACTGGGCAGCCAGCATCCTCACTGGCCTGGCGCCCCAAATCGCCACCGTATCCCCCTCGCCCACCACGTCCATCTCGCACGCATGCTAGGCCATACCGAGCACGTCCGAAAGAAGGAGCACGTCCAAGTCTGTATGTCGCTCGTGCTCTTCAGGCACCTTCAAGAGGTTCTGCTCCGCAAAGGGGACGCGCACGTAGTCGGCTTGGCCCCCCGCCCAGCCGCCTGTAGGGTGCGAGTACCCGAAGAAGCCTCCGCTCTTGTCCCCGTACAAAGCCTCCTGGGCGATGCTGTCGTTGGTCGTGTCGCAGAGGGAGAAGAGTTGGTGGCGGCACATATCACAATTCCCGCATGCGATGTCGAAACAGCACACGACCCGATCGCCCGGTTTGTAGTCCTTCACCCCCTCGCCGACCTCGTGCACAATGCCCATGAACTCATGCCCCAAAATATCGCCCTTGGCCATGGAGCCCTTGGGAAAGTGGCCTGTGTACAGGTGCAGGTCAGACCCACAAATGGCCGTGGACGTGACGCGGAGGATGACATACTGTGGGTGCGCCAAGGCCGGGCAGTCCACCTTGACGACGCGAATGTCGCGTGTGCCATGCCAGGTCACAGCCCTCATCGGCTCTCCCTTGACGCGCGGGCCACGGACGGGCACTTCCATTTCATTGTGTCCATTATGTTAGTGTCGTAGGGTGGGCGTCCAGCAGCAGAAGCAGTTTTTGGTCTGGTGGGGGGTGGGAGGGGGAGGGTCTCAGGTCAGGGGGGGTGATCAAAAGAACAAAGAATCAACTCTATTCCACTCAACTCAACTCAACTCAGGGTGGGTGATGGGCTTGTGTGGGAAGGAGGCTTGGGGGTGGGGAGGTTGATTGAGTTGGCTGGGTGCTCGGCTGTTTGCGGCTGTGATTAATATAGTATATGTGGGGCGGCGTGGGCTTGAGAGACAGAAAGGAAAGGGATGCCTTGTTCTGTTGCTAAAGCATCAAGCAAGCTTAGCGATTGCACGCCGGCACGACGCCTGCGCCTTTTCCTGGACGTGCGGCCCATGCGGCGACGCAGCGAGGCTGCTGCGATCATGCATGCTCATCAGGGCATGAAGCAAGCCAGCAAGGAGCTCAACCACCATCACGCACTCTGCTGCCTGGCATTCACCGTAGCTACACACATGTGCTTGTGAAGCAGTGAGAATGGGTGTGCTTTTTGAGAAACAAAAAACATTGTTGCACGACCGGAGTCCAAGCCCGTTGATTTTCACCTCCTACCCCTTTGATCCTCCTCCCCCTCCCGCGCACCTCACACAGGAGAGACGCCAGCCATGTCGTCCCCGTCCTACCCCTTCACTGATGCCCTCCTCCTCCCTCCCGCACACACTCAGGGTCCGTGTCGATCTCAAGAACAAAGAATCAACTCAACTCAACTAAACCCCGCACACTCACACACAGGAGAGCCAGCCATGTCGGCCCCGTCGTCCGTCCTCACTCCGTACAAGCCAGGCCTCTTCAGCGGCAAGGGGGTGATCGTCACGGGCGGAGGGACCGGCCTGGGGTACGCCATAGGTAAGTCCAGATCATCCCCTACTTCGATTCCTCTCTTCCAGACAGAGACAAGTCAAGAGCGGAGCATTCCGCCTCACTAGACCCCTCCCTTCCTCCATTACCCTTGACGCGACCTATCCCTTCCTCTTCTTTGCCTCTGCTTGTAATGTAATCGATCTTTGTTTGCGACTGATATTCCACTGAATCCCTCCCCCCCGTTCCCTCCCCACACTCCCCTTCCCAGCCCGGGAGCTCGTGGCTCTAGGTGCCCAGGTCGTGATTGCCGCCCGCCGCTTGGACGTGTTGGAACAAGCCGCTGCTGAGCTGAACAAGGAGAGCGGCAAGACAGGAGGAAAAGTGCACGTCTGCCAGTGTAATGTCCGGAGCGAAGGGGACATCCAAACGCTCGTGGCGTTTGCCTTGGAAAAGATGGGGAGGATCGACGGCCTGGTCAACAATGCAGGGGGGCAATTCGTGAGCCCCGTTGAGAATATCAGTGCGCGTGGCTTCAAGGCCGTAGTGGAGACGAACCTGCTTTCCTGCTTCATGCTGTCCAAAGAATGCTACAATCAGTGGTACGGAAGGAGGAAGGGTGGGGAGGAGGGGGATGGAGGGGGGAAAGGGCCGGAGAGAGAGCGAGGGGGAATGAGATATGGTAGCAGTGCAAATGCTTGAGAATTAACTCCTGACTTTTTCTAGCTCCTTCTCTTCCTCCCTCTTCCCTCTCTCCTCCCTTCCCTTCCCTCCCTCCCCTCTTCCACATCTCAGAAACGTAACCAAGTTCAATAATCTTTCTTCCTCTCCTTCCTCCTTCCTCCACTTCCTCATCTTGCAGGTGGGGTCAGCAGGAAGAAAGCAGCGGCAGTGGCTCCATCGTCAACATCATCCTCGCCAACAAAAACGGCTTTCCCATGATGGCACACAGGTACGTCCTGTGTCCCTTCCTCCCTCCTATCCTCCCTTTCCGCCCTTCCTCCCTCCCCCCCTCCCTGCTCCGCTAAACTAGCGTTACCCAAGTCTTCATGAGCAAAGACATTCACGCATCCCTCACTCCCTCCCTTTCTCCCTCCCCCCCTCCCTCCTCCAGCGGCGCCGCCCGGGCGGGCGTGGAAAACCTGACTAAGAGCATGGCGTTAGAGTGGGTAGGGAAAGGCGTGAGGGTGAATTGCGTGGCTCCCGGCATTATTTACACAGAAAGTGGCTTTGCGAACTATGGGTATGTTTGTATAGCTTTGTCTTCCGTCTCTATTTCCCTCGAGGATACCCTTCTTTTCTTTGTGCTTTCTCCTCTACATACATTCACGCGTTGCTCTGCTCTCAACCGACCCTCCCTCCTCTCCTCCCTCCCTTCCTTCCCTCTTCCAGTGAAATGGCCACTGCCTTCCTCGCCTCAGTCCTCCCCGCCATCCCCGCCCACCGGTGCGGGACCGCCGAGGAAGTGAGCAGCCTCGTCCTCTTCCTCCTTTCGGACGCAGCTGTCTACGTCACTGGTCAGAATATAGGGGTGGATGGAGGAATGGGGCAGAGCACAATCCCTTTGCGGCCACAAGACCACCAGGCGGCCCTCTTGCCTGTATATGGGGGGTTGCCAGCAAAGGCGAGGTTATAGAGCTATAAAGGATAAGAAGAAGGGGAGGGCAGGGATGGGAGTAATGCATAAATGACCAACGAGGAAAAAGAAAGAAAGAAAAGCAGACGCGCGATGAAGCGATTGTGTTGATTTGGATCTATCCACGTTGCTTTTCTTCTTCTGTCACTTACGGAGATGAAACAATTTTGCCCAGCGGAAGCCAGTTTCGGGTTCCGTGACAAGAGCGTTGTTGAATGCCTACGCGGTGGCGGCTGTGTGGTGGTTTGTGGGTAGGGGGTGGAAGGACAGTGGCGGGTGGTACGGAGGAATTGGGCACCAAGTGATGGGGAAATTGAAGCCTTTGCACCACTTTGACGGAGTCTGAGACAGGAAGGGTGCTGCTGTGAAAGCGGTAGAGTTGTGCCCTGGCAGAGTGTTGGGAAATGAGCCCAAGATGAAGAGAGGCAAAGGAAGCATGCTGCGGGCACATAAGAAGGCAAGAAGGCAATTTGAAGGCGAAGCCTCAAACGCGTGCGTGCTCTAGAAGTCCCACTCCAGAAGGACGCTGCTGCTGGCTGAAGCACTCATGGCACTTGTTGTGGTCATGGTCGTCGCGGCGTAATTTTGATGGATGGGGGTGAGCTGTGTGTCCTTGCGATTTTGCAATTTTGCCTTCTTCCTCGCTCCCTCATTCTTCTTTTCTTCTCCTTGCCCTCGCCTAAAACTCCTCACAGGCCTGACCACCACCATCCCCCGCAGGCCACAATGCCATAGAAGACGGCGCCCGTTACAGCGGACATCGTCCTTACCCTCGAGGGCGTGCCGGACACTGCCGAGACGGTCAACGTGAAGCAGGACTTTTCCGAGGCCGTCCCAGTCGAGGTCATCAGCGACCCCGCTGAATGCCAGTCTCCATCTGGAGACCGGCGTCAGGCGCTGCACGCCCAAAGAAAGCACCTCGCGGTGTGAGTACTGCCGCACCCGCCAGAAGCCCGCGTGCATACACTGCGTGTGCGCGGAAGACGGCGGCTGCCTGACCTGTGGCGACTCCCTGCTCTGCCAGCAGCCTCGGGGGGAAGGGCACAGCCACTGCAACAAATGCCGATTCCAGCGGGAGAAGAGGAATAAAGAGCTTAACGAGCAGCAGAAGGGAAAGAAGCCAGCGGGTCGGTCAACGAGGTCGCGGCAAGCCAGCAGCAGCACGGTGGGTAAGAGTAGGGGTGGGACGGCGATGGAGAGAGGGAACGAGACATTGATGCCCTTCTTTTTTGCTCACACATCTCCAACTCCTTCTCCTTCCACCTTCCCAACCCAGGCCTTGGCCTCCGACGCTGAAGAAGAATTGGAAGCGGACCTATCCGATGAGCCCGTGGAGGCCCTGAGGAGCATGTCTGGCTGCCCCGTGTGCCGCAAATGCCAAGGCTCATCTTTCCTCCCCAAGAAGGAAGACGCCAT
>Ga0335398_10010675_pt1 | contig 10410 bp, 4 predicted proteins | sample BON03_FD_205742 | JGI IMG/M metagenome (GOLD analysis project Ga0335398, IMG submission 205742) | Freshwater microbial communities from Lake Bonney liftoff mats and glacier meltwater in Antarctica - BON-03 (spades assembly) (version 2) | ecosystem: Environmental > Aquatic > Freshwater > Ice >... | reverse complement strand
TTGTTTAGTACAACTAGAATACTGTTGAAAGTAATGAAAGCAATCATCATCATCATATTGCATTAGGTTTCATGTTCGCTCAATTTCGATCAAGAAACTTTGGAGTTGCACTCATACTCCCACGACACAAGTTAAGGCCCCGTGTACACCCCGGGCCTCTCATTGCTTTCTTTCTTTGTTGGGTGGTGAATATCCAACTTAATCACTTGACTAAGACAGCCTGGCAGTGATGTGTACGCAATTAGCCTTGCAGGATCTAAGAAACTGTCCTGAGGTATGGACAGGCCCAAAGCTGTAGTGGAGGTCATCAGAGCAGTAGCCTGGCATGCTCGAACATAGAGACACGTATGTACAGGCCCATGTCTGTAGTAAGGGTTTTTGGTTTTGGGTTTGTTATGCCGACACACAGCTAGCAACTCAATTACATCAGAGATGCATACAAATGGTGCGCAGTAATAAAGTAGCCCGGAAGCGCCTGACCAAATCGAATGGTACTCCCGCAATAGATCTCGGACACCAAAATGTTTTTTTTTTTTAGTTATGCCGCCACACAGCTAGCGCGCCAAGTACAGCAGGAATGCACACAGGTAGTGTGCATAAATGTCGATTGAATGTCACGGTTAAGGTGGGGTTGGGTATTTCTCGAACGAACGCGGATTCTCAGTGGAATCCAGTTTACATCGCATTTCATCGAATTTTGGTTGTGGAAACGAAACGATTCGTCGGTAGTTTTGTAAACGTGATCTTGACGTGGCAAACCTGCGGCCAGCGCTCGAGCAGAGCTGCGGAAAGCAAACGCCGAGCGCTAGGAAATTATTTTTCCGAGCGAATTTGCTTTATGTTCCTCATGTCAAAATGTAGAGGAGACCGAGATCTAGGTCTGTGCACAACTTTGGTACTTGCGTCACGGTTTGGAGAACCGCAGCGCAGTGGCGACTTCCGAAAAAAAACGTGTTTTGACGTAAGAAAAATCGGATTTTGCCATTGCGCTGCGGTTCTCCAAACGCGAGTACCGAAGTTGTGCACAGACCTAGATCTCGGTCTCCTCTATATTTTGACATGAGGAACATATAGCAACTTCGCTCGGAAAAATAATTTCCCAGCGCTCGGCGTTTGCTTTCCGCATCCCTGCTCGAGCGCTGGCCGCAGGTTTGCCGCGTCAAGATCACGTGTACAAAGCTACCGACGAATCGTTTCGTTTCTACAACAAAAAATTCGATGAAATACGCTGTAAACTGGATTCCACTGAGAATCCGCGTTCGTTCGAGAAATACCCAACCCCACCGTTCTCGTCCCAACCCCACCAAGGGTTTTTTGTTTTTTGTTTTTTGTTTGTGAGGGCCATCATCAGTGGAGTTCGAGAGTGGAGTAGCGAGGGTACCGAGACTTGGCCAAATTACTTGGTGAATCGTGATGACCACAAAAATGAAGGGCCATTCGGGGAAAAAAATTGCACAAAAATCGAGAAATAATTGTTGAGTGAACGGTCGGGGCTGTGCGTCCATAGGGACAGTTGACTCAAGGCGCAATTTTGCGCAATCCTATAACCAAATAAAAACGCTCAAAGAATCTCTTTGTTGTCACGTCTATTGTGTTTATTATTGGTTGCGATTGGTCACGATTGTTACATCCTCTTGCGCATTAGAGACTGCGAAAGAGGATGTAACAATCCCGGTACCTCGGAGTCGCGTGAAAAAGGTAAATTTTTGCCAAACCCCGCCAACGCTGCCGCCAACGGAACCGTTAATTTGGGGAATGTTTTTTCTGGCCGGCCTATCTTGCACAGCTATGGAGGAAAATGCTAAACTCTGAGAGAATCTATCTGCAAAATGCCGGCGCACTCAACAACATCCAGCTCAATGGCTGGAACACTGCCACCCGGACACCATCACATGTACCATCAGGAGCCAGCGCGTCGGCCGATGATGGCGATTATGAATCCGTCGCGCATGACGGGCGCAAAGATGCCGAAGGAACCGGAGGGCGCACGACCAAATAAGCAAACACCACGCTCCACCAAGGTCTTCTACCGCCCAGTTCCTGCTTGCCTGCGATATGGTACAAATCTCGACTGAATGTGTTTGTTAAATCTGGGCTGACGTGGTGTGTTTGTTGAGCAGCGTAAGGTTCTGCCATTGGTACCGCCTCTGGCGCAGAGCGTTTTCCCACTTCCCGGCACAGGTGATCCGCTGCACCAGATGATGCGCAACTCTATTTCCACGGCAGGAGGCACAGCGCTCCCCGCGATAACTCCCCGCAGCGGCCACAACGCAGCACGCACCGGGCGCTATTTGCAGGCCGCAGCAGACAGTAGATCTGCTACCAACAAATCAGCTCCGAAGTCGAACGAGCAGGCGTCACCCGCGATTCTAGACTCGCCAATTTCGCACATCAGCACAGGAGAAATGCACACGTGGATTGAGCCCATAATCTCGCGTCCCTCTACGCACGATGGCAAGGAAATATCAGAGGGCCCTTGGCTCAAGCAGGAACAGTACGCCACCATACTCTCTTCACATGATTTCTCCGTAGAAATATCGCGAGAGCAAGACAGCCCGTCGGTCAGCCCTATTCTCGTGCAAGGCATTGGTTCTGTTTCCGTGCGCTTGTTGGCTGCCCAAGACGAGTGTGTGGTTCATTGCGAGGGCCTCTCACCTTCGGCACACCACCTTCCCGGTCCACTGATACCAGCAACAAATTTGGTGGGTGACGATATTCCTGCCGTTGCACTCTATTCCAGGGCCACTCTCGACGGGGCTGGTAACGAGGTACGATTGATCCAGCAATATCACTTTAAGGAACAACTTAAGGAAAAAGTTCAAACCGCAGCAGCTTCACAACGGCAATTCGAGAATCAGTTTCAGATGAAGCAGTACCGTGATACTTCTGCCTTTGCCGTGCTCAGCCCAGAAGACTACGCCACCAAAAGCGTGCTGCCAGGTGGTGGCTTTTCGAAGAATCTGATCAGACTGGCTGATCCACGGAGCCGAATTTTTCAATACCCGACGCCTTCCGAAGCGCTAACTGCCATGTCAAAACGGTCACATGCACAGGTGCAGGCTCCATGCAACGCAGTGGTGATTGTCGGTGGCAAGGCTCCCGCCATTGATCAAACCTACTACACTCTAAAACAAATGAAGAGGCAATGGTTGATGCAATATAGCAAAGAGAATCCAGACAGCAAAGCACCTGAGCCGCCTAAGCTCAAGACCGTCAAGCGCGACAGAGAGGATGTGCATGTGATGAGTGTGTCGAGCGATACTTTCGGGCGCCCGCCTCCTACAGGCGACAAAAGGACATCTCGACCAATGAGCAGAGAAGTGGACCTCAGACCGGGCTCTGCTACAAGTCCATGGACGACCAGCCCTACACATGTCGGTGACGAGATAATGCCCCCAGTCTATCAAACACGTCCAGCTTCGAAACCCAGCCATGGTTATGGCAGCCCCCCTCCCTCAGCATCTTCTATAAAACATAATCCTCACGTACCAGATCGTCAAACCAATTCCCTTCAGTCATACCTAACACAGGGAGAAGCAGTGCAAAAAGAATCGCAGGCAAGAATGGTTGCTGAATCGCAGCCAAGAATGGGTGCTACGGTGCAGCGTAGCGGTGGGAGCAACTCTCATCAAGTTGCTTTAGCCATGCCATTGTCGCCAATCGGCGAATTTTCGCTCGACTCATCTGTGGACTTGAGCCACTCGCCTCACTTAATCGTTGGTCTTTCCATGGAAAATTATGCTGTGACGAAATTGGTGGAGCAGAAAGGCAGAACGCCAAGCAACACGTATGAAGCAGGCCTTTCGTCGCCATCTACGCCTTGGGCAGATCACTATCAGAAGAATAGCAGCCTATTTGGCCCAGTCGAAACCATTGATGAGCAATCCACCACACAATCTGTGGGGTCTGGCAGCAGTCACAATCAGTATGCTTGGCCTAGATCGAATATGCAGCATGCTTCACTCAGACCCTCTGTCGAGACAGACATGCACATTTTAGGAACGGGAAAGGCAATGTCACCGATAAAGTCAATGTCTCCAGTAACGCCGCGTGGTACTGCCAAAGACGATTCTGCAGCTGACACGGCGGAGAACTTCAAAAGGCGCAAGAGGGATGTAGATGCAACTGGCGAGCAAAGGGAGGGCGCAAAGGTGAGCGCGCAAAGGGAGCAAACCTGCGAAAGCGTCCTCACAATCCACTCACCTCATTTCGATGCGACAATTCTGCTGGTTGACGACAGCATATCATCGCACCAAAAATTTGATATGGGCATGGTTTTGTCCCAGAAGCGTAAGTTGATTGTACAGGAGATGCAAAAACGAGATCTTGTTAGTGATGGAAACCGTGCATTGCTTCGTTGCCAAGACCAGTTGCAGAGGAAACAGCTGAAAAATGCCATGGCGAGTCTGACTCTTGCATATAGCTACTATGGCAAGGCGGATGTGCTGCATGAAAAGATTGCACATCTCGAGCATTTGCAAGGTCGTATCGTCCAAACTACGCTTGAGTACCACGACTTTCAAGAGCAAAATGCCACGCCAACTCTGCCTAGGCCACCAGCTGTAGGCATGATCCGGGTGCCTTTCCGTGGCCCGGATCGTCTGCAGCCGGATGGGTTGTATGCCAAGACACGTGGAGACCTCGAGCATTTGCAGAAAGCGGCTGTTGAGGAGGAAACACAACGCATTCACCAGATGCACGACTTGCTTCAGCAGAGCGAGGTGCAAGCAGCCCACGTGCACAAGGACAAGGAACCCATATACGCACAAAAATCGTACACCCTCAAACAAATTCGTATTCCCAGCATCGAATCGCATGCACAGTCGGCGGTCACTGAATGCATAATCAAGGATGAGTTACAAGTGGCTGCATGTGTGGTGTCACACGAGTTTCAAGGGTCTCAAGATCTAGTGAGTGCAAGTGTAGAGATGAGGGCAGCTGAGTCTGCGAGGTCAGCCGCTGAGGATCTGCACCGCAGAGAAGAGGAGCAGCGTTTAGCTGTTCTCAAATCGCAGAGGCGCAAGCAGCGCATAGCAGAGGAGCATCGGCTATTGCAGATACGTGCAGGCCAAGTGGTAGACGCTGCTCGCATCGATGATGAAGTATCAATTGCAACGTGCTTTGACGATCTTGTAACCGCAACTACAGCATGCGCCGTTGAGGAGCAAGCAGCACACGCTCTCCGAATTATCGAAGCAGAAACAGTCACACGGCGGATAGCTGATGAAGATGCACGCGAGATACTTGCGTGTGTGGAGGAGTTGATTGCGCAGGTTGTGACCATAGACGCTGCAGAGCATGACGTGCAACGCCTCACCATCGCTGAGAAGGAAGAGAGGATGCAGGAAGCATTTGCCCAGGCAGGTGTAGAGGCGGAGGTACTTGCCGAGGCAACTGCTGAGGTGACGCTAGATGCCATCGCAGAATTCTATGAGACAATACTCGACGAGGTGATGCCGGAATTGGCTAAGCATGCGGCCCGGGAAGCGCGGGTTCAAGTGCAGGAAGACGTGATTGCAGAAGGCAGGAAGAAAGAGGAAGATGCACGTCTCGAGGCCCAGTGTCTCGTAGAGGTGATGGAAGATCGAAAGCAAAGAGGCGAGGATCTTCGACTTGCCAAGTTGGTGGCTGTTATGCAGCTCGAGGCCTACGCCAGGCGCGTCATGTATGGTGCTGCTTATGCGCAGATGCTACTTGATCTATCTGCCGAGGATTGGCAAATATGGCAGGAGCAGGAAAGAGCGAGGAGGCTAGAGCAGCAACGTCTTGCTCTGCTGCACGCAGCTGAAAAGCTGCAGGGTACCGTGCGAACAAAAACGCTTTGCGAGCAGCATCTGCTCGTTAGTTGGGCCAGTGTTTTCCTTAAGGCTGCATGCAGTGCAAGATTGACGCGATCTGATTTTGTAGTGTCGGTTGATGCCGCTGTGACGCTGCAGGCAGCTGGGCGACAAATTCTGGCCAACGCTTCTTACCTCAACGACTGGGAAGCATGCACTCTTTTGCAGGGTGTGGTTCGAAGGCGGCCCATCAGCAGCATGTACGCTGCAAATCGTGACGGCATGTGCATGCTGCAGGTGCACATGCGATCGTATTTAGATCACAAATGGCTTGCAGCCAGGCTGGAATCAAATGCATTGCTGGTTACTTATGCGCGCCAGCAGCTTGCAAGGCAGGCGTACACAAGTCAATGCTCGCACACAATCCTCTTGCAGACCACGTTGCGCCGACATCTTGTTCCCGTCACCTTGATTGAAATGCAATCCAGCGCTTGTATTCTTCAGACATGCTGCAGGCGTACATCAGCAACCCGAGACCTCATGTACAAGCAAGCAGTTATCTCTCTGGAGCCTCGCCTTCAGCGTGCAGCAGCCAACCATGGGTGGTGCGCACAGCTACTAGCGGGAGCTAGATTGTTGAGCAGCGTCCAGTCGTGCATGATTGCCGTTCGGTATCAGGACGGCCGCCAAGCTGCCGAACTTCTAAAGCGCATCGTGCGAAGGGTTGTGGATCTGACAGCCTACCACACAGAGGTGATAGAGGTGCGACGCTTTGAGGACGAGGAGCGAAAGCGTCTTGAGGACGAGGAAAAAGCGCGCGTGCGCGAGCTCGCAGTTGCGGACAAGCAACGCGAGATTATGGGACAAATGGAGGCCAAGGCAAGGGCATTAAAAGACATTGCCGACGCAGAGGCTGCCAGAGAAGCCGAGCGCAAGAGGATGCTTGCGCAGTACGCCAAACCTACTGCTGCTCCTAAGCAAGAAAAGAAGGAAAAAGCCGAGGCAACGACGTCGAGGCATGCCACAAAGTCTGAAAACGAGACGTTTGCGCTGGCTGCGAATTACGAGAGGGAAAAGATGTACCCAGATGCAATCACTGAGCTGATGAGCATAATGACATCGCCATCATTGCGAATGGCTGTGCTTTTAAAACGCGGCACTTGTCTCGGAAAGCTTGGAATGCGAAAGGACTGTTTCAGAGATTTCGAAGTGGCTATCCGAGAGTATCCCTATGAGCATCTCCCCTTTTACATGCGTGCACTTCACCACGTGCAATGGAAAAATGACGAGCTCGCACTGCGCGACATCCAAGCTGCATTGTCCATTTTCCCTGATCACGCCGAGTCACTGAATCTGCGCGCCAGTTTGTCTTTCAAAAATGGCTTTTATGTTGACGCCATCACCATGTGCAATCGTGCCCTTGCCATTAAGAGAGATCTTCCACAGCTGTATATCATCCGTGGCTCGTCCAGAGAACGGCTGGGCGTAATGCAAGAGGCGTGTGACGATCTTGAGACTGCCATCATGATTATGCTTGATGCGCTGCCTTCAAGTGACACGCAGATGGATGAAGACGAGCTCAAGACGCTCTTCACTACTCTAACCGACAAGGTCTTTATGACCTTTGCCGATGCGTGCCTGGCAAATAAGCAAACGGGTACACGCCGTGCGATGAAACTTTTTAACCGGGTTCTCAAGTTCACGAGTTCACGGGCGGTGGTGCATGCGCTTCGAGCGCGTGTCCACTGCGACTTAAACAACTTTGCCGAAGCTGGGGAGGATTTTGAGCATGCAGAGAAGGCAGAAGAGGACAATTCGTCGTTTCTTCTGCTGCGAGCACAGTTCACGCGCAGCAGCGATGCGCCGTCAGCAATCAATGACTGCATCAGAGCTGCTACGGTTGACTCTTCGAATTTTCGGGCGCACTTGGTGCGGGGCAAAATCCACGAGGAGCAGAAGAATTCACGCGATGCTCTTGACGCCTACATGCAGGCCTTAAAAGGACTCGATACTGGGGTCGTATGGTATGAATCTGCCGTGCGCGCGGGAGCGTTGCAGTTCAAGCTCTCGGAGGGCTCGAGCGTCGGGAAACAGGAGGCGTTTGCTCTCCTCCGGCAAGCTGCATGCCAACATGCGCCGCGTTTTGATTCCCTCATTACTCTGGCTCGATTCCTTGAGGCCGGTGCCTCGTATAGAAGTGCTGTAAAAACCCTCACCCGAGTCATTCACATGGACCCCACGCAGCCTCGGAATTATTTGGTGCGATCACAATGCTTACTGATGATGGGCAACAAAGCAGAAGCTTTACGTGACAGACAGCGAGCGCTCCAACTAGACTCTCGTACCGATCCAGATATACTACAAAACAAAATTGAAGATCTTATTGATTCAAAGGACTACGAAGGCGCACAGTTGAAGATTCAAGAGGCCATCGCAGCCCATCCAAACAACGCTCTCTTTCAGACTTTGTTGGGCAAGGTGTACTATCTTGTCGGGGATCAAGACAAAGCCAAAACACACTTTGACGACAGTGTGCGCATCGGTACAGCCCGTTCTGAAACCTACTCAGCGCGTGGTGAATTCAGGCTCAAGACAGGCAACCCCAAAGACGCCATCGACGATTTCACTAAATCCATCGAGATGCAAGATTCAAATCTACCATCCTATTTAGGGCGTGGCGAATCGATGCTGATGACGGGAAACAGTGAAAAGGCCTGGCAAGACCTCAATGCAGCCCTCGCCTTCGACCCCGAGAATAAGAAAGCTCTCCACCTCCGAGCAATGGCGTCTGAGAGAGAAGGCAACTACACCGCCGCCCTTGAGGATTATGCAATGATGCTATCCTTGCTCGGCGTTTCGAAGGCGACACAAACGATGACGGAACTGCTTACGCACGACTCGGACGAGCAGCGCAAGTTTTACTTTTTCGAAGCGCACATGAAATCGGGTCTTGTGTGCACAAAACGCCGTGACTTTGCACGGGCTATCGAGCACTACAATCAAGTGCTCAAGGTGCAGCCCAGCAACGTGATGGCACTTGTGCACAGAGGCATTGCCTTCCACTCGCATGGATACCACGACAGCGGCATCAGCGATTACACAAGGGCGCTAGTCGCACATCGAGGCCATGTCATTGTCTTGCAAAATCGTGCCAGGGCCTTGGCGTTTCAGAAGCACTGGACGCGAGCCATTTTAGATATTGAAGCAATGGCAGAGGCAGCCCGTGGGGCAGACGTTTGGTCGCTTCTAGCCTCGTGCTTCTTCAACGTTGATCAGAAGCAGTCTGCTCTCAAGGCCATTGACAGATGCTTGCAGTTGGATCATCTTTCGCTTCCCTCGCTGATTCTGAAAGCTGATATTCTAGAGCAGCTCTATCCGCTGCAACGTGCACCCATGAGCTATTACACGCGCGCACTGCGCCTGCACCCTTCCTCGCAGCTGTGTAGGCTGAAAAATGCCTTGGCCGTGGCCAAGAGAGGCTTTTTGGGTATGGCTATCAAGCATCTCCATGCCGCGCGTTCTGACTTGTCCCTTCGAGGTGTGTCAGATGGTCCTGAACACATGATGGTGGAGGAACTGGGTGCCATGATCATGATTGAGGCGGCTATGCCGTGTGGGGCATGCCAGGTGCTCGACACGTTGCTGCAAGCCAATGCAAAACATGGTGCAATCAGTGCCTCGCTCCTCACGGCCCGAGGTGTAATGCACCAGCAGGAGAAAGACATGGTGACGGCGAGGACCGACTTTGCACGAGCTGTGCAAGCCGACCCAACAGATGCTGATGTGCACTACAATCTTGGCTGCTTCCGCTTGCAGGAAATGGATTGGAGAGGAGCCTATGCCTCGTTTACCAAAACGATTGCGCTGCGGCCCAAGAACACGCTGGCGATGCTCAATCGAGGTGTGGCCCTCTACCAGATGCATCGTGTCCAAGAAGCTCAGCGTGACTTCGATTCAGTGCTAGCGTTGGATCCTGAATGCGGACAAGCTCTCCTCAACCGTGGCGTGATGCATCAGGTTGCAGGACGGCATGCAGAGGCCGAGATAGACTTATCGAAAGCGCTAGAGCAGTTGGATGGCTCTCATCAAGCACTCCACGCACGTATCAATCTGTATCAGAGTATAGGCAAGAAGGACATGGCACTGCGAGACAATGCCACTCTCATCGCCAGTACTGACCGTGACCTCTATTAAGTGACAATCTACTTGCTGTATGCAGTCCATCCTTGTGTTCAACATCTTTTAAATCGACATAGTGACGATGTAGCCCCATATCTTGGAATGCCATAACTTGTTTGAGCTGCTCTACCACGAACTCACGCTATATCCATTGGATAGAATAAACTGAACTTAACACAGCTACGCAACGTTCGCACCCAACACATACATGCAGTTAGCCTCATTCGTACGCCACAAGCTCGACGAATACATGCAGTTAGCCACTGCAAAGCCGTGTGTGTGTGTGTGTGTGTGTGGTTGTGCGTGTGGTTGTGTGTGTGTGTACGTGTATATGTGTGTATGTGTGGTGTGTGTGTGTGTGGGTGTGTGTGTGTGTGGGTGTGTGTGGGGGTGTGTGGGTGTGGGTGTGTGGGTGAGGGTGTGTGTGTGTGTGTGTGTGTGTATTGAGTTGGAG
>Ga0335398_10010674_pt1 | contig 10410 bp, 10 predicted proteins | sample BON03_FD_205742 | JGI IMG/M metagenome (GOLD analysis project Ga0335398, IMG submission 205742) | Freshwater microbial communities from Lake Bonney liftoff mats and glacier meltwater in Antarctica - BON-03 (spades assembly) (version 2) | ecosystem: Environmental > Aquatic > Freshwater > Ice >... | reverse complement strand
TTGCAGTGTGTTGCAGTGTGTTGCAGTGTGTTGCAGTGTGTTGCAGTGCGTTGCAGTGTGTTGCAGTGTGTTGCAGTGTGTTGCAGTGCGTTGCAATTTGTTGCAGTGCGTTGCAGTGTGTAAGCATTATTTTCATTCACAGCTCCTTCGTAAGCGGTAAATCCTCAAGTTGCGTTGCAGTGTGTTGCAGTGCGTTGCAGTACGTTGCAGTGCGTTGCAGTGCGTTGCAGTGTGTCAACATTGTTTTAACCCAGAGCTCCTCCGTGAGCGGAAAATCCTCAAAATATGTTGTAGTGCGTTGCAGCGCGTTGCAGCGCGTTGCAGCGAGTTGCAGCATATCAGCATTAGCTGAATCCAGAGTCCCAGAAAGGCGCATTGCTTCAAGGGAATCCCATTCCAAATCTTGGACAGGTGCTGCTCGGACGGACACCCAGGTTGCATGGTGCCTTACTTGCCGTAGTGGGGGGGCATAACTCATGTAGCGAGGGATGCTACGTTCCTTGCAAGTTCGGGAGACTTGCAAGTTCGAACTTGCAAGTTCGGGAGACTTGTCTCTTGGAGCTGGTTAGCCCGAGGATGCAGGCCAGCCCACAAACATTGACATTGTGGAAACATTGATATTGTAGAAACATTGCATTGACATTGTTAAACAATTACCACCAAAAAAAATTGGTGGGCTCTAATCGATGATTGGAGCTCAAAATTTGAGTTTCAAAAACACTGGCGAAAAACGGAACCCATACTGCAAAGATGGGTCTGTGGATAAGTTAGAACAGGGACCTATGAAGAGGTCTGAGTCACCAGTCGACATATTCGAACACATCAAACATAGACACGTATCGACAGGCCCAGATTTGTAGGAAGGCTTCCTCATTCCAACACAGTGTTTATGTTCTATAAAAACACGTATCGACAGGTCTTGGATACGTGTCTCGATAGAACATAGACACTGCGTTCGACAGACACCGTGTCTTAGACCTGTCAATACGTGCTTGAACAGTTTATGTTCGAGCATGTCAACTGATGACTGGGACCTACTCCTGGGTCTCCTGCAATGGGTGAGGGCAGAGGCTGGTGAGCTCACCGATGGGTGTTATAGCAGAGTGAACTCCCAGGGTTTGCCAGTGGGGATTATTAGTCATTCCCGTATCCTTGGATAACCCACTATCAGTGTTCAACAAAAAGTCCACACTCAAAAATAACATTCCATGACAAGATATCGTTCGTGTTCTATTTTGGCAATAGCGTGTGCGATTTTGGCGCGTAAGCCAACAGCGCGCGCTGCCGCGCAAAGAGCGAGACAATTCTTGTCGTGTGTATGTGTATATATATACATCCATATACAATATGTCTACACGCATTGTTCTTTGATTTATTCACACATGTGTATACATAAACAAATATGATTCTGCATCCATCCATGCATACATACATATTCATTCAGCATGTACATACATACATGTATACATGTACACATATAAATTTCCAAGAGCGAGACACTTCCTGCTCTTTCTTTCATTCTTTTTTGTTATCCGACCGAGTCAATTTGTGAGGGCGGAGACTGGTGAGCTAACTGATAAGTGTTATATCAGAGGGATCTCCCAGGGTTTGTATACATATGTAAATTTAGGAGAAACACATCAGTGATAGTAGTCAAATATTTGCGAGCTGCTCCTGTTGGCGTACACTTTTGTTCTAGACGACACACTTGTTTCTACCTGTCTTCGAGGTGAATGTTTGCGGCTTTGTCCAACCATTGTGTGTACATCTTGACATGAAGGCCATAGTAGCCTCAACATGAAGGCCATAGTAGCTCCATGAAGGCCATAGTAGCCTTAACATATTGGGCCTTCGTGACCCCCTAAAATTCACCATTGACGCTGATGGCAATCAGAATAAATGCAAAGAGGTCTACGAACCATTGAAGGCGTTGTGCACGGCGAAACTCAAAGAGGTCAGACAGGCAGGGCGTGACGCATTCGCTTAGCAGACACGAGAGGATACTCTCACAAAACCAAAAGGCGCGAATTTCGACCAGTGGCTTTAATCGAGACAAATCGCTCTGAGGCCACTACCGTGGAAAGACTACTGCAATGCGTACACACGCTTCAGATCAAGCTACGAGGCCGCCCACGCCGATAAGTCTTGCTTCGGTGTGCGTCAATTCAAATTCGACCTGGATGAGTGAGACCCGAGTCGAGAGAGTGCGGAGTTCAATTTGTTTGCGAGACAAGGAGTAGTGATCGCATTCACCACGTACACACACACACTCAAACATATGTATCACCCTAGGTGTCAGAGTCGCCTCTGAGTGTTGCGCAAGCGCAACACCATCCTGGCACGTGTACACAGGAGGTAGAAAACATCATCTCGCTGGAAGAACGGAGTCGAGATAGTACAATTGAAATGTTTTGAGGAAACAGAAAATTGGCATGCCCATTGAACTACTGATTGGTCCGCTGAGAACGCCACAAAAGGCGTGATAGCTGCGTAAAGATGCAAAAATATGTTAAATAAGAATCGCATATATATTGTTAAACGATGCATGACATACATATGTCCGATAATATTGTATGACATATATATGTTGTTTAAAAACATATATATTTTGTTGAAGAAAATATGTTGTTTAGTATAATATGCTGTTGAACAGAATATGTCGTTTAAAAAATATGTCGGATAAGAAACATATGTATGTCGGATAAGAAACATGTGTATGTCGGATAAGCCTTAAACAACATAACAACGCCAGATAGTGATATGATTCACATATATGTCGTATTAGGCCTTATACGACATATAATGTTTTGTTAAGCAACATATAGATACTCGTGTAATTTTTAGATGAGACCTGTCGATACGTGCTCGGACAGTTTATGTTCGAGCATGTCGACTGGTGACTGGTACCTACTCCTAGGTCTTGTGAGGGCAGAGACTGGTGAGCTGACTGATGAGTGTTATATCAGAGGGATCTCCCAGGGTTTGTACACATATGTAAATGACCCACTGGGCGAGGAGAGACTCATGAGGAGAGACACATCATGTTACAATCTACAGACTCGTGAGTGGCACAGATTTTGACACAACGTGAGTGACACAATCACAGTGAGCAGCACACAAGTGAGCGACACAATGACACAAAGTAAGTGGCGCAATATGATTACACACACAAAGTGAGTGACACAATATGAGTTACTCAATGACACACAGTGAGTGGCACAATGACACAAAGAGAATGACACAAAGTGAGTGGTACAGTATGAGTTACACAATGACACAAAGTGATTGACGCAGTATGAGTTACAGTATAACACAAAGTGAGTGAATAACACAAAGTGAATGGCACAATATGAGTTACACAGTGACACAAAGTGAGTGGCACAATATGAGTAACACAATGTCACAGAGTGAGTGACACAATGACACAACGAGATTAACACAAAATGAAGATAACGTCCTTGGCATCCTTCCAAGGAGTAACACAGATTGTGACACAAAGAGTCGTGAGTGACCAAATGACAAAAAAATGGGGACTTTTGAGTGACAAAGATTGCGACACAGCCAGAAGAACAATCCGAGTGACACAGATTGTGACACAAAGTGAATGAGTCACACAGATTGTGACGCAAAATGAAAGACACCGTGACAGATTGCGACACAAAGAGTCGTGCGTGACACTTCTGGGTGACAACGATTGTGACATAAAGTGCAAAACAATCCGAGTGACACAGATTGCGATGCAAAGTGAACGAGTGACACAGATTGTGACACACAGAGAAGATAGCGTCAGGAAGGATGTCAGGGAGAAAGTCACGTGTCCCCATCTAGGAACGCGGAGCATATTACAATCTTGTGCGTGCGTAAGGGCACGAGATTGACATAGGCGGCGAGGACGACCTCGCGCGTGAAACATGGCCAGATATCAGTATCACGACACAACTCACAACACAACAAAAGCCAGATTTCAAAATTTCGAAAGGCATGGGTGTTTCGGGCTTTTGTTGTGTAGCAATGTGTCGCCGGATATCAGTATGACGAGGCCTCCGGAAGTTTGGGAATTTCAGAATTTCCGGACCAGGTCTTCGTGTGTCGGGCTTTTGTTTTGTGGTATTGTGTTGGGAGTATGTTGCAGACAACATGCAGCGTGTTGCAGCGTGTTGCAGCGTGTTGCAGTGTGATAACATGCTACATCTGTCGGGCTCTTTCCCGCCCAGCGACACGGTGGACTTTCTTGCTTTCTATCTTGGGTGGCGAAGAGTCCATTCAATCACTGGACTACGTGGGTGGTGTACACGCAATTATCTTCGTAGTGTGTGATCAAGTCAACCATTTGTACAACCCGAGTCCTTTACTCACGCCTAGAGAAGCTGCCACATAGACACATTCTTGAATTCGTGTTGATACAACAGTGTTGTTATAAGCGCCGTCGACACAATGAGCGTGTATGGCCGTGAGGGTATATGGACCGTGGACCCCATTCTACTGGACCATGCCGCTGTCAAGATGTGCTTGTGTGCACTCCAAGCCAGTAAAATCAACGCTGGAGAACGTGACACGTCCCCTCCGCGACAAGGGCGAACGAAAACGTGGTCTTCAAAGGCACCCCTGCAAATTAAGGGCCGGCGAGACCATTCACAGCAGCATCCTCCTTGAGAATAGCTGCGTAAAGTGTGGTAAAGAGCTCCACATCCACAAACGTGGCTGCAACGGGACGCCCGTCAAACTGTGCAGCACAAGTGTATGTGAGGTGTCAGAAAGTCGCACATACTCTTCTGCATGGTATTGTATATATATATCCTCACATCCTACATCAATAGCACACACGGGTGCCCGCTTGGGACGCCCAACAAAGGTGCCAGCAACGGGATGCCCGTTAAACTGTACAAAAAAAACCATCACGTTGCTTGCACAAATACGACTTCAATACAGCCTGTCAAAGTGAGTATGTACCACATAGGGTGAACCAAGAGGAACTTCCGTTATGGGCACAACAGAGTTGTTGAAATCCAGTATGGTATAGGTGTACAAAGAGGAATTTCAGTCCAAAAACGAAATTTGATCGTGGCACACCCAAGACGTACACATCAAGTTACACACACATAGGCATCATGTGTGTTGCAGTGTTTGCAGTGTGTTGCAGTGTGTTGCAGTGCAAGACGTACACATCAAGTTACACACACATAGGCATCATGTCACACACGTGAATGCATCATGTCACACGTATAAATGCATCGTGACACATATGAATGTGACACCTTAAGGCCATGAAGGGCAAGTGCGGCTTTGTAGGCCACTTTTTTATCGCTGAATCGAATCATAGTTTTGCCCACAAACTTGGGCCCCAAGTTCCCACCAGTCCCTGACAAACATTCGGAATAGTCAGCTCCGTAGTCACTTTACTTTACACTCGATATTGAGTAATTACTTTACACTCTTTATTGACTAGTCACTGTACAGTGAATATACTGTATATTCACTCTTTATTGACTCTCTATAGACTCTATATTGACTCTCTATAGACTCTCTATATATTGACTCTCTATTGACTCTATGTTGAGTAGTCACTGTAAAGTGAATAAACTCTATATTGACTCTATATTGAGTCTATATTGAGTCTATATATATTGACTCTTTATAGACTCTATATTGACTCTATATTGAGTAGCGAACTGAATGTTGAGAACTGTAGCCACTGGCTACTAACCAGGTGTAGCGCGAATCAGCAGCGCAGCGTGAGTGTGGCAGTGCGTGGCAGTATGTTGCTTTGTGTACCAGACAGCAGCGCTGCGTGCGTGGCAGTGTGTTGCAGTGTGTACCAGGCGTAATCAGCAGCACAGCGCGCGCGCGGGTTGTACCGGTCGTAATCAGAAGCGCAGCGTGTGTGTTGCAGTGTGTTGAAGTGTGTTGCAGTGTGTACCATCCGTAAACAGCAGCGCAGCGTTGCAGGGTGTGCAGCAGTGTGTTGTGCTGTGCAGCAGTGTGTACCAGACGTAACAAGCAGCGCAGTGCAGCGTGCTGCAGCGTGTCGCAGTGTGGCGCAGTGTGCTGCAGTGTGTCGCAGTGTGGCGCAGTGTGCTGCAGTGTGTCGCAGTGTGGCGCAGTGTGCTGCAGTGTGGCGCAGCGTGTCGCAATGTGTACCAGGGGTAATCAGCAGCGCAGCATCAACTCCCCCGAAATCCTTCTCGCACTTCTCCTTGGTATCCTCCATTATATCAGTTGCCTCTTGCTCATTGTTGAGCTCCTATGTGTGTGTGTGTGTGTGTGTGTGTGAATATGTATGTGTGTGTGTGTGTATGTTGTGTGTGTGTGTGAGTGTGTGTGTGTCACTTCTTTTAAGCCTCCCCTCTTTTCCCATGAGAGCAGGTAGCGCAATAAAAAAATGTCGTCGTACTCAGGCGATTTCGGCAAATTGGCGCCAAGTTTGTCTCGCAACGTAGATAATTCCGATTTTCTCTGATTAATAAATGACATGGACACGTAAAAATACGTACATATATATGTAGATATGTATATGTACATGTATATATATATATATACATGTATATATATATATATATATATATCCCAATATCAGATACAGAGATCGACACACACAAACAAATGTGACATGGAGATATGTGTAGGAAACATTCATATAGATATGAATACATACTCGAATGTACATACATCGGATACGTTACGAGTTCCAGAGAACCCAATTTGAATATAACAATTGTAAATATAACAAAAATGCCACCGCAAGCTTACGCAGCATCGAACACATAAACTGAAGAGATACACGGAAACAAGGCCATACACAAACCTCTGTGAGAAGCGTGTCAATATTGAGACGCATGCCGCCGCCGCGGTCAAACTCGTTGCCATCGCCTACACTTGCCTTTACGGGTCCCGCTAACACGTTGTGCGTGCCCGACTCAACCTTTGTTTTCAATTCGTTCTCTTGCTGTGCACCCATCTGCACATCAAACAAAGGGGGGAAAACAAAAGAGTGCACAGATGCACACATTCTTGTCGTCAGACCCTCGAACATTCTTCAGCCGCAGCCCAAAAAAAAAGTCTGTGTGGCTGAGGCCGTGTTGATGCTTGGGATAAGATCTACTCGCGAACATAATATTCGCTCAAACCCCCGTCCCATAGAGCACATGACTACAACAATGCAAGTACTTTCGGTATTGTATAAGCACGCCGCAGCACCAGTGCCAATTTGGCTTGCGTCATGTCACACAGTGCAGAGTTCTTCCCACATCAAACATGGGGAGGCAAGCGAGGGAGGCAAGAAAAAAGACCCCGTACACCAAACTACAATGGTAAGTGGAAGGGAAGAAATCGATTGTCTCACATTTTCTTGATCGATTGTCTCACATTTTCAAGAAGGAGGGGGGCAAATTTGGGCAGTGCGAATGTGCGCGCACCAGCAAGCGTTAGAGCTCATATTTGTGCATGCGGAGACATGTGGGCGTGAGGCCAGTGAAGGCCACCCACCTTCATGGAGATCTGACAGTCACTTCTGCAGGCTTCGTACTTGGCTCCGCTCCTTGACATTCCTCAGCAGTTGTTGGCATTCTTAAAATATTGAGTTTACTCAATAGTCTGTGCAGTATCATTTTTCGATTCTAAAAAGGACAGCTTCGAGTGTTTTTAATGGCTCATTTTGAAATTCGGTAAATATTCTTGATTCAATCTCAAACCAAAATACCCAGAATATCTTTTGAATGATAAATCTTAAAAAATCGGTTCAGGCTCAAGTTGCGAAAGTAGAAGCCGTTGATAGAACCTCTTGTAGTAAAGCTGTCCGCACTAGGTCCCGGGTACGTTCTGGAACATGAGTTCGCGAGACAAACATGGCCAGAGTTCGTGGGCTTTCCGAACAAAAAAATTATTGTATGCCACGAACTTCTTCACAGTGAGATAGAATTTTCTTGTACAACCTTTAGTTATTGAATTATTTCAATTTCTGTACCAGAAAAATTCATGAGATCATTTTTACAACACATCACTACGATTTTTGCCTGAGGTGCGCTTGTTCCAATGGTAGCAATCTTCAGTGAGGCATTCGCTGTATAGATGAATGACAAGGTTCACACGGTTGCATTGGAAATGCCAACAAGGTACTGAACCAGGTGACCTGTTGGTCACATTCTATTTGTAGGTGTTTTATAGGTGTTTCCTACCATGTGTGTGCGCTCGCTGTCCGACTGCCGAGTTTTGAAAGATCTTTAGAATGTGTGGGTGCAGCAACACCACCACTGTTGCGCTGCGTCCAAGTGGGAGAGCGATGCATAATTGTATATTTTTGTAATCGCATGTGTGGCAGCGCGCGACGGCAGATATGGCAGGGATCGTTCCGAGGTATGCATTCGGCCCTGAAGGTAATTTGCGATGAAAGTGCACAGAAGATGCGAATTCGTGCATGTATGCATGTATTCATGCTCGTATTCCTGTGAACACGCGCTGGTGTTGCCAGTCATTCTGCCGGCGCCATGACTAGCAATGCATCGTGTGAAAAGATGAATGAATTGATGGTGCTGCTCTGTGCGATCAAAATATTCAAAGCAATTGGGTGCAGCCTTGAAGTATTGCTGCATTGCGATGTGGGGAAGATATGCAATGTATATACATACGTAATGTGTACACGCACCTGAAGAAATACAGCGCGTATTGATTTGTTTGTCTTCGGGTATGGTGGTGTGCAATGCGCAGACCAGGATCGATTGCCAACTGTATATGACCGAGAGCGCGTTTATTATCCGGTGGTTGAACGCTGGGGTTGTTACCAAAGAGCGCATTCTCTTGTGCCGCGAGGTACGAATACCTGTGTGTGTATGTGCTTTTGTGTATTTGTGTGTGCGCACGCACGTGCGCACACGTGGTGTGTGTTTGTGTATCTTTGTTTACGTCCCTAGATTTCAGCGGAACAAGTTGCAACCAGGACAATGTCCTGTGCCCTGATGTGGCAGTATTTACACACTCAAAAATGCACGCATGCGCACACCCGCGCATACATATACGCACGCACGTGCACACACACACACACACACACACACACACACACACATTTACAAACAACAAATTCGAATAGAAAGTTGTATTCGAATTTACACATTGCACATTTAGATAGATGTACATGACAACGATTTTCTTGATGGGTGCTGTAGCACTGTACAGGGTTTGCTCGACTGGTTTGAGGTAGATCGAGAGTTCACCAAGCTTCATTTATTCAGATTGATTTGTGTACTGTATGTTTTTTCGTCTCCTTCGCTCTCCTCTTGCTCGTCTCTTGTCCTTTTCGGACGTCTCGCACTGCCTCCCCCGCGCGGTGAGAGTGCCTCAGCCCTCAATCTTGTCAGTCTCATATGTCCTTGTGAGGCACATGCTACTCACTTTGCTGTGCTCAGAGTAAAGATCACTTGCTCTATTTTTCAAATGATAGAGCTCATGATTCGAGCATTCGTAGAGGTACGTATCACATGCTCGAGGCAATACACTGCAACACACTGCAACACACTGCAACACACTACAACATACTGCAACACACTGGAACACACTGCAACACACTGCAACACATATAGGTTCGTATCACATGCTCGAGTCAACCTAATCGACTATGGGGTGGCTACGATGAGTAGGCTCCTTAAAATTATAGGTCTCTTTTGCAAAAGGGCCCTGTAAAAGAGACGATATTCTGCAAAAGAGTCCTATAATTTTAAGGAGTCTACTAATTGTAGCCACCCCATACCCGCAGTGCGACTCTGTCTAATATTCATCTTTCTCCTCCTTTTTTTCTTTTTCCTTTTTTTCTTTTTCTTTTTTTCCTTTTTCCTTTTTCCCTTTTTCCACTGAAGGTATTAGTCGCATGAGGACATTTTGATGGCTCTCATCTTCTGAAAAATCTGCACAATCTGCATGCATGCATGGTGTATATGATGTATATGATGCGCAGATTCTGTCAGTGGAACACGTTCTCCTAAATACATGTGGCTTGTGTATAAATGTGGTCGCTCTGACCTCTTCCTCTGCATATAACAAGTGCCTGCCGCACACCGGCCCCCCAGTGGTCCTCAGGTCTGTAAATGGTTCATGTCTCACATATGAACGAGTCATGTCTCACAAACACATGTGTCATATCTCACTAACGAACGAGTCACGTTTTCCACTCACGGTCCCCCCAGTCTGCCCCAGGTGGGTGTGGGTGTGCAGGCGCGTGGATGCGCGGGTGTGTGCGTGTGTGGGTGGTGTGGGGGTGCGTGACTTGCATGTAAATCAGTCATGTCTCACTTATAAACGAGTCATGTCTCACATATGAATCAACACCTTCTTCTGAAGCCCCCCCCTTTCCGTAGGTGCATCCCTCTGTCACACTCTCTGATGCTCTCTCTCTCTCTCTCTCTCTCTCTCTCTTTCTCTCTCTCT
>Ga0335398_10010673_pt1 | contig 10411 bp, 4 predicted proteins | sample BON03_FD_205742 | JGI IMG/M metagenome (GOLD analysis project Ga0335398, IMG submission 205742) | Freshwater microbial communities from Lake Bonney liftoff mats and glacier meltwater in Antarctica - BON-03 (spades assembly) (version 2) | ecosystem: Environmental > Aquatic > Freshwater > Ice >... | reverse complement strand
AGGTATTTCCCCCAACCATTCAATGCCTGAATCTTTCATAGGCACATCAGGGTTGATGCCTTTGGTAACAGCCTGATTGATGATGGCGGTTTTTTCTTCTTCGTAGAGTTCGAGCAGGCGTTTTTTGTCGGCTATCAGTTCGTCTATTTCGGCTGTTTTGCGGTCGAGGTAGTGGGCGATGGCGGTTTGCTCGGTTTTATCCCTAGGAAAAGAGATAAACATGTTATTTAGTGTATCAGATGTTAGTTGATTAATGGTACTTGTTGAAAAGAGACCAGTTTGTGCTTTAAATACTTGGGAACTAAAAAAATGGTATAAGTATTTGTCTAAGTCTGATCGTACGATAGACATGAACGCACCAAATGAAACACCTTTATTTTGTTTATCAATGTAAGCGGCTTTTCCAACTAAATGGGCACTACCGTTTCTGGCACAGAGTAGAATATCTCCTTCTTTAGTGAGATGTTTATCTGGCACAGATTTATCGACAAAGACACAATCTTCAAAAGCCAATTTACCGTCTTGGATATTTGAAGACCTCAGTATAAGAAGACCTTCACCTTCATTAACCACATCATCCGGACTGTATATGATTCCTATAATTGATTTACCTCTAAATTTTAGTTTAACAGAATCCCAATGGCTCGGAATCTCACCAATCCATTCAATCCCACTGTCTTTATAGGTTTCGTATTTTTTCATCGTTTCCAGATTTGAATGGCTGAATTATATAAGGACTCTGCACGTGAATTCATTTCTGATTCATTCCAATCGTCTTTCGTGGTATAATCGGTTGTTTGTCTCAGGGTCGAAAATTTCCTTAAGGCTTCCTTCTTATTTACCCAATTAGAATCTCTCATTGAGCTGTTAAGTTTTCCTTTTACAAGTGTGAGATTTCCTAAAGTCAGCAGTTTATAATCACGCAATGAATCATCTGCTCCATCAGGTAAATTGTGCCAATGATTTCGCCATTTTTTAGGCATCATGTGCTCTACACTGAAACCCCACAGGTTGAGTTTTGGATTATCGGTGAAGTCATTATTCAGCTGATAAAGGGCAATACAGAATAAAACCTCACGACTATATTTATTTACTAATGTAGCGGTGGTAAATGCGCTTTTGAATTCATCATCATCAGGAAACCTGTTCGTGACTTCTGTGTATTTTAGCAGTTCACTTTTGATGTTTTCACCATTTATGGTGTCCATTTTCTTCACCTCACCCAAAAGCGAAAGAAAGAGATTATTATAGTTTTTGGTAGTGAGCTTGCAAACAGTTCTTCTTGTAAGATATGATTCTAGAACATTGAGAATCTTAACCCTTTCGGCAGGGTCAGAGACCTTTTTAAATATGTAGAGTATCAACGGGAAGATTGTGGTTATTTCAAATTCCCTAATCACATGAAAAAATCGCTTATCGTGCTCCACAAAGCTTATTTCAGAAAGGTTTTCACCATCTGGCAATTCCTGATAAACGAGAGCAAATGATTTTAGTTCTTTTGCAAAAGTTTCTAGTTCTTTTTCTGATTTATTTTTTAAATGGATTTTAAATTCTTTAAAGAGTGTTTCCATTTTAACATTGGATTCTTTGAGAATCACTAAATAGCTGTATAGAAATAGCTCTACAGTAGTCCTTCGCACCCGGCCTGAGGTTCTATCTCGATTCCAAAAGTCAATGGCATCTTCATCCACTTCAAAGACAGAATGCCAGCATTCATCATACAAATTGATTACGGCCTTATTGGAATAGAGAAAATTCTTTAACAATTCAGCAGTTGTGAGTTTTACACCCAGAGAATTGATTGTGTCGAAAATCTGCTGAACATCATCATCCTTAGAAAGTGCCATATGAATGACAGGCAATTTTTCCAAAATGATTGTAATATATTGTCTTATCGAGTCCTGCTGAGCTTCGTTTTCAATTCTTTTTCTGAAATAGAGATATCCTCCTTTAACTCGATTATAGAGATCTAGTTTCTTTTCAATGTCCTGCAAACTCAGGTCTTTGAATTCATCCCAAAGCTCAGAATTACTGTCGCCATTAAGGATGATCCCTTGGAAATATTCCCTATCGACTTTACTATGAGAGATACGAATTTTTTCCTGTCCATAAGAATCAGTAAAGACCAACAAAGTCTTAATCCAGTTTTTTAGATTAGAATCACTTGCCACATCATAAAAGGCACGTAGCAATAAGCAAATTGTAGTGAGCCTTTGCTGGCCATCAATTAAATCATATTGCAACGATCCAACTCTATCAGACTCTTTTTGCTTAATGATTACCGTACCTATAAAATGTTCACTTGAATTGTTTCCAGCCTTTATCTCGCTGAGCTCCTCTTGGATATTGTCCCAAAGTTCGCTCCAGCTATCAACTTCCCAGACATATGATCTTTGGAAAAATGGGATTATAAATTGATTGCTACCCATTAAAAATGATTGTAGCTTTTCTTTATTGGCGCTTAGCATTCTTTTTTAGATTTTATTTTAAAACAGATTTTTCATTCTCAAATGTCTTTTCTTCCAAAGCTAAAATGTCGGCTTTGATGTTTGCCAATGGTCGCAATGGTTTAAACTCATAGAAATATTTGGTGAAATTGATTTCGTACCCAACCTTGGTTTTGTTGTGGTCAATCCATGCTTCAGGCAAGTGAGGTATCACTTCTTCTTTAAAGTATTCGTCAATTGCTTGCGGCACAAGATTTCCGTCAGCATCCTTTTTTAAGTAAGGGATGTTTTCATAGTCCCTCAAAGAAGAATCAGGCTTGGGTTGTCCTTTGCTTTTTACCACTTTTCCGTTTTCTTTCAATGGCTGTTCTACCGTTATTCTCCAATAACCAAAGAATTCATTTGGTAGGATTTTACAAAACTCATTTTCTTCAAAATTGCCGTATAGTTGGGTAATAAAGCCGATACCTTTTGTGTTCCCATTCTCTGCAATTTTCTTACGCTTGTTGCCCAAGCTTCTATCCATTTTTTGCCAAAAGCGGTTGAAGTCGAGTTTGCCTTCTTTTGTCAGTTCATCATCTTTTGCTCCTGTGGCGTTAATCAACTGCACTTTACCACTTCGCTCTGCACTTTTGCTGTTGGTTACAATCCAGATGTAGGTGCTTATCCCCGTATTGTAAAACAGTTGGTCGGGAAGGGCAATCACGGCTTCCAGCCAATCATTTTCTATAATCCATTTTCTAATATTGCTTTCACCACTTTCGGCAGCTCCTGTAAATAAAGGTGAACCATTAAACACAATCCCAATGCGAGTGCCACCCGACCTGTCTGCCGATGAGGCAGGTTTGATTTTGGAAATCATGTGTTGCAGAAAGAGTAAAGAACCGTCATTGATTCTTGGCAAACCTGCACCAAAACGACCGCTCATGCCTTTGCTATCTGCTTCGGTTGAAATGATTTTTTGGGCTTTTTTCCAGTCCACACCGAAAGGCGGATTGGAAAGCATGTAATCAAATTTTTCATCTTCCAGTCCGTCCACAGTAAAGGTGTTTCCAAACTTGATGTTGCTTGGATTCTGTCCTTTAATCAACATATCAGATTTGCAGATGGCATAGGATTCAGGATTGATTTCCTGCCCGAATACTTTCAATTCTGCTTTTGGATTGAGTTCTTTTACATATTGTTCTCCAACGGAAAGCATTCCGCCTGTTCCGCAAGCAGGGTCATAAAGCGTTTTTACAATACCGTCCTGGGTTAAGATATCTTTATCTTCAATGAATAGAACATTTACCATCAATCGAATGACTTCTCTTGGTGTAAAGTGTTCTCCTGCCGTTTCATTGGATTGTTCCGCAAACTTTCTTATAAGTTCTTCAAAAGTGTAACCCATTACCATGGAATCCATGTCGGTTAGGTCAATTTCCTGGAACGCCTTTACCACTCTGAAAAGAATGTCCGTTTTAGGGTCATCCATGCGGTCGATTTGGTCGTCAAAATTGAAGTACTCAATAATTTCTCGTGCACTGGTCGAAAAACCGTTGATGTAGTTTCTAAGGTTTACAGAAACATTGGTTGGGTCGGCAATCAGTTTATCAAAGTTGAATTGGCTTCTGTTGTGAAAATTGAAACCTGCAATTTTATTGAGTGCAATGTCTTTGGCACTTTCTTTTAGTGAATCCACTTTTGGTAGGTAATCGAGCACTTTCTGTTTGGTCGGTTCGAGTACACAATCCAGTCGTCTTAGAACTGTCATTGGAAGGATTACCTTCCCATAGTCCGACTGTCTGTAATCTCCTCTTAGCAGGTCGGCTACTCTCCAAATCAGGTCGGCTTTTTCTTTAAAGTTCTTCATTTATTGTCTTTATCTTTTGTCAATGTTATTATTCTGTTTCTGTCGAGCGTTGGAAAAATTCAAGCTCTTTTGGTTTTTTAGTTTGGGCTTTGTGTGTCGGCAAAAACCAAATGTGCTTGAATGTGCGGCTGGCTTTTAGCATGTTGCCCAACGCATAAATATACCCACTTTCCATAACACCGCACCAAAGTACGCCAAATCCTCAAATCGCGCAGAATTTCAGAAAAAAACCTTCTAAGTACTTGACAACAAACCATTTAAAATATTGATATTTGCGTCAATACACCTAAAACAATACAAAATGCGTACTTCAATGCACAACAAGGTCGGCGTTGAAACAATACAAAATGCGTACGCTCTCCCGCATTGCCAGGTTTTCTCCACCTTCGCCAAGCCGCCCTGCTCCGCCCTAGGCCACGCGGGTGTTTTCACCACGCAGGAAAAGCGAACTGCGATGTACCTTTACCATTATTATTGCATTAGAGCAGGTTGGGGAATCTCGATTTCCTATCCTGACTTTCAAACCGAAATATTTTTTTCCGCATGGCAACCCTTACCCTCCTCAATTTCGAAAAGAAAACCCCCAACAACATCCTGGATCGTGGCAAAAAAATATTGAAAAATGGCATGATCCAGCACCTGGAAGAAATTTTTCCTGGAGAATGGACCGCGACGGTGCAAAGTTCCAAACGCGGCAGCTATCATGTGACCGTAAGCCTGGACGGCAATACCATCCTGGATTCGGATTGTGATTGCCCGGATGATTACAACAATGTTTGCAAACATCAGGCTGGTGTTTTGTTTCAGCTCCGGGAGCAAGGTGTGGGGCAGATGCCCGCCGAAATCAAAGCGGCAGAACCCCGGGTGCTGCTTACAAGGGCGGAGATACTCGCCAAGGCGCTAAAGACAAGGCTGGAAAGATACGGGGTCGGCAATACAAAACAAGCGCATGTGCCGCCGGAGAAGCCCGCCCCTGCCCCTATCCAAACCGCAAGCGTTCAGGAACTTTTTGACCAATTTGCCCGGCTCGATAAAACCGAAGCCCGCCTTGTTAAAATTGCGGCTGTTGCCTGGGAATTGGTCAGCCAAACGAAGTTCCTGGACTTATTCAACGGCAGCGCTTTCAAACACAATGGCATAAATTTATACGTCGGCGAGCTAAAATCCATGCTTGCCAAACTTTCATCTGCTGGTTTCCTGGTTCAAATCGACGCTCAATACCAGTGTAATCCTGCGTTTGCAGATGCCTTGTGCGACCGGGATTTTTCCGGCGACATTGATTTCCAGGCTATTGCAAAGGCTATCGACCGGAAAATGCCGCTTCCCTGGCAGGTTTACGGCTCCAGCACCGATCGGCTGCTCCGGGAGATGCGGCTGGCTAAGTATCTTGACCGACCGGATCCGTTCATCAGACATTATTTCAACCTGATCAGTAAGGGAACCAAGGAATACACGCAACAAAAACTCCTCGACCTCTGGCTGCCAGCAACATTCGATTTGGCAAAATTGGAAATGCTGCCACTGGGTATCAGGGCTTTCCTCTTGGCTGAAAAATTCATCATTCAGACCTTGCATCTGTTGCCTACGGACGCTTATTTCCTTTATGCTGTAGAAAAACTGCCAGTTTTCGACGAATCAGCCCGGGGAAATCTTACACGGCTTACCGGACAGATTTATTTATTGCAGGGTGACTGGAACGGGGTGCGCCTTGTTGCCAAACACGCCGGGCTTTTGACCAATCTGATATTTGACGGCATTCACCGGTTGATCATCGGCAACACTGCCGAAAGCATCACCGCCTTTCAACTCGCGGTAAAAGAAATGCGGCGTGAATCACGAAGCCCTAAAAATACCCTGACAAACCTGGGCGGCCTTTTTGAGATCATGGCGCAGTTGAAAACACAGGATACCGCGTATTATCGAAAAATCAATGTGCACCTCGAACATGTCTATAAACACGGCACGTCCTATTTGAATGCATTCCAATATATTCAGGCTGTGTTGCTCTTTTTACAAAACGACAAGGAGGGGGCGATTAGAATACTCCATAGTAGTCATGGGACCGCTTTTCCTATAACTTTGTTTTTCAAGTATTTATGCCAATATTGGGTCGAAGAGAAGTCCATCGACAGGCCAGCGGTTGAAAAGTACCACGAAATGCTGTCCGCTAATGGTTACGGTTGGCTCGCCGCCGAGATGCTGGCGCTGCGTGCCGGACTCAATCCCGATGATACACACCTGCGTTCGGCGAGCGAACTGGAATCGACCCGGCTTTCCATCGAGCCATTAACAGGGGTTTTGCCCCGGATAGAAACCTGGGAACAAGCCCTGAACCTGTTGTCCGGAATGGTTTCAAAGTCCATAGCGGCGGCAGGGAAGGAAAACGACACCCGTTTGATTTGGCTGGTGGATTTCGATCGTAAAGTCTTGCAACCCAAGGAACAGCGATTCGGAAAAAAAGGCTGGACAAGTGGTCGCGCTGTTCCCGAATACAGCCTGACGCAGGACAAAGTGACCAGCATGACGGTACAGGATGTTCGAATTGCAGGAGCGAATGGATATCGTTCATGGTATTATTTAGAAAACGCCACCGCTGTGTGGCAGGCGCTTGTAGGTCATCCTTTGCTTTTTTTGGCCAAATCTCCCGAAATAGCGGTGCAACTGACGGAAGAATCTCCCGTGCTGGTCGCGCAGAAAACCGCCAAAGGTTTCCAGTTGAAATTTTCACATAAATTTGTAGACGAGGGTTTTCAAATAATCAAAGAAACCCCTACCCGGTACAAATTAATAACCATCACGCCTGAACATACCCGGGTTATTAAAGCCTTCGGCGGCGCGGCACTTTTCGTGCCCAACCAGGCCGCTGAACGATTGGAAGCCATCTTATCGGGACTTGCCAGGCAAATACCCGTGCAATCCGCGTTCGAAAACGCTAATCTTCCCGTCGTACCCGCTGACGCGCGTGTGTGCGTGCACCTGCTGCCCGTGGGCGACGGGTTTCATGTTGAATTATACGCAAAACCCTTTACCACGACACCGCCTTATTTCAAACCCGGCGCGGGCGATGACTCGGTGACGGCATTCGTCGGCGGGGAACAAGTGCGCAGCATCCGCGACCTGAAGGCAGAGACCAAGAACAGGGCGAAATTCCTGGAAGAAATACCCATGCTGCGGGATGTGAAGCCCCATGACCATGTGTGGGAACTCGATAACGCAGATCAATGCCTCGAATTACTCGCCCAACTATACCCGTTGGTGGAAAACGCCAGCGTTCTGCTCGAATGGCCAAAAGGCGAAAAACTGCGCATCACCGCCCTGGCGGGTTTCGATCAATTCAAGATGCGCATACGCGGGGAAAATAACTGGTTCGAGGTGGAAGGCGAGCTTCGTGTCGATGAAAATCGCGTACTGACGATGCAGGAACTGCTGGCCATGAGCACCTCGGGCAAGCAGTTTATGGAGATCAGCCCCGGCAAGATCATAGCCCTCAGCGCCGAATTCCGCCGCCGCCTGCGCCAGATCGACGGACTGATGACGATGCGGAAGAACGGGGCATTGCAACTGCATCCGCTGGCAGCTGGCGCGCTCGACAGCTTCACGGAACTGGTTCAACAGGCGGATTTTGACCAAAAATTCCTGGAGAAAAAGGAAAAAATTCGGGCGGCTTTCGAGGTCAAATACAAATTGCCCAAAAAATTCAACGCCGAACTGCGCCCCTACCAACTTGAAGGGTTCGAGTGGCTGAGCCGCTGCGCCGCAGCCGAATTGGGAGCCTGTTTAGCCGATGACATGGGGCTGGGGAAAACCGTGCAGGCATTGGCCCTGCTGACAGCCCGCGCATCATTAGGGCCCGCCCTCGTTGTCGCGCCCGCCAGCGTGTGCCGGAACTGGGTCGCTGAAACGCAAAAGTTCTCCCCGGCGCTTCGCCCGATTTTGTTCAGCGAGGGCGACCGCGCCACCGGGCTGAAAAAAGCCGGCAAGGGCGACCTGCTCATCGTTACGTACGACCTGCTGGCGCGGTCGAGTGACCAGTTTGAAGCGAAGCAGTTTGCCACCATTTTGCTCGACGAAGCCCAGTCCATCAAGAACCGGGGCACCAAACGCAGCGAAACGGCCATGAAGCTAAACGGTGATTTCAGGCTCATCATGACCGGGACGCCGCTCGAAAACCACCTCGGCGAACTCTGGAACCTTTTCCAGTTTATAAACCCCGGACTACTTGGCTCGATCGAAGATTTTAACGAACGGTTCGCCATACCCATCGAAAAATACGGCGATGAAGCTCGCCGTGACCAACTGCGGCGGCTGGTACAACCTTTTATGCTCCGCCGCCGCAAGGATGAAGTGCTGCGCGAATTGCCCGCAAAGACCGAGATCACCCTCAGTGTGCCGTTGTCGCCCGAAGAGCGCGTGTTCTATGAAGCCCTGCGCCGCAACGCGCTCGCTGCCCTGACCGGCGATAATGACAAAGGCGGTGGTGAAAAACACCTGCAGATCCTCGCCGAAATTATGCGCCTGCGCCGCGCCGCCTGCCATCCCAAACTCGTAGATGCCACGGCAGGTTTTAAAACCAGCGCCAAACTGGAGCTTTTCGCTGAAATCGTGGATGAACTGATCGAAAACGGCCACAAAGCCCTCGTATTCAGCCAGTTCGTCGGCCACCTGGAAATCCTGCAAGAATACCTGAAAAAGAAAAATATCACCTATCAATACCTCGACGGAAAAACGCCCCAGGCAAAACGCCAGAAAAACATCGAAGCATTCCAGGCAGGTAAAGGCGACCTGTTTCTCATCAGCCTGAAAGCGGGCGGCACGGGGCTGAACCTCACCGCCGCCGATTACGTGATCCACATGGATCCCTGGTGGAATCCCGCAGTGGAAGACCAGGCGACAGACCGCGCGCACCGCATCGGACAGGCAAAACCCGTGACGGTGTACCGCCTTGTAGCCGAACAAACCATCGAGGAAAAAATCCTCCAACTGCACGTCCGCAAAAGAGACCTGGCGGATTCGCTGCTTGCGGGGACGGATATGAGCGCAAAATTGACAGCGGCGGATTTGATGCGGTTGATTGAGGAGGGGTAGGGGTTAAGCCACCTCACTTAATCGCATGCGCCTCCGCAGCCTGCAACACCACCTTATCATCGGACCCAGGCTGATGCACATACGCCACTACGCTGCAATGCTTGGCATCCCATTCTATCGGGAGCTTGTAGCTGAATGTTTTGCTGATCAAGGCGCCGCCTGTCAGCGCTTCTGTAATATCATTTCCAGTAGGCTGGGAAATGACGTCGCGCAACACATGCCGGTGCATATATTCCTTGATGAGCGTCCCAGTGTCGTTTTGCAGGTACACAATGCTGCCCTGGGTAATAACCACGGTGAAGCTTTCTGGTGCCAGCAATGGTGTTTTCCGGTGCAATGTGCAACAAGGAGTGTCCAATTTCCAAGTATTAAACGTACACCTCATTCACTCGGAAAACCTAGTAGAAACGCTATTTGTGGCTTATTCCATGACAACACCAGGCGTTCCGACTACTTGAATATTGGGCGTTCCTTGTTAGCTAGAATCAATTGACAAAGCAGTTGTTCCGCTTTAATTTCCATATTGAATACCAAACAGATGTGTCATTCCGAGCGAAGCGAGGAACCTGGGTTAGGATATAGGATCAGGTTCCTCGCTTCGCTCGGAATGACACGACTGTTTAGTATTCAATATGGGAATTAAGTAGGAACTACTGCTTTGCCAATTGCTTCTAGCCAGGTTTTGACTTTTGTACATTCACGGGACGCTGGTCTAATACCTGTGGGGTTTTTGCCACGCTGCCATCGTCAAAATCGCTAAGTCAACGACATTGGCATTTATGCCGCCAGTCCAAGGCCATTTATGGCCGATAATAGCGTAGCATTCGAGAAAAGGCTAATGTCCCAAGGAACGTCCAATGTCCTAGTATTAAACGTACACCTCATTCACTCGGAAAACCTAGTAGAAACGCTATCTGTGGCTTATTCCATGACAACACCAGGCGTACCGACTACTTGAATATTGGGCGTTCCTTGTTAGCTAGAATCAATTGACAAAGCAGTTGTTCCGCTTTAATTTCCATATTTA
>Ga0335398_10010668_pt1 | contig 10413 bp, 9 predicted proteins | sample BON03_FD_205742 | JGI IMG/M metagenome (GOLD analysis project Ga0335398, IMG submission 205742) | Freshwater microbial communities from Lake Bonney liftoff mats and glacier meltwater in Antarctica - BON-03 (spades assembly) (version 2) | ecosystem: Environmental > Aquatic > Freshwater > Ice >... | reverse complement strand
TATATATATATATATATATATATATATATATATATATATATATATATATATATATATATATATATATATATATATATATATATATATATACATATATGTATATACATATACATATTTACATATATATATGTGTGTGTATAGACCGGACGGTTAACCCCGGGGTTGACGTGGGAAATTCGTAGATGAAACGAACACAGTATTCACTCTCCTCCAGTTTAGTTTGAGTTTGAATTTATCGTGTTTGCAGCCCCGTGTTGTTTGGATCGTGAGAGCGGGAGTCTATAGAGGGAAACGCGATTAGGGATGCTCAGGAGGGCTTGGGAAAATGCATATGCTTCCTTTCCACGCAGATTTGGGGACGCCAGGCGCAGCAGTGCATAGTAGATGGGGCACTGTTTTGCATGTCTGGCCATGGATGGCGCTATTTCTCTGTTGGAGAACCTCTGGTCGCAATCACACGCACGATGGGGTGTCGGGTTAACCCTAAAGCCGGAGCGCGTGCGTCGACGCTCTCCCCGGGCGGGTCGAATGGATGTCAGAGTGACTTCTCGCATCCGCGCAGCTCGCTTGAGTGGCGCGAGGTGTGCAGGCGTGTGCCGGCGGCTGTAGCAGGAGGTGCGGCGCACCTGCAGGTACATAATCTCACGGAAGGTGCGCTGGGCATCGGTGGCGTTCTGGAACGCGTCAAAGATTTTCTTCAGCGCTATGACGTTCTTGGTCTTCTTCTCCACAGCCTTGTACACCACGGCATACGCTCCTTTGCCGAGCTTTGCCTTGACGTCATACTTTCGCAGCACGTGCTGCGGCGAGCGGAGCGGGCGGGGGCTGAGCCGTCGGGCTCCCGGAGCGGGTGCGGGCAGCTGTGCATGCGCTGTCGATGGCGCACCTTGTCCACCTCCTCCACCGAGTCTTGGTCCATACCAACAAGCTCCAGTTGACGACAGTGGAACTTGAATCGCGCCTTCTTCGGGAAAATCTACTTTTAGAACGCACAATCCGGCGGCCGGCCCAGCGGTATTTTCCCCGTTTGCTGTGAATGTCTTCTGTTTCTGTGCACGAAGCTTACATCGCATTTTTTTGTAACCCAGCCAAGGTCGCGGCCACAGCGCCGCCTACCACTGAAGAGAGCGGCCAAATCGGACGGTTTCTAGGGTTCCCGACGTCCCACGAGGTTGCCGAGTGGCCCAGAGTGACGGCCTCATCCGCCTGACAACTGACAATTTTGTCTAATGACGGGCAACCAAAAGGAGCACGTGGTCACGCGTTAGCGCGTTCCCAACAGCTCCCAACAGCCGTCTCCTCAAAAAAAGGTCAAATCGTTTTGCATCTTTTTCACACAGGGAATCTAGGTCGAAAACAAAATAAACCCCCTACCCCTATTTCTATAATTATTTCTTCAAAACACGAAAAATAATAAAGAACTCACCGGTTATTTTTTATGAGAGTTTTTTTATTGTTTGACTCCCCGCAAGACAAATGGAGATAAAGCTATGGCCGCTCGGTTTGGGAGCTCGCCTAGTTTTCGAAAAAAGTGCGATTTATACATACTAGCATGGCTACCTCAGATGGTGGTCTGTATGTGGAATGCCTGCATGCAGACAAGCCGTGTGAGATGTGGTGTGTCTGCGACACGCCGGAGCTCTGGCGTGGCGCCGCGGGCCTATGTGTGCGTGTACGCGCGCGCGTGCTGGTGCCGCGGGGTGCCGCCGGCCGCCGAATGCCGAATAACTTGGATGAATCTTTACCTGCATACATACATACATGCACAACATAGAAGATAGATAGCTCACGGCTACGGGTACGTACAGGGTTTACGGGTTACGCGGGCTAACCGAAGCAGTGGAACTATGTGCCTATAACACCGCATGAGTCATGCATGAGTGAGACGAGACGCGCGGGGCCCATGGCCCATCGCGCGCGGCGGCGACGCACAAAACGCGGTCGCAGTCGTGGCGCGATAGCGATAATGATTATGATAATACTGATACTGATATGTATGTATGTATCTAAAGATTCGGCGGCACCAGCACACGGCACGTGCATACACGCGCACACGATATATACTGATGATTTTGAGATGTTGACATGAGACATGATGTTGCGTGTTACGTGTTACACATGTGTTACCTCCACCTCCGTGAATCGTTACCCCGATTGACGAGAGACCCCAGCTCTCGAGAGACACCGTCCTCCCACAGCTAGGACAATGCGCGGGCACCACCAGCTCGGCTCGCAGACGCCGGCACAGCGCACAGCGTCGCGCCCCACCGAGACCACAGACAAGGGTAACACGAGTCCCACTGCGCGCAAACCCCACTTGAACGCCAAGCGGTCTATGCTCACCCCAAGAAGTGTGGCTATTGCCGTTGACTCCATATTGGCAGGCGTGTGCTCGATGCGTGGGTGTGGCCTCCCACGATACCCCATAAACGAACAGCGCTTGAATCGTCAGCGGGTCTCTCTTTGCCGCTTTGAAGCGGGTCCTTCTTCCTCAGCACCACCAGCCAATCCACCTACCCCAACCCAGCCTGCCCGCCCTGCGAAGCCATTGGTCCCAAACCCGACCGAGGTCGGGTCGCCGGCGAGAACAGCGGGGGTTAGAGGGGCGGCGCCGGGCGTGGTGAGCAGATCGAGCGAGTCCATCTGGCGTACAGCCACAGGAGGTATGGAGTGCTGCGCGTTTGCGGCCGAATGTAGGTTGGCGTTGGAGACTGGAAACACCGCCGCGCGCCACGCCATTCCCAGGCATGGGCTGGGCCCGCTAGCTCCGGGCACGCGCAGCAGGTCCATGGTGTCGACGCGCCGCACCGAGAGGCCGAGCATCGTGCCGCGCGACGTCTCGGCCCATTCCCGCCCGTCGGCGGATGAGCTTCCGGCGCACGGTGGCAGCGGCAGCGCAGGCGCCGCCATGGACGGGTGGTGGACGCGAAGCTGTGGCGTGTCAATCCCGCAGAGCGTGTCCGCGAGGAACTCGCCGGCAGCCTCGGCCGTCTCGCCTGAAAACACGGATAGGTGCGGCGGAGCGGGCCCGTCGCCCTCCGACTCCGACTCTGAGTCGAGCGCCACCTCGACGCCAACCCCCTGCTCGAACTGAGAGATAGAGTCCACGCGCCGAAGCTCGCCCTCTGGCACTGGCGTCGTCTCGTCGCCGAAGTCGCTGTCCGCGCCCTCCTCGCCTGTCTCGCCCGCCGCCTCGGAGTACTCCGACTCCTCCGTTTCGTCGAAGACGCTGCTGTTGTCGCCCGCCTCGGAGGCGGACCGCGAGAGCGACTCGGCCATGTACAGGTTGCTCGTCCGCGCCGACTGGCCCGCCGCGCCGGGTCGCGTGGCTGGCATAGGGACGGGCAAGGTTGGGCCCGATTTTCGGCAGCTATTTGTGGCTTTTGCCTTGAGGGTTAATTCCTTGAATTCACGTCTACACTGGCCTATAATTGTATTTACCCGGCGCCGACTTCAATGTCGGAAACCTGCAAGGGCAGCACCGCAGCAGCAGCAGCAGCAGCAGCAACTCCTACCCCACGCGTGCTCTCGATCCAGAGCCACACGGTGCACGGCTACGTGGGCAACAAGGCGGCTGTCTTTCCGCTGCAGCTGCTGGGCTTCGAGGTGGACCCGGTCAACTCGGTCCAGTTCAGCAACCACACCGGCTATGCAGCAGGCTGGACGGGCGAGGTGCTCCAGGGCGCGCAGCTCAACGCACTGGTCGACGGGCTCGAGTCCAACGCTCTGCTTGCCGGCTACTCGCACATGCTGACCGGCTATATCGGCTCGGCCTCCTTCCTCAGCGCCGTACTCAAGACCCTGGGGCGGGTGCGAGCTGCCTCGCCCGGCGTGTCGTTCCTGTGCGACCCTGTGATGGGCGACCACGGCAAGCTCTACGTGCCGGAGGAGCTGGTCCAGATCTACAGGGAACAGGTGCGTGTCAGTGATTTTTTTCGTTTGAGGCCCTACCCGACTCGCCTAACCACGGGCCGGCTTTACGTGCCAAAGCCAGGTCTTTACGAACAGGTGCAGGGCCCTTTACGAACTACAACGAACCCTATATCTTTCCTCAGGTGGTGCCGCTCGCGTCTGTACTTACCCCGAATCAATTCGAAGCTGAGCTGTTAACCGAAAGAATGATCCGGAGCGTGGCCGACGCCTCCGCCGCCCGCCCAATACTAACTTCAAACTAATCCATATCTTATCTCAGGTCGTGCCGCTAGCTTCAGTGCTCACGCCGAATCAATTCGAAGCTGAGCTGTTAACCGAAAGAACGATCCGGAGCGAGGCCGACGCCTCTGCCGCCTGCCGCCTGCTTCACGAGAGGGGGCCCCACACCGTGGTGATCACCTCGCTCAGCTTCGGCGGCACGTTCGAGCCTTTGGACGGCGGGAAGGAATCAGTGGATGGGGTAAAGGGAGAGACCGGGGTAAAGGGAGTGAGCGGGGTAGGGGGGGCGAGCGGGGCGCATTCTTTGGGAGGGGTTGAAGAATCTGTCGCCGGCGCACCGGAGGCTGTGACGGTTACGCCGAAGACTTCCGTGCCGGAGCTGGTGATGCTGGCGTCGCGCCGCGATCCGAGTGGCGCGGTAAGGCAGTGGCGGCTGCGACTGCCACAAATCAACCAGCACTTCACGGTGCGTGCGCTACATACATATGTATGTATATATATATATATAGATATATATATATATAGAGAGAGAGAGAGAGAGGGAGAGAGAGAGAGACATATGTGGGTATATATATATACATGAATTTATTTGTTTATGTGTATATATATATATAGACAGATAGATAGATAGATAGATATGTATATAGATAGATATATCGATATAGATAGATATGTATAGATATGTATATATATATATATATGTAAATATATATATATGTATATATACATATATGTATATATATATGTATATATATACATTTATGTATGTTTATATACATATATGTATATTTATATATTAATGTATATATATGTGTACATGTATATCGCGGAGTGGTGTGGCAGTGGCGGCTGCGACTGCCACAGATCCACCAGCACTTCACGGTGCGCTACATATATGTACTTATATATACATATATGTATATAGATATAGATAAATAGATACAGATATCGAAATAGATATATAGCGATCCCAGTAGCGCGGTGCGGCAGTGGCGACTGCGACTACAACAGATCAACCAGCACTTCACGTTACGCTGCATTTATATGTATTACTTAAATCTATAAATTCATTGATATACATATATATGTGTATATATGCATATGTGTGCGTGTGGGGGTATACATATATATATATATACATATATATATCGGGTTTAACCCATTGGCCTCAGCCTGCATTACGTGGAATATAAAATTAAAGGGGGGGGGAGGGTTGGAGTGCATCCTTTTCTCTCCACTCTTCACGACTACTGACCAACGACATAGACCAACCCCGGGTTATAAGGGTTAACCCTTGGCCTCAGCTTGCATCACCTAGAATAGGAAACATAGGGGATGGGGGTGGAGTGCATTCTTTCCTTTCCTTTCCACTTTTTACGATTGTTTACTAACGACATAGGTCAACCCCTCAACTCCTCGGCCTACCTCACCTGGGTCCGACGCCTCCGCCGCCCGCCCAATACTAACTTCAAACTAATCCATATCTTATCTCAGGTCGTGCCGCTAGCTTCAGTGCTCACGCCGAATCAATTCGAAGCTGAGCTGTTAACCGAAAGAACGATCCGGAGCGAGGCCGACGCCTCTGCCGCCTGCCGCCTGCTTCACGAGAGGGGGCCCCACACCGTGGTGATCACCTCGCTCAGCTTCGGCGGCACGTTCGAGCCTTTGGACGGCGGGAAGGAATCAGTGGATGGGGTAAAGGGAGAGACCGGGGTAAAGGGAGTGAGCGGGGTAGGGGGGGCGAGCGGGGCGCATTCTTTGGGAGGGGTTGAAGAATCTGTCGCCGGCGCACCGGAGGCTGTGACGGTTACGCCGAAGACTTCCGTGCCGGAGCTGGTGATGCTGGCGTCGCGCCGCGATCCGAGTGGCGCGGTAAGGCAGTGGCGGCTGCGACTGCCACAAATCAACCAGCACTTCACGGTGCGTGCGCTACATACATATGTATGTATATATATATATATAGATATATATATATATAGAGAGAGAGAGAGAGAGGGAGAGAGAGAGAGACATATGTGGGTATATATATATACATGAATTTATTTGTTTATGTGTATATATATATATAGACAGATAGATAGATAGATAGATATGTATATAGATAGATATATCGATATAGATAGATATGTATAGATATGTATATATATATATATATGTAAATATATATATATGTATATATACATATATGTATATATATATGTATATATATACATTTATGTATGTTTATATACATATATGTATATTTATATATTAATGTATATATATGTGTACATGTATATCGCGGAGTGGTGTGGCAGTGGCGGCTGCGACTGCCACAGATCCACCAGCACTTCACGGTGCGCTACATATATGTACTTATATATACATATATGTATATAGATATAGATAAATAGATACAGATATCGAAATAGATATATAGCGATCCCAGTAGCGCGGTGCGGCAGTGGCGACTGCGACTACAACAGATCAACCAGCACTTCACGTTACGCTGCATTTATATGTATTACTTAAATCTATAAATTCATTGATATACATATATATGTGTATATATGCATATGTGTGCGTGTGGGGGTATACATATATATATATATACATATATATATCGGGTTTAACCCATTGGCCTCAGCCTGCATTACGTGGAATATAAAATTAAAGGGGGGGGGAGGGTTGGAGTGCATCCTTTTCTCTCCACTCTTCACGACTACTGACCAACGACATAGACCAACCCCGGGTTATAAGGGTTAACCCTTGGCCTCAGCTTGCATCACCTAGAATAGGAAACATAGGGGATGGGGGTGGAGTGCATTCTTTCCTTTCCTTTCCACTTTTTACGATTGTTTACTAACGACATAGGTCAACCCCTCAACTCCTCGGCCTACCTCACCTGGAAGAAGAGGGGGAGAGGGAGGTTGAACCCGTAGGTACTCGCGCATCGTGTGCGCGTATATGTATATACACATACATATGCATGTGTGCATGCATGCATGCATGTATACGGTACACATACACATCTACGTATGTACACATGCATATAGATAGAGATATATAGAAATAACTCTTCATCTACTGCGCAAAGGGCTGGTGCATCTTGAGCTGGCATTGTGTGTGCGCATATCAATATATATATATACGTGCTCGCATACATACACGCATAAAAACATACATATACACATGCATGTATGTACACATGCATAGATATAGATATATATAGAAATAAATCTTCATCTACTTCTCAACGGGCAAGTGCTATTTGAGCTGGCATTGTGTGCGCGCATATCAATATATATATGCGTGCTCGCATGCATACATGCATAAAAACATACACATGTATGTATGTGTACATATAAACATACACATATATATATAACTCGTACCTGCTTCTCGACGGGCGAGTGCTTGTTCTTATGGCCGTCGCGCATCGTGTGCGCGTATAAACACACACACACACACACACACACACACACACACACACACACACACATATATATATATATATATATATATATATATATATATATATATATAGATAGATAGATAGATAGATAGATAGATAAATAGATATATATATATATATAATATATATATAGATATATATATATACATGTGCATACATACATGCACATGCATGTAAACATAACATCCATGTATGCTTACATACGAATAGATAGATATATGTATAGCTCGTACCTGCTTCTCGACGGGCGAGTGCTTGTCCTTAAGATCCGCGCGCATCGTGCTCGCGTGCTTGAGGATCTCCTCCTTGTGGTCGTAGGCCGACTTCGGGTAGATCTGTGGAACGCAAAAAAATAAGGAACACAAAACGGGCATTAGTATCCATGTACACGGTCTATCTTCAGTCCATAGACCAGGCCAAATTCGGAATAGCGTTATTCACAGGACGGTTCATATACAAAGGGGACACAAGCACAGACGCACAGGGAACTGATATGAAAGTGACTTTGGGTGCCTAAGGGGAGCTCTCTTGAATATTCACAGCGTCTCGTGTGCGCGTGCTTGAGAATCTCCTCCGGCGCGCTTCACATGCACTCTGCCTAGCAGGCTCCCCTATGGGGTAGCCTAGTTACTTGTGCAGAGTATTGTTTGCGCGTGCGCCAGTGTTAGGGCTGTGTTTTTTTGGGGTTTGTGATGAATGAACCGTTTGTGGTGAGAATGAAGAGTAATCACATCCAAAGCTTGAGGATATATTCCTTGTGGTCGTAGGCCGACTTGGGGTAGATCTGAAGCAAACAAAACGAGGGTCGAGGTGAACATGAGCGTATATATATCTATATGTACATGTATATATGTATGTATATATATATATGGATATATGGATATATACATATATATATATACACACACATATATACATATATATATATATATGTGTATATATATATATGTATACATATATATGTATATATATATATATGTATATATATATATGTATATATATATATATATATGTATATATGTATTTGTATATATAGATATGGATAGATAGATCGATAGATACATATATATATATATATGTAAGCGTATGTATATATATATATATATATATATATATATATATATATATATAAATATATATATATATACATATATACACATATATATTATATATATGTATGTATATATATACATACATACACATATATAATAGAAACGCATGGTGTCCTGTGCGGGTTAACCCGATGTTAAGGTGCGCATAGTGTGCGCGTGCTTCGGGTTAACCCGATTCTGTAAGCTACCCGCACCTCCTTGCAGGTGTCAGCGCCGAGGGGGCTGGCAGCCTCTCCGTAGAACAAAACACAAATAAAATTCTATTTATGGCGATATTATTCATTATATATAAGACGGTCTGCTAGTATTCTTTCTTTGGGTCATGGGTTGTGTGTTTTGTGAGCAGGTGTCCGCGCCGAGGGGGCTGCAGCCTCTCCGTAGAACTTGGCGTTCTAAAGTAGATAAAGGCACGCGACCGTAGTTATGGGAAAGGTTGTCCCTATAAATACGGCTGTATAAATATGGCTGTAGTGCTTTAATTTTGTCTTATGTTACGTCACCTCCTTGCAGGTGTCCGGGCCGAGGGGGCTAGCAGCCTCGCTATATAACTACGCGTTGTTCTTACAGATATACACAAACGATGCATATATCACGAGCGTCGAGCACGTAAGAATGCTTTGAAGAAACCGAATATTAGAATTACTAGCATGGTTTAAATTACCTCCTTGCAGGTGACCGCGCCGAGGGGGCTGGCAGCCTCTCCGTAGAACTTGGCGTTGTTCTTGATGTACATAGTCACGTGACGGGTAGTTAATGGGCAGAGTTAACTTACGCTATGACAGGGTTGTAGGGCGGTTGATCTATCTATGATTCAATCACCTCCTTGCAGGGTTGAGGCTTGCAGGCTCGCCGTGAAAACATCAAGTGCTTTATTGATGGGACGTGTCCACACGATGAGAGAGTTTGTTCTCTAGTAGTACGTCCCTGTGTACAGATATGTATATATGTATGCTATAAGCTATCCTCACCTCCTTGCAGGTGTCCGCGCCCAGGGGGCTGGCGGCCTCTCCGTAGAACTTGGCGTTGTTCTTGATGTAGTCGTGCGTGGGGTAGTCGGGCGGCGAGCAGCCGATGTTGATCTCGTTCTGTAACAAAAAAGGCAAATTCGGCTCAATGCAGGGCTAAAAATTTAAAGTATATATGACGTATATCGGACATATATACTTGGTATCCAAGTTATATAGTTTAGTCGTGCGTGGGGTAGTCGGGCGGCGAGCAGCCGATGTTGATCTCGTTCTGTAACGAAAGAAAAAAGCGCAAATTCGGCTTCATGCGGGGCTGGGTATATGACGTATATATGATGTATATATGATAGATATGCATGGTAACAAAGTTGTATAGTTTACTCCGGCGTGAGGTAGTCGGGCGGCGAGTAGCCAATGTTGATCTCGTTCTGTAGCAAAATAAAACAAGCGCACGTTCGGCTTCATTCAGGGCTAGGTTGGGTTATAACCCGAATACATGTATATATATATGTATGTGTACATGTATACATGTGTAAATAAATATATATGTATACACATATACAGATATATATATATACAGATAGAGATAGATATGCCTATGAAAATGCATATTGGTTGCCCACCTGACACACACGGATGTAGTCCTGCTAGAAAGCCGCGGGCCAGTGCATTCACACACACACACACACACACACACACACACACACACACACAGAGAGAGAGAGAGAGA
>Ga0335398_10010667_pt1 | contig 10414 bp, 10 predicted proteins | sample BON03_FD_205742 | JGI IMG/M metagenome (GOLD analysis project Ga0335398, IMG submission 205742) | Freshwater microbial communities from Lake Bonney liftoff mats and glacier meltwater in Antarctica - BON-03 (spades assembly) (version 2) | ecosystem: Environmental > Aquatic > Freshwater > Ice >... | reverse complement strand
CTGGTCACCCCGCTTGCCGGCATCAAGCAGGCCGCCTGATGCCGCCAGTCCGGTCAATTCGAGAATGGCGGTACGCAAGCCGCTCCGTGCGGCGGCGGCGGGCTCACCAATATTGGTCGCATTGGCAACCACTTTCGGCAGATCTGGTATCGCCAGGTCAATCTTCAGCCCCAGCGTCTCCTCGACCTGTCGACGCTGGAGGGAGCCGGGTGAACCCACGCGATTCAGTACGATCACCGGCCGGTCGGACTGCTGTGCCCCGGTCTTGATGCCGAGCAGCTTCAACGTGTCGCGGATGGATACCAGCGTCGGTTGCATGATCACGACACGTTGATGGGCCAGATCCAGTAGGTCGCGGCTGAATTGCGATCCATTGAAAGGCACGTCGGCTACAATGAAATTGTAGCGTCGGCGCAAGGCGGACAGAAGCGAGGCGGCCGCGCCGGTTGCATATTCCGGCGTGGCGGCCAGCCCCACATCGCTTGCCAGGACGTGCAGCCGCTCGCTCACTGGCTGGGCCGCGCGTTCGGCGAGCAAGGCATCGATGCGATCAGGCGTTTCGAGCGCGGATTGCAGGCCTTGACTGGGCGGGGTGTTCAACAAGAAGGCGCCGGTGCCGCGATGCAGGTCGGCATCCAGCAGCACGGTATGGCGGTTACGCTCCACGCCCAGGTGCCAGGCCAGATTCGCCGCCAGAAGGCTGGCGCCCGCGCCGCCCTGGGCGCCGGTGATGGTGATCACGCGCCCGCCCAGCACAATGCCGGACGTCGGGGACTGGCCGCGAACGAAGGGCCCGAAATGGCGTGCGACGATGTCGCGGCTCAGCGGTTTGGCGAGGTACTCCATCGCACCCAGCCCGCGGGTCACCTCGCGGTAGAAGGTGATGTCGTGGATGTCGCCGATCACCAGGACGCAGACGTCCGGCTCGACCACCTCGGACAAGGTGCCCAGCGCGGCGAGTGGCTCGTCTTCGCCGCTGACGTCCACCACGAGGATGCGGGGCGTGGTCACCTTCTGCAGTGTGGCAATCGCGGCACGAATGCCGCCGCGGCGCATGTCCGCGGTTTCCAGCAGAAGATCGGCCAGGCCGTCGCGCAGCGCGGATTCGGTATGGGCATCGGCGACGAAGGTGATGATCTGCGGGCGATCGTGCCGCAGCAGCACCTTGCGGCCATCCTTGGTGTCGCCCGCGCTGTCGGGTCGGTTCACCACTTCGGACATCAGCGCTGTGCCCCCCCGGGGCCAGGAATGTTCGGCGCCGCGTCACCCTGCTGCGGCCCGCCGCTGTTTGCCCGTGGCGCGGTGGGACCCTTCCAGAGGCGCTCCACCGCACCGGTGGCCGTGCGAAGATTGCTGGGCGGATCGCCGCGGCCGCGGGTGAGGTCGGCGGGGTTGGCCGCCATCGAAGCGATGTTTGCCGCGTTGGCCCCGGATGGCTGCCAGATGCCCGCGCGGTTGAAGGGGTCGGTCTGGGCGCACCCGGCGAGGGTTGCAGTGCCGAGCAGCAGGGCCGGAAGGACGCCAATTTTGCATGTCCAGGTCATGATGTTGCTCACTGCAGGATGAATCCGGCACGGCCCGGCAGGCGGGGGGCGGCAGTGGGAGCCTGTGGTTGGACATGGCTGTTCTGGCGCAGCAACAGCAACCGCTCGCGGTCGTTCGGCGGGGTGTAGTTCTCGCCAGCCAGCCGCAACTGCGCGGGATTGCTCACCGGGCGTACGATGTAGGGGGTGATCAGAATCACAAGTTCCGTCTGGTTGCGGCGGAAGTCGTCCGACCGGAACAGGGCGCCCAGCACCGGCATCTCGCCCAGGAAGGGAACGCCCGAATCCGACTGTGTCACGTTGTCCTGCAGCAGGCCAGCGATGGCGAAGCTCTGGCCGCTACCCAGTTCAACCATGGTCTCGGCGCGGCGCACGGTGAGTGCGGGAATGGTGAGTGCCAGGTTGCCCGCGGAGAGCCGAATGGCGCCCTGGTCGGTGAGCTGGCTCACTTCCGGGCTCACCTTCAGGTTGATCCGCCCGTCGGACAGGACCGTCGGCAGGAAGGTCAGGTTGACACCATATTTCTTGAACTCGATGGTGATCGCGCCGTTCTGCTGGCCGACCGGAATCGGGAACTCGCCCCCAGCGAGGAAGCTGGCTGACTGGCCGCTCAGCACGGTGAGGTTCGGTTCGGCCAGCACACGGGCCAAATTGTCCTGGGCAAGAGCGTCGATCAGGGCGTTGGCGTCGGGCGTGCCGATCTGCAGGGTGTTGCGCCCGCCGAGCACACTCAGACCGCTGCTGGTCAGGAAGTCCAGCGAGAAGCGCCCGAGCGAGCCCAACGCCTGCCAGTTGATGCCCAGAGAACGGGTAACACTGCGCGACATTTCGGCAATTCGCACGCGTAGAGTGATCTGTACCGGGGCAGTGACCTGAAGCTGGTCCTCGATGGTATGGTTGTCCGCGAGGAAGCCGCGCGCGATCGACAGGGCGCGCGCGGCGTCCTCGGGGGTGTCCACCGCGCCGCTGAGCAACAGGCCCTTGTTCTGCGGCGTCACCCGAATATGTCTGCCGGGTAGTACGTTGGATATTGCCTGTTGGGCCGCCGACGAGGCGTAGGCGGCGGGGCGCACATGCACATCGAACTCCGCGACCGGTGCCCCGTCGCCGTCCACCGCTGCAACCGTGGTGCGCCCAGCGCCAATGCCGAAGATGAACAGCGTGGTCGCGCTGGCGGGGCGGACCTCAGCTATCTTGGGATCGGCCACGAACACATTGGCCGCCGCAGACGGTAGGTTCACCACGCCCCCGGTACCCGACTCGAACCGAAGCACGCTGCGCCGGTTGGCGACCGGCGCGCGCGCCGCGGCCGGAATGGTCACGGCCACCGGTGCTCCAGGACGTGCCGCCCCGGGGTCCTGGGGGGTTACCTGGCCTGGCGGCTGAACCTGCGCCTGAGCCGGCAGCAAGGGTGTCGCGGTCGCGACGACGGCGGCGAGTAGATAGGTGAGAGCGGGCAGCCTGATCATTTGAACTTGTACTCCTTGCTCTCGGAGGTGCCCGAGTGCACGCGCATGACATCGATGCGAGCCGGCAGGGTCTGACGCGCCAGAGCAGAGGAGACATCGCTGGCAAAGACGGCGTTGGTAGCGTCGGACGCAACCAGGGATTCGCTGGTGTCGGAAGAGCGCACGCTAAGCGAAAGACGGCCGATTCGCGCAGCCACCTGTATTCGCTGGGCCTGGTCGCCCGAAACCTCGATAGTTACGGTGCGCGCGGTGATGCCCTCGCTGCCGCCCGGCATGGCACCCTGGACCAGTTGCTGGTCGATGGCGATGACCCGCGCATTGCGCTGCACGGTTTCAGCAGCGACGCGCCGACCCAACGGCAGGCTGGGGTCTTCGATCGCCTGCGTCATGATCACGTCGACACGGTCGCCCGGCCAGATGAGGCCGGCGGTGCCGCTGACCGCGTCAACCCCGATGGTCACCGCGCGCATGCCGGGGGCGAGAACGGCCGCGAGGAAGCCGTGGTCGCCGGGGCGCATCATTTCGCCAGCGATCAGCGGGTCGCCGGACGCGACCGGACGGCGCACCATGGCGCCCACCAGTGAATAGCGGTTGGCGGGTGTGTCGACCGTGGCGCCTTCCGGCATCCCGTTTTCGGGATATTCACGTGCCGTGATCTCTTCGGGCTTCAGCAGGCTGCCGGCCCGCACGGCACGACCAGCCACCAGCACATGTACCTTGGCGGCTGGCTTGGGTGCCTCAGCCACCACCATTGCTGCCTCGGGCGTGGGTTCCGCCGATGCCACTGCCTGTGCAGGACGGTTCGTCGACACCCAGGCAATGATGCCGAAACCGCCCAGTCCCAGGGCCATCATGGCGAACAGAACGATGCGCAGGACCATGGTTCACCTGTCTCAGGGAATGTAGATCAGACCGCCAATGGCGATGGCCACGGCGTATGGGAGCGCGGTACCACGTGCCAGGCGCCAGCGTTCAGCCCGCAGGGCCCGCGCGAGAAAGCTGCGCGGCCGCACCGCGGCGGCGGCCGACGAAGGGGGCGACACGACACGGCGTGCGGTGAGATAGACAAGTGCGAGAACGCCGCCGACGACGCCCACCATGGTGACCATGGGGAACACCGATATCGGCGGCACCAGCAACGCGCTTGCGGCGAGCAGCTTTACGTCGCCGCCACCCATCCATCCGCGCAGCCAGCACAGCAACGTGATGGTGAAGACGATGCCTGCGGCAAGAACGGCCCAGGGCAGCGTGCCGTCAAGCGCACGCAAGGCAAGGCCAACGGCAGCCATGCCCAGTGGAATAGGATTCGGAATGATCCGCGTCAGGATGTCGAAGCCGGCCGCAAGTATCAGAAGCAGCGCTGCGATGATCGTCAGGGCGCTGGGAAATGCCGAAGCGAGGTGGGTTGCTGTCACGGCAGACATCCTGTCCTGGTGAAGCCGGCGGCGTCAGGCAACGTGGCGGCTGCATGCGTCGGGAAGCGAGCCAGCGCGAAGCCCTTGAGTGCTCCGCGCTGGACCAGGCTCTGGGAGAGTCTCAGAACACCAGCGCGTTGAACGCGGTGGTCAGGCGGCCGCTGAGAGCGTTGAATGCCGCCGCGAGGCCAACGGCCAGCACGCCGGCGATCAGGCCGTATTCCATGGCAGTCACGCCGCGCCGGTCGGCGACAATGTTGCGGGCGATCTTGAAAATGGTCGTCATCGATTGAATTCCCTGTGGGCCTGGCCCCTTTTGGGCCTTGGCACGGGTTGGAGGATACAGACAGGCGAAGGCGGATTGCCGGCGCGTCGGTGCCTGGGCATGCAGAGGTTGGATCCGCATGAGGGCGGGAGGCGCCGGCGGTATCAGAACACCAGTGCGTTGAACGCGGTGGTCAGACGGCCGCTGAGGGCATTGAACGCGGCGGCCAGGCCAACGGCCAGCACGCCGGCGATCAGGCCGTATTCCATGGCGGTCACGCCGCGGCGGTCGGAGACTATGTTCTTCGCGATGGTGAAGATGGTCGTCATGGCGGACTCTCCTGTTGTTGTGCAGCCGGATGCCGGACCCGTTCTCCGTGGAGCGGCGGCAACTGACCGTTGGCAGAACGAACATACGCGCCCGCAATTACAAAAGACTTACAGTCTGCGGATTTTAGTAAATCCAATTTGTTGCCATTTAGTTAGCGAATTGCTTCTCGCCGAAGAATCATACGACTAGGCAAGAAGATTGTTGAGTTGGTGAAGGCCGGTCAGCGCCATGGCGCAGGAGGCACCACAGAAGATAGCCCGGCAGGTATGAGCGCTGCGTCCGGCAGGCCTACTGGGGCCGCCGTTCGCAGGGCAGTCGCATTGTCGCGCGGGACGTTTGGAGAAGGCGGCGGCAGGACGACACGCGCGGGGGCGGTGCCAGGCGGCGAAGGTGTCCAGACGCGAATGGGCGCACCGGGGCCCGCAAAGTCGGGGCCCGAGATGCGGATTACCATGGGCCCACCCTGCCGCGCCGGAAGCAGGTCCGCGGGACGTCCGTTCCAGACGCCGTAAACACGCTGGCGATACGCTTCACCGCGCTCAGGCGTGGCGGAATGATAGGCCGCCACCGCAGCCTCCCAGCTGCCCAGCCGGGCGTGCAACATGCGCAGGAAGCCGCCGGCGTAGGCCGCGTTCGTTGCCGGCTCCAACGCCGCTTCGATGCTCTGGAAGGCATGCGGGTGATGCAGTAGGTTCACTTGGTAGCAGCCGACGTCGATATTGGCGGTGCCGGCGGCTTGCAGGCTGCGTAGGGCAGCGGCTGCGGCGCTCGCATCGGTGAGATAGCGGCCCTGGCCGTTGGCGTTCAGCGTCCAGGGCCATGGTGCGAAGCTGCCGCCCACGGGATCGCGCCGCCCGCTCTCCACCCGTCCGATGGCGCGCAGCACGCCGCGCGGAAGCTGCAAGGCGGCTTCGACCTGGTCACCGTGGTGGTCGCAGATGCGCACATCATCCGCTGGTCCTGCCTGCACTGCGGTGGCAGCAGCCGGCAGGGCTGTCGGAATGGCGCCCAGCCACATCATGAGAAGCGCGACCGCATGGCTTCTGCGCCGGCATCCGGTCGGGTCCTGTCCCGGCGTGGATCCATCGATCCTGGTGCTGCTCAACACGCTGCCTCACCTTGCGTTCCATGCCATTGCCGCGGTTGCCGGCACGATGTTGGTTATTGATATTCGCGTGGTGTGGTCTTTTGCCACCTGGCACCATGTCGGCGTCGTCATGCAGTCATAGACGGTGGCCATCGAGTCCCGAAGGGCAGGACATTTCGCTCAATGCACAAGGGAGACCGGGCCTGCTCGGTGCGGTCGGTCGATCGTGGCCTCCTTGATCACGGCCTCGCGCACGATATAGCCGGCACCCCACACCGTGGTGATCAACGTGCCCACGCCGGCTGCGGCCAGGCGCTTGCGCAGGCGGTGCATCAGCACGTCGATCGACTTGATCTCGGGCTCGTCCATGTCGCCATACAGCATGTCCATGACGGCCGACTTGCTGACTAGCGTGTTCTTGCGAAGGATCATCAGTTCCAGCACGCGGTATTCCGTGGGCGAGAGATGAAGTTCGCTGCCATGCGCAGTGGCAAAACGGCTGTCCATGTGCAGTTCCACCGGGCCCGCCCGCAACACCGAGCGGGTGAACCCGCCGGAGCGGCGCACCACCGCGCGCAATCGCGCCGCCAGTTCGTGGCCGTCGCACGGCAGGGTGATCACATCGTCGGCGCCGATGTCCAGCAAGCGGGCACGATCGCGCGGCGCCAACTGGCTGGCCACTGCCACCGCCGGGAGCCGACTGCCCGTCGTGCGCAGCCGTCGCACGAACTCAGTGCAGATGGGATCGTGCATCGAGGTGTTGAACAATACCGCATCGAAGGCGTAGAGCCGCGCGAACTGGAGCGCCTCCTCGCCGTTCGAGGCGCGATCCAGCACGAAGCGATGCGCCGCCAGCAGTGCAATCACGTCGCTGGTCTGGGCGGTATCCATCGCAGTGAGGAGAATTCGCATTGGTTGCATGCCCCGTTGTTCGATAGTCGATCATTGCTCCTTGGGGGGAGGGTGCGGATAGTCGGCCATGAGGATGAACGAGGGATGAAGCCGCCTCATACCACGGGACCATGGTGGTTCATCGCCGAAACAGGCGCTCCGCCGGCCGATCCGGCGCCGCGGCTAGCGCTTGCCTGCCGCGCCGACGCGACCGGGGATCTACCCTGAATTCTGTTGCGCATTTGGAAAATATGCGATTCTTCCAATGTGGGAGCAGCATCTATTCTGGGGAGGTCGATGCACCGCAAAACCTGTCGTCTCGAGTCAGCTTCTGGTTGCGCCCTCCTTGCCGCGGCGCGAACGACCATTGTACGCAGAGTGCGACCGAAGACTGAGGTGCCGTCCTACCTGAGGTCGCCGATTCAGTCCGTTACAGGCGCATCCTCCATTCGGATGAGATCCTTACAATCCTGTAGTACCTGCTTCTGAGGATTATTTCGGTATCCGGCTCTCCGCATACGCGAGGAAGATGCGTTTACCCCGCCGCGCGGCGGTGCAACCATGATCCATGGTCCTCGCATCGCTGCCTCCCGCTGCGCTTTCCCCGCTCGTGCGCGCCACCGGCGCCCCGCCGATCCCTGCCGCTCGTGCCTGGGCCGCGCTTTATCGTGGCCAGGCCGGCCCGACCATCGACCTTACGCAGGCAGTGCCGGGATATCCGCCGCACCCTGATCTGTTGGCATGCCTGGCCGACGCCGCTGGCAGCCGGGCCACTGCCGGCTATGGCGACATCACCGGCGACCTGGCGCTGCGCGAGGCTCTCGCGGATGACCTTGCCCGGCGCTACGCGGCCCCACTCAGTGCCGAGGATGTGGCGATCACCGCGGGTTGCAACCTCGCCTTCGCGATGGCGATGACAACCATCGCCGCACCCGGCGAGGCGGTGATGCTGCCCGCGCCCTGGTATTTCAATCACCAGATGGCGCTTTCCATGCAGGGCGTCGCCGTACAGCCGCTGCCGTGCCGTGCCGAGGCAGGCTTCGTGCCGGACCCTGACGAGGCCGCGCGGCTGCTCACCCCGGCCACCCGCGCCATCGTGCTGGTCACGCCCAACAACCCCACCGGCGCCATCTATCCGCCCGAAACCATCGCCCGCTTTGCCGATCTGTGCCGCCGCACCGGCCGGTGGCTTGTCCTGGACGAGACCTACCGCGACTTCATGCCGGGCGAGGCGCCGCCCCATGCCCTGTTCGCCGACCCGCACTGGGGCGCCCACGTGGTCCATCTCTATTCCTTCTCCAAGGCCTATTGCGTGCCGGGCCATCGCGTCGGCGCCATTGCCGCCGGCCCGGCGCTGCGCCAGGAACTGGCCAAGGTGCTGGACACGATGCAGATCTGCCCGCCCCGCGCGGCCCAGACGGCACTCACCTGGGCAATCGAGGGCCTGCGCGACTGGCGGGCCGGCAACCGCGCCATCATGGCCGGCCGCGCCCGCGCCTTCGCCGCCGCCATGGCCGGGCTGAACACCTGGCAAGTGGACGCGCTGGGGGGATATTTCGCCTATCTGCGCCTGCCCGATGCCGCCCCCGACGCGATGCAGGCAGCCGAGCGCCTGGCCGCGGACCAGGGACTGATGGGACTGCCCGGCCCGTTTTTCGGCCCCGGCCAGCACCGCCACATCCGCCTGGCCTTTGCCAATGCCGAGGCGGAAGCCATCGCGCGCATTCCCGCGCGGCTGGCCGGACTGTGGACGTAGCGGCAGGCGGTGGCCTAGAGTCGAACCTCGCAACGGCGGGTCACGCCGGCACCAAACGGGAGAGACGATCCATGCGCGCAGCCATCCTGCATGCCCCCAACCAGCCCCTGACGATAGAGGAAGTCCAGGTTGCCAAGCCGAAGGCCCGTGAGGTGCTGGTGCGCACCGCCTTCGCCGGCCTGTGCCACAGCGACCTGCACATGATGGAGGGGCTGTACCCCTATCCCACCCCGGTGATACTCGGCCACGAGTCGGCCGGCGTGGTGGAAGCGGTGGGCGCGGACGTCACCTACCTGAAGCCGGGCGACCACGTGATCTCCTGCCTGTCGGTGTTCTGTGGCACCTGCGCCAACTGCACCACCGGCCACCCCAACATCTGCGACAACACCGAGGTGAAGCTGTTGCCGGGCGCGGCACGGCGCTATTCCTGGAAGGGCGAGGTGGTGCACCAGTTCGCCAATCTTTCTTCCTTCGCCGAGCAGATGCTGGTGCATGAGAACGCGCTGGTGAAGGTGGACAAAGAGATCCCGATGGACATCGGAGCACTGGTCGGCTGCGGCGTGGTCACCGGCGTGGGGGCGGTGTTCAACGCGGCCAAGGTTGAGCCGGGCAGTACGGTGGCCGTCATCGGTTGCGGCGGCATCGGCCTTTCGGCGGTGAATGGCGCGGCGGTTGCCGGCGCCAGCCGGGTGATCGCCATCGACACCGTCTCCTCCAAGCTCGACGTCGCGCGCGAGATGGGCGCCACCGACACCATCAATGCCTCGAACATCGACGTCGTCGAGGCGGTGAAGGAACTGACAGGGGGCGGCGTGCACTATTCCTTCGAGGCCATCGGCCACAAGGTCACCGCCGAGCAGAGCTTCCAGATGCTGCGCCCGGGTGGGCTGGCCACGATCATCGGCATGGTACCATACGGCACGAAGATCGAGCTGCATGGCGCTGATTTTCTGCGAGACCGCAAGATCCAAGGTACGTCCATGGGCGGCAACCGCTTCCGCGTCGACATGCCGCGCATGCTCACGCTTTGGAAGCAGGGCCGCCTGAAGCTGGACCACCTGATCACCGGCCACATCAAGCTGGAGCAGATCAACGAAGGCTACGCGCAGCTCAAGTCCGGCGCGCCGCTGCGCAACCTGATCAAGTTCGACGCCTGACTCGGCGGCGGCGCTCCCTCCTTCTCCTTGTGCGGAGTCGCTTGCCGGAGGAGACGGAGGGGGGCATACCGCCCCACCTCCTGCGAGAATGCCTAACATGAGCCTGCCCACCACGATCGAGACGGTTGCCGAGTACTGGAACCGGCGGCCCTGCAACATCCGTCATTCGCGCGCGCCCATTGGCACCCGCGCCTATTTCGACGAGGTGGAGCAGCGCAAGTATTTCGTCGAACCGCACATCCCCAGTTTCGCCGACTTCGCCCGCTGGAACGACCGGCGGGTGCTGGAGATCGGCTGCGGCATCGGCACCGATGCGGTCAACTTCGCCCGCGCCGGCGCGGAATATACCGGGGTTGAACTGTCGGAGGTGAGCATAGACTTGGCGAAGCGCCGCTTCGACCTGTTCGGCCTGAACGGCAACTTTGTCCATGCCAACGCCGAGCACCTGTCAGAGCATGTGCGCCGCGCCAGTTTCGACCTCATCTATTCCTTCGGCGTGA
>Ga0335398_10010666_pt1 | contig 10414 bp, 7 predicted proteins | sample BON03_FD_205742 | JGI IMG/M metagenome (GOLD analysis project Ga0335398, IMG submission 205742) | Freshwater microbial communities from Lake Bonney liftoff mats and glacier meltwater in Antarctica - BON-03 (spades assembly) (version 2) | ecosystem: Environmental > Aquatic > Freshwater > Ice >... | reverse complement strand
GAGAGAGTGTGTGTGTGTGTGTGTGTGTGTGTGTGTGTGTGTGTGTGTGTGTGTGTGTGTGTGTGTGTGTGTTTGTGTGTGTGTGTGTGTGGGTGTGTGTGTGTGTGTGTATGTGTGTGTGTGAGAGAGAGAGAGAGGAAGAGGAAGTGGTCACTGCGTGATTGCGTTGCATAAGCGCTTGGTTTTCGTGCACCTGTGAGCTTTGGTGCGGCTGCTGCTGTGTCTGCAGGACATGTATGTATGTGCGTGTGTGTGTGTACGCAAGTCGTATGAGTGTGTATGTGCGTATGCATTACACATTCGATTGCGTGCGTGCACGCAAGAAATATTGGCAACCAATATGAGCATCAAATATGAAACATGAGCAAGAAATGTGAAACATGGGCAAGAATTATGACATATGGGCAAGTAACATGCACGACATACGAGTGCGTATGCAGATCATATCCGGCAAAGGCGTTGCACTTTGAAATTACATATGTGTGCGTGATTTTTATAGGCGTATACAAACACATATGTTTGCGTGCGCCAGTGCCTATGGTGGTATTGTGAATGTATCATGAACTGTGATCTGTGATGCCTGCGCAGTACACATTCAGTGTGTCTCGTTGCTCATGCATGTGTGATATGAAGCAAACAAATGTGAATGCCGACTCATTCATATGCGTGACGAGAAGGAATCATATGTATATCAAGACTCATTGATACGTGTGACATGACTTTTTCTTATTGGCCACAGGACGCATTCATGTATGTGTCATGACTGATTCATATTGGTCACATGACTCATTCATACACGTGACATGTCATATTTGTAACATGACTCATTCACATGCGTCATGATTAGGCCTATTTTTACATGCAAGTATCACCGGTCGCTGTTGAAGAACCTGGGGTTGCTGCGCTTGCGGCAGCAGCATCATCTGTTGCAGCACCTGTGGCTGTTGTTGTAGCACTTGGGGCTGCATCAAATAGCCGCCGTCATGACCACCATACAAATCATTGCCCAAGGCGGGAGGCGACAGCATTCTCTGATTTTGAAAATGTGCATTTGTTCATGTAAATATTGTTGGTTTACACATACGCGCCCGCGCACACGTACACACATGAATATACCCCCCCCCCTGCCCGTTCCCACCCACACAAACACACGCACAGATACACACCTGCTGTGCGTGGTAGCCACTCTCGCTGCTCGCGTAGAGATGATTGCCTGACGTGGGTGGCGACATGGTCTGCTGCATAGGGGCATAGCCAACGGGCGGTGCCGGTGGACGTGGTCTTTGTGAGACTGGTACAGCGTGTGCGGCGGCTCCAATTAGGGATGCCGATTGTGTGTTGTTGTTTTGAGTGTTTTGCAGTGTGTTTGTGTGTAAGAGTATGTGTGTGTGTGTGCGCGCGTCCTGGGATTTAATCGCACAGTCATTATGAAAACTGCAGATCCAGCTAAACTGTCGGAAAAAGTACTGCTCGCTCGAGAACCATCCGAACTCGACACCTCTGTCACAAACTGTTTTTACCATGTAATCTGATGATCAGTCGATCCACATGCAAATGTCAAATTGCATGTATCACATTTGTCACCACTTCTCCCTCTTACACGGCGCCTGCGCTTGCCTACACAGACCACACCTTACTCAAGGCCACCTCTCTTTCTGCTCACAACCAAACCCAGCCCTCTCATATTTCTAACCGGAAGGTGCCATGTGCTGACTGCCAAACTGCATTTGACCAGTGAAAGGCTGCATGACCACTCCTTGTAATTTGACAGCCCCACTCTGCATTGGAACCTGTGTGTGTGTGCCTCCGTGAGAGAGCATATGCTCTGCCGAAGAGGGCGAGCGCGTGCGAGACAGAGACTGCAAACAAAGCCAGGTAGATTCTCGCGTGTGTACGTGGGTATTGCACTCAGCATATACAGGCATCGTCCGTTTGTGAGAGCGACATGCGCACGCGAACATCTCTCTCCATTAATAGCAACAAACACAAATCTATCACCGATTGGTAATTCATCATCGGGTTCGACATCATACCACCCTGTACCATGCCCTGCTGCATCTCTGGCATCGATACAGACATATCTCCTCCGATCGCGAGGGGCATCATGGTGTGCACTGAGTTCCGAGACTACTTGAGATTACTTGAGTGGTTGAGATTCAAATGTACCGGTTTTAAGGTCAAATGTACCGATTTTAAGGTTCAGGTCCGGTTTTAAAGTCCCCTGGGCCCACGGCGCGCGGCGGGGTGTGATTACTGCGCCTCCATCTGTGTGCGTTCCTGATATAATTGGCGTGCTAGCAGTGTGGATTCATAAAAAAAAAAGTGAAAGATAAAATAAACATGACAACAATGTAAAAAAAATATGTACATATATCCCAAGCAGGAGTATGATTTTTCGGGGTTTATTCCAACAAACAAATCAACAAAAAAAATGGGATGCAAACTATCAGTTTCCAGTAAAAACTCTACTCTCAAACAAACAAATATAGCAAATCCCACTTGGAGTGACATTTTCTAAAGTTCAAAGCTCAAAGCTCGAACGTCTCTTTTGCCACGTTTCAGTGAAAAGAGACGTTCGAGCTTTGAGCTTTGAGCTTTGAAACAACATTCGAAAATGTCACCCCAAGTGGGATCGGCTATATATACATATACATATGTTAGGGTGTAACAATGGTACAGTGCGTTGCGTACCCCGGAGGAGAGGCTTCCCTCAGGGGGCCCAAAGGAAGAATTTGGCCGGATGATTTTTGAAAAAAAAATCTTCCCTGAGGGACCGTACTAAAATTTCAGTCACCTCCGTTGGCAGCTGCTCGTGGAGGTGAGGAGTGTCGCCTGAACGTGTGACGCAGGAGAGGTTTCCCTCAGGGGGCCTGAAATGAGAATTTGGCAGGATGATTTTTGAAAAATAATCTTTCTGGGGGATTGTACTAAAGTTTAGTCACCGATGTCGGCAGGCGCTCGTGGAGGTGAGGCGTGGCGCCGGAACGTGTGACTCCCCGTGTGTATTAGGGAGAGTTTTGGACAGCGCCTTTATGTAGACTAGAGTGAGGCTGAGTTCCAGTGATAGTCTAATGAACGGGGCAGGCGTCATCCGGCCAAATTTTTCCTTCGGGGCCCCTCAGGGAAGCCTTTGCTCCGGGTTACGCAACGCGCAGGTACAATAAAAAAGCTGGCAAGTCTGGTCTCGTGGCGCCAAAATACAAATAGTGGTATGCTTCTACAGAATCGACCGTCACTGGCCCAATTTAGGTCTGAATCCAAATTTTCTTGTATGTTCCAACAGCACATGAGCAGGGACAAATGTGCGCACGTGGTTTTATGGATTAAATTTGTTCTGGGAAAAATTTCCTGCGTTACTAAAATCCCACACGCGTTTGTTAAAAAAACAAGAAAACCCCGAGAATAACCGTTTCCGTGTTCCTACGCACTTTCAAACTAACCGCTTTACTCTTGATAAATTTCCACCTCCGCCTCCATTGTTACACCCTAACATATATCTATATATAACATATACATATATTTACATATGTGTGTATATCTATATATGTATACACATGAATAACTGCACACCATCTGTGAACTTTCCTGATGAAATTGGAGGGCTAGCTGTGTGGCGACATAACCAAAAAAAAACAAAAAGTAGTCGGGGGGCACAAACGTAACATTGTGAACTGTTCTTGTTGCCCACTGCGGGTCGGCCACAATAAATCGGCCACAATAAATCAAGTTCAGTCGGCCACAATAGATCGAGCTGACTCGCGAAAATCGACTTGGTTCTCAAAATCGAGTCGCCCCCCAACTCGCGAAAATCGCATTGGGTCAAACAATTTTTGATGGAAGCGAAGCTAAAAAGGGAAAAAACAAAAAGAGTTTTTGGTACCCCAACCCAAAAAAAAACCGGCCCGGGCCGGATGGCCCAAACGCCTCGGGCTGGTACGGGCGACTCCGTGGGCCTAATTCGCTGTCATTGGTGTTCAACTCTGTTTAAAGATGACAGCAAATTTTTCCATGTGTCATATTTTCTTGACAAGATTGCTGCTTCCTACGAATAGTCATGGAATACTGCCAAGACCAAAAGATTTGAATTTGACTGCCAAGACCAAAAGATTTGAATTTGACCGCTGTTCCTTTTAGTATTTGGTCATTTCGCATTTCAACAGCGATTTTTTGTACCATGAAATGTATAAATTCTTGGTTCGCTTCCATCCCCTCCTGAGGGATCATTTTTTGTTTTTCCCTGTGATAATCATTTTATTTTGTGACCGAGGGATAAATTGGTTGGGATTGTTTTGGGACAAGGCCGAGGGATATTTGTCGGAGATTTTGCCGGTTGTGGGGTGGCCAGATCTCTACCCTTCACCTTAACCACGTGGCTGACTGTACAAGACCTGTCACATGGTCACGGTTTGTTAGAGAAACAAGCAACTTCTCAGAATGTTTGGCCCTGAATTATTTCGGTAATTAATTCAAAACCGCGGGAAGCGCGGTTTTTGTTTGGCGTCGCCAGTCGCGAAATTTTGAAAACGTGACATAGGTAGCGCGTCGGAGAAAGCATTTCCAGGGAGTTTTGGCGATTTTTTTTGTTCCTGAACTCCCTCAAAAAAAGAAGTGTTTTGATGCACAAGAACCCACTCGCTTTTTGTCAACTACCAGTGGGTAAAAAAACCGAACTATAGGCCGGCCAAAGGTTCATTAATTAATCAACTGATTAATTCATTAATGAATGAATTAATAAATTAATTCATTAATTCATTAAAAGAAGAAGATTCTGAGCTGTGATTTATGAAAAATAAACTACATACTATATCAATAGGACAGAGTCACTAGTACCCATTAAGACTTGGTCAAAAAACCCGGCCTGCGGCGCATTTTGTTTGATAAGTTTTGCCTGCGGTGCATTTTGTTTCATAAAAAATCTGGCCTGCGGCGCATCTTTTTCATATTTTTTTGCTTAAACCGGGATGTATGTGATTTGAAGTTTCTTGTTGTGTCTACCAATTCATTGGTGGTGAAAATGATTCGAACTCTCAATATTGAATGATCATAATGACATAATTTGTACTAAACAGTAATTGAGAAAGTGTCAAATAACAAACCCTTTGTCAAATCAAACCCTTGAGATATAAATCGCACAACACCATTTCAAGTCCAAAACAATTTATAAGAAACAACGTACAGCAGGGGGAATGCCTCACCCAAAGCCTACAGATTTTGACATGACCCAGCACTCAGATTACTTTGTTTGAAAGTACACGTCAGAGCGCGTGGCTCGACGCTGTGACGACACCGTTGACAAGAAGCGAGTGAATTCTTGTGTACTAAAACAGCTCTTTTCGGAGGGAGTTGAGCAACCAAAAATACTGCCCAAAAAACCCGGAAATGCTCTCTCCGACGCGCTACTAATTTCACGTTTTCAAAATTTCGCGGCTGACGCCGCAAAAAAACAACAACCCTCCGCGCGGTTTTTTAAAACTGCGCTTCGCGCGGTTTCAATTTATTCATTAATTCGAATTAATTCGGGGCCAAACATTCTGAGAAGTTGTTTTATTCACTGTCAACTAATGTTATCACATCGTCCATTCACGCGCTCTGACGTGTCCTTTGAAACACAGTATTCTGGATGCTTGGTCACTGTTAAGTTGACGCTCCACACATACACACCTCTGAGGGAGACTCTCTGATTTTTCAAAGCTGTTTGCTCTCCACCGTCACGGTCACGCCGAGTGACTCGGATCATGTTCATAAAAGCGCTTCTCTTAAATGGGTTCGGTTCAAATTGTAACGAGGTGATGTCAAGGCAGTGGTGTTGTACAGATTGTCGGTGCTCGGAGGTATGGGGAGGCACACAACAACATTTAGAAAACAAGACTGAGTTTATGAAGGGTCATGTACCTTTAGACAGGCTTCTCTTTCCCGAGAGCCCCGCTGTGACTCCCCCTGAGAGTCCTCTCTGACTCCCCCTATTACAGTGTCTCATGACAAATGCTCACACTACGTGTGTGCCAGATGTGCAGGCAGAGTACCCGCCAAAATCTCGCGCATCATACAACACCGTCGCGCACGGTACAAAGTGGGAAATTCCCCATAATCCATCACATCGTGATGTAAATGAAAATACACAAAAATTCTCAATTTAAAGCATCGTATACACATATGTCAACAAAATCTCGCCATCAAACTCCTTTGTGCAACAACGCAAACTAACAGATTACTGCTGGTAATTGCCTCTGTCGGGTCAAGACGACTACAAGCTAAATGCTCATCTTCAGTACTTTCTGACTCACCCTCATCAGTGTCTTAGGACACAAATTCACCACGACTCGAGCCGACGAGTAAAACACATATCCGTAAACACGCAACATGGATGAACAACACACACCCAAAACAGCAATTAATTCAGTAGTTTATCTTATTTGTTTAATTGTTTCTTTATATATTTCATGATTGATTTTCAATGATGTATTGGAATTATTACCATTTCAAATATTTGAGAGAAGAGTTTTAATTAAAAATTGACTGTTTATTTGTGTCAATTGCAGTGTTGGGATTTGATGTATGTATTTATTGATGATGAACACATATCATTGTGGTTTTGGTAATTTTTATTGTTTTATTTTCTTTGATTTTTTTTTTGGTTTGGAATCCACAAGCTAGCACGCCAATTACAGCTGGAACGCACACAAATGGAGGTGTAGTAATAAGGTAGCCCGGAAGCGCCTGGCTCGAAGGCACACCCGCAATGGACCTTGGACACATGAATGTTTTTTTGGTTTTTGGTTTGTTATGCCGCCACACAGCTAGCGACTCCATTACAGCAGAGACACACACAAGTGGTGCGCAGTAATAAGGTAGCCTGGAAGCGCCTGACCGAATCGAACGGCACTCCCGCAATGGACCTCGGACACATGAATGTTGTTTTGAAATATTATTATTTTTATGTTGTTTTATTTGCATTTTTTTTGAACATGGCGAATTTTTTTTTGCGTTTTTGTTTTTGTTTCAAATATCAGCGTGGGGTACCACGATATATTCTTTATCATGGTACCCCAATGCGATATGCATCGAAAATAGACAGATCCGGCGGCGCGTATCGAACGGCACTCCCGCAATGGACATTGGACACAACCAGGACCGCGTTGTGAATGGCAGGCGGCGCGTGGCGGTCTTTGGCGTGCTGCTATTGGTGGCATGCGTGGCGTGTGTCGCCTGGTCTGGGAGCAACCGCAGCAGCGTGCTCGTGGGCGCCTACGATGCCTCATCGAAGCAGCAGGAGCTCGCAATAATTCAACGTGCGCTGTCAGACGAGGAGCGCGGCACAACACCCCCGCGAGTATTGGCAGAGGAACACGAAGAGGCCGCGCAGCACCGGCTGGAGAAACATCATGACGAGATGCTGGTGGCTGCGGATGCACAGAAAGGCACTCACTGGGCCAAGGCGGCGCCAATGGCTGCCAAGGCGGCGCCGGCGTTGGCAGATGTGCCCTCAAAACTCACGAGGAAATCGGCCGTCAAGCCTGCTGCTCGTCCGGTTGTCATTTCAGCGGCAGGCACGAAGGTGGTGGGCACGAAAGTGTCTGGGATGAAGAAAGCTGTGAGGCAAGAGAGGAAGAATATCGACCTGTCTGTTCGCAAAAAGGTGAGGTGGCAGACCAAAGAGAAGAAGATCAAGAAGGAGTTTACAAAAGAGATTTTGCTCGAGCAACTCAGCACCCTGAGCCGCGTGACAGAGCTCAAGGACAAGATCATGAAGCAGGTAGTCGATGTCTTGAAGGAGGGCAAAGACAAGGTGGCCAAGCTGAAGAGCAAGGAACAGGCTGCAGAAACTGTCGTCAAGTATGACAAGAAGCAAGCTGATCTCAAGGTTCAACTTCGCAGAGTGCAGGCACGCGCCACAGCAAAGGCCAACGCGCTGAAGCGTAAACTTGCCGCTATTGACGCGCTTGAGAATAAGTATGCCTCCAACCCTCAGTCGTCGTCTATCAATGCTGCTGTTAAGAGACTTCAGGCTACTACGCCCAAGCAGCCCTCATCCGCCAATATTAAGGAGGAGGTAAGCAAGGTGGTGGAGGACTACAAGGCGGAAGATGCGATGAAGCAAAAGACGATGCGCAAAAAGGTCAAAGATGAAGCCTACGCCAAAAGCAACCGTGACGAAGACTCGATGGAGAAGCAGCTCGAGGAAACTCTCGACAGCCAGGTGCTCAGTATGAACAAACACACAACACCAAAACTTGTCGTAAAATCTGCAAAGTCCGACAAAGCTGGGCCAACGATTGAGGCAAAAGTTGTAGATGATTCAAAGAAACAGGCAAACAGCGCGTCTCCAAAAACGATGATTGCCGCGAGCAACGAGCTGCACGCGGCAGTCAAAGACACCAAGCCAAACAGGGCCACGCCAACAACACGTGATATGACTGCAAAGAGCACTACCCAGAGCAAATCGTCGCCGACGCAGACGACGGTGCCCACGATCCAGTCGGCAGTGAAAGTAGTTAAGAAAGTTAAGAAACCATCGGCGGCCACGCAGATGTCAAACGAGCGCGGAGGCACTAGCAATTGGCACACGGACGACAGCCCTGCCGCGCAGATTATGAAGGAAATTTCTGCGGTTGCGCACGCGGATGAAACAGACACTGCTGCCCCATCCTCGTCCTCGTCCTCGTCCTCACAGCACGCCGAGTCTGATACCATGCATACGCCAGCGCTAGCCAAGGCCGCATCGCGTGAGCAAACATACGCACGTGCGAACACAGGGACAGGTGCTGCTGCGCGTGCTAGTGCAGCACCCACAGTTGTGCCAACGACAAGCACACATGAAAATGATGTCCAGTGGGCTATCAAACATGGCATGCCCAGAAAGCTTGCCAACGATCCCAGCCAGGCTTTGCAGGTACATAATCAATTTCACATGTAGCGCTGATCTATTTTTACACACACACACATGCTCTTATGGAGTGGCAGTCTTGTAGGTTCCCTAAATTGCTAAGTCTCTTTTGAGTGGGAGCCCTTATTTTGTAGGGCTCGTCTGCAACAGGCACCTGGTATTTTAGGGAGTCTATGAAACGTGGCGTACCATAGCGACCCCATCCAGCCTTTTGCAGGATCAGCCAAGTGTGCATACCTGTGTGTCAGCAGTATTTGGTCACACGCGGAATCTATTGTCTCTTCTCAATTTTGATTTTCATATGCATTACCAATATACCATGTACATTTCCGGGGGGGGGATTGTGGTCTTGTGTCTACGTCCGTGTTTGCGCCTGTTTGCGTCTGTGTGCGTCTGCGTGCGTCTGTGTGCGTCTTGTGTCTATGTCTGTATCTGTGTCTGTGTCTGTGTCTGTGTCTGTGTCTGTGTCTGTGTCTGTGTCTATGTCTGTGTCTGTGTCTGTGTCTGGCTGTCTGTGTCTCTATGTCTGTGTCGAGCACGACAATCCTCGGGGGTGGCTACGATTAGATCGACATTTCTCTTTTTCAAACATGCACTCTTTCCATAAGGCTCTGTTACAAACGCCAACTAGCGGTTGAGGCAGCCTGCACATTGTATCACCCTACATCGAGACTCCATACCGTTTCAAACAGATGGTATCACTTCTTTACATGCTATTGTCCAGGAACTCCCCGCAGAACCCCCCCCCCTCCCCCCCATTGCTGACCCCTGCCCATTCTCTGTTCCCTTGCTTTCTGCTTTTTCAAGTGAACAACATCAGTGTGCGCAGGTGCAGGCTACATACTGTATTCGTGTGTGTCGCATGTCAATCATACTCGTGACATGACTTATTCATACGTGTAGCATGGCTCCTCATCCATAGATTATTCTTTTCCAGGTGGAAACGGACATCGTGCTGCAGGACGGCGCAGATGTTCAGTGCGCATGACTCATTCATATGTGTGACTCAACTCATCAATATATCTATATGTACATAGATATATGCGTATACACACATATATATATATGTATATATATATATGACGAATGTGTCTTTACTAATCTGCACATCTACTCCACGCAACTCAATACATCAAACCCGACTCATTCATATATGTGATATTCTTCGTTTCCTTAGTGTTGCATGACCCGAGGTGGAAGCAGGTATCGCACCGCACGATGGCGCGACGATGATGCACACGGCCCATTCATATGTGTGACCCAACTCATCCATGCATGTGACCCGACTCATAGTCTTACATTACATTCCTCGTTGCCTTTGTCTTGCTTGACTCCATGTGAAAACGGTCATTTCGTCAGATGACGGCACAGACGATCAAGTGCACATGACCCATTCATATGTGTGACCCTACTCATCCATACTGATGACCTGAGTCATTCGCATTCTTGACAATCCTTGTCCTAACGTGTTCAATGACTCCCGGGTGAAAAAGGTCATCGCGCGCATGAAAGCGCAGGCGATAGTACATA
>Ga0335398_10010665_pt1 | contig 10414 bp, 3 predicted proteins | sample BON03_FD_205742 | JGI IMG/M metagenome (GOLD analysis project Ga0335398, IMG submission 205742) | Freshwater microbial communities from Lake Bonney liftoff mats and glacier meltwater in Antarctica - BON-03 (spades assembly) (version 2) | ecosystem: Environmental > Aquatic > Freshwater > Ice >... | reverse complement strand
TATATATATATATATATATATATATATGTGTGTGTGTGTGTGTGTGTGTGTGTGTGTGTGTGTGTGTGTGTGTGTGTGTGTGTGTGTATGTGTGTGTGTTTGTATGTGGGTGGGTGCGTGCGTGAGTGTATATATATAATACACGTATATATATATATATGTCGGTGTATGGATATGTAAATTTAAATATATAATCGAACATGCATAGTGTTCTTCTTGATTTTCAGCCGGGAGACACCTCTGACCCCCTTTTTGTATCGTATGGTGCTGGCGTGTTGCCCGCTGCCCCCCCCTGTATCATCTACGCCCTGCCTGGTTCTGCAGGTTCGATCCCACGTCGACGGGGCCGGGCTCCCTCAACGCTTTTGTGCGCGCCTGCCGCGGCGACGACTTTTACGCCGGCGCCGGGCCGACGGAGGGCCTCAAGACAGTTGCAGCGATCGACGCGCTCTACCGGAGTCTCAAGTCCGGGCGGCCAGAGAAGGTGGACGGGTGCGCGGGGCTGTGACGGAAATCGCGCGATCATCACGTTCAAGCAGACGGCATGCCGTTGCCCCAGGGTGGGGGCGGCGGCCCCAGCGGCACTCGAGGGGCGGCGGGCCGGCGCTTAAGGCGGCCACTAGGGTCGCGGCGTCGACTCCCCCCCCCCAAGCATCTAGATATATTCCAGGGAGCTCCCCTTAGGCTCCCAAAGCCACTTTCGGATCAGTTCCCTGTGCGTGTGTGCTCCTGTCCCGTTTGTATTATAAACCGTCTGTGACGGAGTGTGTGGTTGGAGACCGCCTGTGCGTGTGCTCCCTGTGAGAACCAGGCCGCGCCGTAGCTAGTTTGGATCGCGGCGGCGATTGACGCGCTGGGCCGGAGTCGTCTCGACTTCGGGAGACAAAAAAAAGAGTGCGCGGGGCTGTGTGGCGGAGTCGTGTGCGGAGAGCGCCCGTCCGTGTTACGGGAAACAGGTCTCACACTATAGCGAGTTGCGCTAGTTATAGTTAAATCATACGTGAGGTTCCAATACACCCTGGACGACATCTCTCGGGAGTAGTTTGGAACGAGTTGTCTCCTACCCATGACGAGATATCCAGACCCAGACGCCTCTACTCAGCGAGACCTCTGCCACGCGTGTGCGTCTGTTTATCCAAGAGATCTCCAGATCCCTAGCTCTTAGTGCATAATCATAATTTAACATATTGTGGAAAGACGAAAGACAGCTATTATAGTTGTAGTTGTTGCCTAGTTGTTGCCGTCGATTCGACTGCATAGCGGGCAGAGCGCTGGGAGGACTGTTTCTCAGAGCAGGGAACTGCGGGAGTGAGGAGCTTCAGGATGAGAGCAGAGCGGCAGTCGTGTGCGGCGCGGCGGGGCCGGGGACGGTCCCAGAGCAGCGTGGGGCGCAGGCGCGGAGCGTGGAGCGGCTCGAGCACGCAGCGCAGGCCGGCACTGTGAAGACCAAGACCCGCCGATGGGAATGTCACAGAAAACCTGGGGAGTCGAACCAGCGACGACATGCTGGCTGAAAGACTGGGGACCGAACCACTGATATTATATATATACAAGCTCACAGTACAGTTGTATAGTTGTCACCTCCTGTGATAAGTGGCGGTACTGTGGGAATCCATCGCCTATATCAAAGTATTGGGATACACGTATGTGGCATCCACTGCACACGACAGGTGCACAGTTCGCAAAACGCAAAACAAAGGAAACATACAGTACACAAGCAGAGCACGTCGCTCGACGCTAACGAAACACCATCAAAATCAAACAAAGCTAGACACACTCTCGGCCCCTACAACCTATACAACCTACAATCCGGGGAACGCGGGCGAGGGCTACTCGCCTGTTAGTATTCTCCAGAGCTACACGCTACACTCAAGCAAAGCAATCCCTCGGCCTATTTGTTCCTTGCGAGGATTGATCTCGAATCCCTACATCTACCTAGCAGTATTTAAAGCAGCGCCACGGATGAGGCGAGGCCCCATTATCCGGGCGAGGCGGGTGAGGGTTGCTCGCCGCGCCGGCGCGCGGCCCTCGCCTGGCGCGCCTCTCTCCGCCAGACGAGCCACGCCACCAGCAGCGCCCTGCCGCCTCGCCGGGCCTCGTGCTGCGCCTGCAGCGAGTCGAGGAGCTCGGCGTCGTACGAGAAGGCCGCCCAGCCCTTGCGCAGCGAGCGCGAGCCCTTCTTGGCCACCCACGCATCGTCCTCCTCCAAAGCACGCAGCTCGACGTCACCCGAATCAGCGGTGACGCCCTCAATGGGCTCGACAGCAGGAGGTGTGGCCGCTACCAAGGGCACGGCATCGGAGGCGGAGGGGAGGACCCCCAAAGCCTCAGAGTCTAACCGTAGAAGCTCTAAGCTCTGTTCGTCGCTGCTGTGGATCCGGTGCAGCCACGCCTCGGCGCCTATACCAGATGGTGTGTACGCCTCCGAGCCGCCGCCTCCACTCTGGCCGTCCGCCTCGCCGCGGCCGTCCCTGCTCTGGCTGGCAACCGCGTGGCCGCCAGGAACCGCGTTGGCCAGGCCTCCGTCCCCAACGCCGCCATCGCCGTTCGGTACTCCGGCGGCGTGGTTCGACGCGAGCTCCGACAAATCTTCCTCCGTCCCAGCGCCGCCGTTCCCGGTATTGTCTGTGTGCACCAGCGCTGCAGCAGCCTCGTAGGCGAGCGCGAGCATCCGAGGGTCGGCCACCGCAGCGTCCATTACCGCCCCCGGCGCGGCCTCATCTACCTCGGCGAGCTCGCGCGCCCACACCGCATCGCCCACCGCAGAACCCGGCGCGACGACCGCAGGCGCGGCGACACCCGCTCCAGAGACGCGTCCATCGACGGTAGCGGCAATGGGGGCGGCGCCGGTCGGGGCAAGGGCCACGGTGGCGGAGCTCGCCGCCAGCAGCGCTTCGCGCGCCGCTTCTGCTGACACCGCCTCTGCCACCACCAGCGCCAAGCCGTCGTCATCGCGCACCGCCGCCGCCACGCCCTGCTCCACAGCCGCCACGCGAGGCGCCGTCGCCGCCGCTGCGACACGAGCCGCTGCCCCGTCATCGAACATCGGCGGCGCTGACGCTTCAGGCGGCCCCCGCGCACCACCATAGACTCCGGCGTGAACAGCGGAGGTGTGGACAGCGGAGGCGGCAGCCCCGCCCGTCTCGAGGCCAGCCGCGCTCCGAGCCCCCGACTCGCTGAAGCAAGACGACAGTGAGGCTGCGCCGTTAAGAGTCGTTGCCGCAGCATCACGGTCGGACGGTTCCTGCGCACCTCCACAGGCGGGCCCGGCACCCCTAACAACCTCTAGGCCAGCCGTAGTTCGAGCCGCCGACTCGCTAAAGCAAGCCGCCAATGACGCCGCGCCGTCTGGAGCCGCAGCCGCAGCATCGCGATCGGACGGTCCCTGCGCACCTCCACAGGCGGGCGCGGCATCCCTTACAACATCTAAGCCAGCTGCCGGCCACGGCCTAGCCTCGCTAAAGCAAGCCGCCAGTGACGCTGCGCCGTGGGGAACCGTAGCCGCAGCATCGCGGTCGGGCGCCTCGGAAATCGAAGCCGCAGCATAACTGTCCGGCCGCGGCTTGGGACGAGAGGGCGGCGAGGGCGGCAATGGCGCAAGCGGCGGCGGCCGGCTAAGCCCCGACGGGAGCTGCTGCAGAGGCGCCAATGAGAGTCGCGCGTCGGCCGCCCAAAAGAGAGAATCGAGAGAGCCCGCCTCCTGCGAACCGAGGGGCGCTGGCGGCCACGCACGCTCGGGGCTCGTGTCCGTATTTCGGCTCTGGCGACTGCTCAGTACCACCTCCTCCTCCTTGCCCCACATCGTTAGGTGCTGCGCCGCCGCGAGTTCGGCGATGGCGTCGAGGTCGAACTCCTCCTCGCCGTCGTCCGCCTCCTCCGCCGCCGCCGCGCCGCTGCCGCCGAACCATGCCCCTGCGCGGTATTGCCTCGACGCCTGCGAGTCGCCGCTCCCGCTGCCGATCACGCGGGAGGAGGAGCCACTCGATGTCGCGGGGGGGCGCGGCACCTGCCCGGCGGCAGCTAGGATGGAGAAGAGGGCCATACGCTCGCTGGTGGCCGCCTCCTCGACAAAGGCGCGGTAGCGCGCCTCCTCGGGTTTTCTCGCCTTGCGCGCCTCATCGGCCTTGGCAGCTTCGGCGCTCACGCCCGCCGCCATGTCGCCAAAGTAGAAGGCGTGCAGCTCCTCGTCGGTCCGTCTGTGGTGGAGCGAGACCGAGGACGCGCTCACCACCACAACCGAGTCACAGCTGCCGCTGCGCAGGCCACGTGCGTCGCCGCCCGCTGTCTCCTCCAGGCTGCTGAAGCAGGAGCTCTGGGCGAAGCTCACTGAGCCGGCCGAGCGAGTCGCCTCGCGAGACGGCATGGCGTCCCAGGTCCCCGAGCCCGGCAAGGGCGGGCACGGCGCGAAGGCCACGCCGCGCTCCTCCAAGCTCAGGGTTGACCCTGAGCCAGCCGCCGAGAGCGACGGGTATGGCGAGGACGCCGCCGAGGGGGGCGGCGCGGCGCCCGGCCGGCCCTCGGCGGCGCCCTCGGTGGCGCCGCTGCCGCCCGGGAATGGCGTAGTGGGAGGGGGTGCCAGCAGCGAGGGCGCCGCCAGCCACCCCGGCGCCCGCGTCGTGGAATGGGACGCCAGCGGCGGCAGCGACGCGGCGGCAGGCGCAGGGGTCCGTGGGGGCGCGACGGAGCCAGTGGCGCTCGCCGGCGAGAGGCGCGCGGCGTCTGCCACCACCCTCGCCTCGGCGGCGCGCCTCGCGGCCGCGCGTGCCGATTCCCGCAGCGGTGTGGCCACCGTCTCCGCCGCCGCCGCCGCCGCCACCGCCGCCGCCGCCTCCGCCGCGGCTCGCTCCGCCGCCGCCGCGCTGGCCGCCTCCGCCGCCGCACGCGTAGCCCGCTCCGCCGCAGCCGCCGCGTCGGCCGCCTGGGCGCCGGCAGCGAAGCGCGCCGCCGCGCGCGCCGCGTGGAGCATGGCGTCGTCGGCCGACGACTCATCGCCGCCCGCCGCCCAAGCGCGCTCGGCTGCCGCCGCCGCCGCAGAAGAGATGGCCTCTTCCTCCGCCGCCGCCGCCGCCGCGGCCGCTGCCGCCGCCGCCGCTCGCGCTGCCGCAACCTCCTCAGACGCACGTGCCGCCTGCGCCGCCGCCGCAGCAGCTGCGCCCACCCGCGTCCGCTCCACCGCCGCCGCCGCATCGGCCGCCGCCTCCGCCGCCGCCTCCGCCGCCTCTTCCTCCTTCGCCGCACGCGCCGCCTCCTCCACCGCCCGACGCTCCGCCTCGGCCAGCGCCAGCGCGCGCCACGCCGACTCTGCCGCAACAAGCGCCGCCTCCGCCGCCTCCTTCTCCGCCGCTGCACGCGCCGCCTCCGCCTCCTCCTCTTCTTCCGCCGCACGCGCCGCTTCCTCCACGACCCAGCGCTCAGCCTCGACCAACGCTAACGCGCGCCGCGCCGACTCTGCCGCAACAAGCGCCGCTGCCGACTCCGTCGCAACACGCGCCGCCGCCTCCATGGCCGCCACCTGCGAGGCCGCGCGCGCCGTCTGTGCCGCCGCTTCCTCAGCCGCAACACGCGACGCCAGCTGCGCCGCGGCCACCTGCGCCGCCGCCGCCACCGCACCCGCCGCCGCCGCCTCTTCCGCAGCCGCGCGCGCAGCCACGGCCGCCGCCACCTCGGCCGCCGCCAGCGCCGCCTGCGCCGCCGCCGCGCCCTCGGCCGCCGTCCGCGCCTCCTGCGCCGCCGCGACCTCCGCCTCCGCCCGCTCCAGCCGTCCAGCCACCTCCGCCTCCGCCGCGGCCCGCGCCGTTTCGGCCGCCTCAAACCGCCGCGCCGCCGCCGCCGCCGCCTCTGCAGACGAGTCCGCCAACCGGCGCGCCTCGGACTCGGCGTCCGCACGCGCCGTCTCCGCCGCATACCGCGCCGCCTCAACTTCCTGCAGCCGGCAGGCAGCCAGGCGAGCCTGCGGGGATAACGGTCGCACATTTCAGGTCAGGTTCGGTTCTGTGTCCATAGGAGGTTGATATATCACGAGTACACGAGCACACACGTGCCGGGAACTGATCAGGCGTGCCTGCAGGGGTACAGTCGCACCTTTCACGTCGGTGTCGGGCTGTGTTCACAGACGGTTGATAGACCACGAGCACACGAGCACACACGCACAGGGAACTGATCTGAGAGAGGCGTTCGGAGCGGTATAGGGGAGGCTCCCTTGGATATCTAGGCGCTTGAAGGGCGAGTCGAGCGAGCGAGCGAGCGAGTACTCGGGTTAACCCGATCTCGCTCGCTCGCTCGCTCTCCCTCTCGCTCGCTCGTTCGCTGTCTATCTATCTATCTATCTATCTATATCTATATGTCTATCTATCTATTTATCTATATATATATATATATATATATATATATATATATATATATATATATATATATATATCTATATATATATATATATATATATATATATATATATATATATATATATATATATATATCTATATATATATATATATATATATATATATATATCTATATATCTATATATCTATATCTATATCTATATCTATATATACATGCGTGTATATATGCGTGTATATATAGATAGTGATAGATAGATAGATAGATAGATACATGGATAGATTCACCGCCGCCTCCGCCCTTGCCCGCGCCTCGGACTCGGCCCTTGCCTGCGCCTCCGCCTATGTATATCTGCGCATATATATATATAGATAGATGGATAGATAGATAGATAGATAGATTCACCGCCGCCTCGGCCCGCGCCCGTGCTTCGGACTCGGCCCGCGTATATACTTATAGATAGATAGATAGATAGATAGATATGATAGATATGCATGAGTGTATATATCTGCATATATATAGATAGTGATAGATAGATAGATAGAGTCAACGCCGCCTCGGCCCGCACCCGCGCCTCCACCTCGCGCCGCGCCGAAGCCTCCGCCTATGTATATCTGTGCATATTTATAGATAGTGATAGATAGATAGATGCAAAGATAGATAGATAGATATACTCACCGCCGCCTCCGCCCGCGCCCGCGCCTCGGACTCGGCCCTTGCCCGCGCCTCCGCCTCGCGCCGCGCCGCCGCCTCAGACTCGGCGACCGTGCGTCGCAGCTCCTCCTCTACCCTCGCGCGCGCCGCCGACTCGGCCGCCACGCGCGCCGCCGACTCCGCCTGCGCCGCGCGCGACTCCGCCTCGACGCGTCGGCTCGCAGCCTCGCGCGCAGCCTCCGACGCCTCGCGCGCAGCCTCCGACGCAGCGCGCGCCGCCCGCCGCACCTCAGCCGCGTGCGCGCCGACCCACCGGCGCCAGCCGGCTTGGGCGCACCGCTGCCGGCCCGCGGACCAGACGCCGGCCGCAGCGGCCGAGCGCGCGCGCGCCGCCGCCCAGAGTTCGACCCACACACGCAGCGCCCTAGCCAGCTCGAGGTTAGCCCGACGCGCGTCGGCGGCGCGTCGGCTCGTCCTGGTCCGCTGAGAATCACTGCCAAGGGCGTGCCAGCGTAAAAGGTTGGAGTGCAGCGCGGCGCGGCGCGCGGCGGAGGCGGCGCGGTAACCGACGGCCCCCAGCGCCTCGAGGGTTAAGGCGGCGCACGCCCACCGCCGCAGCGCAAGCCGCGCGCGGTGCGCCCGCGCGGCGGCGGTGGCGCGGCGGCGCACGCGCACGTCCGCCAGTCGCGCCAGCGCCTCGCCCAGCGCGGACGCCGCCGCGCGCACGCGCGAGGCAAGGACGGCGTCGGCCTGGCACCGGAGGCCCGACGCGTGCGACGCGAGGTGGAGCCATGCGTCGCCCACCGCGCGCGCGGTCGCGAGCCTGGCCGCGCGCGCCGACAGCGCGCGCGCCGTGCGCCGCGCCGCAGCGAGCGCGAGCCACGCGCACAGCGCGGTGGTGGCCGTCGCCGTCGCCCAGCGCACGCGCGCCCACGTGTCGAGCGAAGCGGCCGTGCTCCGCCGTTGGGCCGCGGCGCCCAGGCAGTAGAGGGCGCGCCGCTGCTCGCGCGCGGCGGCGTGGGCCGCCCACGCGGCGGCATGGGCCGCCGCGCGCCGTCCGTTTGTCGCACCGAGCGTGAGCATGGCGCCGCCCAGCGAAGAGTTTACGTGGCTGCTGCTGCGGCCGGCGGCCGGGGTGCGCAGCGTGGACGCCTCGGAAGCGTTCGAACTACAGGTGCGTTCCCTGTGTTCTAACGCAGGAAACGTGCCAGTCGTTCGAACGGTGGCGTTGGAACTACAGGTATGTTCCCTGTGTTCTAACGCAGGGAACGTGCCAGTAGTAGTTCGAACGGTGGCGTACGGGGTAGACGGCGTGCTTCCGGCCGCCGAGGCCGAAAAGAGCTGCAGGCGGCGCAGGCTGTGCGGGCCGGACCGGTAGGGCAGGCCGAGCGGCGGCGGCGGCACCGCGACCCCGCCCGACGCGGCCGCGCGCCACGCCTGCCAGCAGTGGACGAGCCGCCGCTGCGCGAGCGACTCGCCCGAGAACAACGCGCGGGCCGCCGTGTCGCGCCGCACACCGGCCCAGGCGCGCCAGCGCCCCAGCAGACCCGCCACGACGCGTCGGTTCGTGGTGACACGAGACGCGCGCGCCGCGTCCGCCGCCACCGCCGCGCGGCGCCACGCGCGCAGCGCGCCGCGGCGGCGCAGCCGGCCCTGCCGGTCGAGGAAGGGCGCGCGCGCCAACTGGAGCGCCGCCGCGCGGGCCAGCCAGGAGCGTAGGCCGCCGCGCGCCGCGATGGCGCGGACCCAGTAGCGGGCAAGGGCGTCGGCGCGGCGCGCGCTGCGGTTAAGGGCGGCGGCGGCGGCCCAGTTGCGCAGCGCGCGGCCGTTTGCGAAGCGGATGCGCTCGCGCCACGCGCGGAGGGCGGCGCGCGAGCAGGCCCAGCGCGCGAGCGAGGTGCGTTTGGCGCGGAGCCAGCGGCCCCACGCGTGGGCGAGCGCGTGGCGCGCCGTGTTGACAGTGACGGAGCGGTGCGCCGAGCGGGCGGCGCCGTGGCGAAACGCAAGGTTGGCCCACAGGCGGAACGCGGGCGCGAGGCGGGCGAAGGGTGAGCCGACGGCGAGGCGCACGGGAAGATCCGACCAGCGGCGGCGGGCAAATGCACCCGCAGGCGGCTGCGGCGTGCGCGGCAGCCGGCTGCTGCGGTGGAAGCCCGAACGGCGGGTGGCGTGGGTGTGGAGTGCGTCGAAGGCGGCGGCGCGAGCCCAGCCGCGCCAGTGATAGAAGGGCGCCAGGCGGAAGAAGCGGCGAAGCTCGCCGTACTCGGCGAGCGCGCCGACGAAGGCGGCCGCCGCGCGGCGGCGGCGGTGGTGGTCGGCGGCGGCGGTGGCGGCGGCGCAGGCGGCGCGGAACCGCGCCTCTAGCCGCCAGCGCCAGACTGCCGCGCGCGCGGCCACGGGCCAGCCCGCGCCGGGCTGGGCCAGCCCGAACGGCCGCGGGGCGATCGACGGACCGGGCAAGGGAGGGCTGGCCGGGCTGCTGCGCATGCCAAGAGCGGCGGAGAGGTGGCGCAGCGGCGAGCGCGACGGGGTGGAGCTGCCGCTGCCTCTAAGGCGCAGCGAGCTAACTTCGTCGGCCGCCTCGCGCATCCGCGCCAGCGCGTAACCGCATGCGCGAAGCGCGGCGGCGGAGGCGGCAGAACGGCGGAGGCCGCGCGAGGCGGCGGCCAGCTCGGCGCACGCGCGCCACCGGCGCAGCGCACACTGCGCGCCTCGCGCGCGGTCGTAGGCCGCGGCGCCGTGACAGAGGGAGCGCGTCGCCTCCCTGCAGCAGTGGGTGGGGGGCACAATGGTCAGGGATACGTACAAAGATCAACAGGTCACACACGCGCACACACCGACAGAGAACAACACCCTAGACACCGACAGACACGCACACCACAAGAACAACACCCCAAACCCCCAAACGAACACCTCCCACAAATAGGGATACATGGTTCGTAATCTTATTCTCATTATAAGTGGTAGCAGAAGCCCCACGAGCAGCTTGGTCTTGAGGGACAGCGAACCACTGACCCCCAACCCTAGGACCAGTTCGCGTAGCACACGCGCAGGCCCCCAACCACCTGAGTAGAGGCGTGAGTATGGGTGGGTGTGCAAAACAGCGACTATCTGGGGTTCGATTCCCGGTAGGCCGCGAGTGGTTAACTCTGCGGCAATCGGGTGGGCGCCTTCCAGGAAGCCGATCTTTTGTAGAGGAAAAGTGCCGTATTGTACAGTTGTGCCATTCTTCCTCTTAGCGCTTAGAGGAAAAGTGGCACAACTGGTACAGTACGGGTCTTTTCCTCTACAAAACATCGGCTTCCTAACCACCTCACATATATATGTCGCTCGCCTGCACGAGGAGGCCACGAGGCGGCCAAGGGCCGCGCTACGGGTGGGTGCACATCTTAACCACCATATATATATATATATATATATA